>Ga0102940_1001209_pt1 | contig 16797 bp, 20 predicted proteins | sample SalPonR2_C_D1_MG_FD_78215 | JGI IMG/M metagenome (GOLD analysis project Ga0102940, IMG submission 78215) | Salt pond soil microbial communities from South San Francisco under conditions of wetland restoration - Salt Pond MetaG R2_C_D1_MG | ecosystem: Environmental > Aquatic > Marine > Intertidal...
CTGATAAACCTAAGACTTTCATGGATACACCTTGGGAGTCTTTGAACAGGGTCATCTCTTACTTCAGGATAAAAGAGACTGCTATCCTCACAGCAAGAACGAGTATGGGTAAGTCTTGGTTAGCTCTAGCCATAGCCCACCACTTAGCAGCGAAAGGGATTGATACGTTGTTCTTATCTCTCGAAATGAGTAATGAAGCTATAGAAGACAGGCTAGACTGCATACGCTTCAAGATACCCTACGACTTATTTAGAAAGGGAGAGCTACCTCCTAAGACTCTTGCTAGGTATATCCGCTCTAAGAAGAACTCTCTTGATAAAAAATACCCTTTCATACTCTCAGCCGATGGGAAGATGCTCACACCTACAGGTATGAGAATGATTGAAACGAAAGTTAAAGAGCACAATCCGAGAGTAGTTATCGTGGACGGGGCGTATAAGTTCTACCCTGACGATTTACCTAAGAACGCTAATGATGTAGCTAGGTTCAGTAAAATATCTGCTTACATGAACGCTATAGCAAAGCAATACAACTGCTTGGTGATTCCTGTTATCCAGCAAAATCGTGAAGCAGAGAAAGCGTCTTCAGCTAAGGGAAAGCTCAGTAGCATCTACGGTGCTGATGCGTGGGCGCAAGACGCTGATTGGGCTTTCGATATTGGAGGGGTTAGAGGAAGTAAGAGTAGAGAGATTTCACTTCTTAAGGGAAGAGAGAGTGCTCTTTTGTCCTTCAAGATTAACTTTGAACTATTCCCCCACCCTAACTTTTCAGAGCTTGTAGGTTCTGTAAGTTCTAGTGGTGACTATTCTGACGGAGGCAGCTTTAAGGCAGTATGAGTCCTAATGATTTAGAAAACGTGCTTAGAAAAATTGGTCTGAAGAAAGTCACAGACCGAAACAGCGACATTATGGCTTGCTGTCCTAACCCCAACCACCACGACAATAATCCTAGTTGGGGAGTATCCAAAAGTGAACCGCACCTTCATGGGTGCTTTAGCTGCGGATATAAAGGAACTCTCTTCAACCTTCTTACCGACATAGGAGGGTATAGCATAGAGCAAGCAGCAGCTTTATGTGATATACGAGTAGGGTATAAGGGAGAGTATAGAAAGCTTCCGACTTTCTCTACTGGCAGCGAAAACAAGAAAGAGCTTTCTCCATTGGAGAAGAGTGTCCTGTATCCTTTCACGTTTGATGACAACGTGGTTGACTACATGGTTAATAAGAGAGGTATAGAACTAACGACCTGTATGAAGACAGGACTATTGTATGATAGAATGCAGAGACGGATAATCTTTCCTTGGTTCTGGGGAGAACTATTAACAGGGGTAACAGGTAGAGCTATTGATGATAACCCCTACAAGATGCTTCCCTATAATGAGACTAAGAAAGGAGGGACGTTTTATCTTCCCTCAAGAAACCTGCGAAGCGACAAACCCCTTGTGCTTGTGGAAGGGGAGATTGATGCTCTTAAAGTATACCAAGCAGGGTTCACTAATGTAGCAGCGATAGGCTTTGGAAGATTTACTGATACCCATAAGAACCTTTTGATAGATTCAGGTGTCTATGATATAGTTTGTTTCTTTGATGCTGACCCGACAGGCCACCACCTGACTAAGTTTGTAAGTAAGCGTATGGGTAAAGTAGCCAATGTTAAGAGTGTGGACTACTCCCCTTTCTACAAAGGAGAGAAGTTAGACCCGGCAAAACTTAACGTTAAAAAACTACGCTTTCTTCTTAACCACTGCGTAGAGGAGACAAAAAAGCTCGCCTTATACTCTGTGGACGTAAACCAAGCTTGAAACTTTTTAGGATATGAGCCAACGTATAACCATAAGAATTGACAAAAAACAACATGCCGATTTAACCGCTTTTTCCAAAGAGCTAAGTAGAGAATTAGGAGTCGATATAAATGTCTCTGACTTAGTGCGTGAGAGCATTCACCGCATCTTACGTAACAAGCATAATATCAAAGCGAAGCTCAAGGAAGAAATCACAACTACGTAAATACGAACCATAAGTAAAATGCTGAGAAACAAGAAAAAGAAAACCAAGGTAAAAACGCGCCGAGTCTCTACGGACAAAAGCCCTAAGACCTCTTCAAGCAAGAAGTCTTCAGTAGCGAAAGCTCCCTCTTGGGCGTATACCCGTAAAGACGATATGGATAAAGCCAGTGACGAGTATGATGCTCAAAAAGGTCTCATTCGCTTCCGTCCTGAGCTTCGTATCAAGGACAAGGAGACGAAAACCCTCCGCTTCATGTCAGACGAACCTCTGTGCATGTTGTTCTTCTACAATATCCGTTACAAAGGCAGGTGGCACAAGTTCACACGCCCCCTAGAAGACGAAGACATTCTGGAAACAGAGTTGGAGCGTTCACCTGTTCCATACTTCATCTGGGAAGTGTTCGACCCCGAAGGCTATATCAAGAACAACGGAGAACGTGTTGAAAATATCTGCCGCTATTGGGTAGTGCCAAAATCACTCAACAGTCGTATTGAAGGTATCGCTGAACGTTGCGGTCCTTTGTCTAACTACATGCTTGACGTTAAGCGAACAGGTGAAGGCACAGATACACAATACGACTTTTTCCCAAGCAGTCCTAGCCGTATGCCAAAAGCTGCATTGAAGTCCAAGAGGCTTAACAACCGTTGGGCTGAGTTCTACGAGCCGCCCACGATTGAGCAGCAGGAGCAAATCATCCGTCATCTGCAAAAGGGAGCATAGTCAGCGATGATAGTCACTGATTTGAAACATGGGAGGGCCGTTATAGAACGGCTCTCCCGCTTCCCTTGGTGTAGTCTTGATACAGAGGGAGTGATAAACCCGAGATTCGGAGAAACGAACGGGTATACAAAGAAAGACACTCTCATCTTCGGGAGAAGCGATACTAACATATTTAGTGCTTGCTACAAAGGAGAGAGCTACAGCTTTGTAACTTCTATTCTGGGAGTTGACTACCCTACAATGTATCAGTGGGGTAAGCTACTTAAGCCCCTCTTTGAGAACGATGATATTATTAAGGTTTTCCACAATGCTAGGTATGACGTTAATGTTTTCTTCACCAACTTTGACATAGACTGTCACCTTCACAATATCTGGGATACCATGATAGGGTGTTGGGCGAGTAATGCTAATAGAAACAAGTCTCTAAAAGAGAGAGCACCTTTCTACGGTAGGAACATTCTTAAGACAGCTACTATTTCGTTTACGGATTTAGACGACCTATCCGAGTATGCTGAGGAAGACTCGATAGCTCACGATGAGTTCTTCCAGATGCAGAAGTTTGGGTTTGTAGACCGTCCGAAGTATATCCGTTACTTGAAAGCCGACGGGAAGTTTCTAAAGAAGAAAAACCCTATGCCTAGTGGTAAGATAGTAGTCGATGGAGAAGCCTGTGATGAAGCTACGAGACTATTGCTAGAGACTCAAGAGTTCCCTATCCTTAGAGCCGCCATACGTGCGGAGAGACGTGGATTTCCGCTTCAGAGAGATACCCTTAAGAAAGTTCAATCGAAAGTTACCACGAGCCTTGAGGAGTGCGAAGAGAGAATACAGAAGCACTTCGGGTATTATGTTAAGCTGTCTTCCAACCCTCAGATTGTTAAGGCATTCCAGTCGCTTGATATTCCCCTAGTAGAGAAGACGAACAGTGGTGCTCCCAGTGTGTCAATAACCGCCCTTGTAGCAGTAAGGCACGTTCACCCTGTAGTTGAGGAGTTAATTAAATATAGGGGCTTGGAGAAGCTAAATAGCTCCTATACCAGCGACAAGGGTTTGATAGCTTATATCAATCCTGAGACGGACAGGGTTCATGCCTCTATAAGCACTGTGGGAGCAGTTACAGGACGCTCGTCTTGTAGTCTTCCCAACATGCAGCAAATACCTAGCAGAAAGGATACGTTTGGTATCAAGAGTTGTTTTGGGTTTACACGCTCAAACATAACGCCTGAGAGTTCTCTTAGGAAGTTGCTAGAAAAGAAGTCGAAACCTAAGAAGAGTATGAAGAAAATGAAGAAAACAAAAACCAGTCTTTTACGGAGGATTAAGCGATGAGGAAAACTCGAAAAGCCGTCGGTGTTAATACGACTCCGAGTAGGGGTAAGAAGCTTATAGTTCTGGACTATTCTCAGCTAGAGATTCGTGTGCAGGTTATGGGTTCTCAAGACCCTGAAATGCTACGAGTATTGCAAGACCCTGACGGAGATATTCACACGAACACTTCTGAAAAGTTTTCAGTGAACAGAAGCCCCACAGCTAAGGAGCTAAACTTCCTTCTTCAATACGGGGGAGGTAACTACATGTTAAGTCACAAGCTCACGTTTGAAGGTATACCTACGAATAAGCAGCAAGCTCAGTCCTATATCGACCAATACAACCGAATCTACTACAGGGTTAAGGAGTGGCGTAAAGAGTTACTTGCACACCATAGAGAGTATGGGCATGTTAAGCTCGTAACTGGAAGACACCGTTTCTTAGAAGACGTTGATTGGAACAATAACCGTCATGTTCATAAAGCCGAGACGACTCTAAGCAACAATGTTGTTCAAGGCTCAGGCCAAGACCTATTAAAAGCTTCTATTATCCGTTGCGACTGTAATGAGCCTGACATGGATAAGCATATCCTGAACAGTTCCGTAGTGTGTGATAAGACTCATAGGAATTTGCTTAAAGATTATTCAAGAAAGCTCGCTAAGATAAGAAAGATACTCAGAGCAGGGAACGTTCACTGGCTTATGCAGGTGCATGACGAAAGTATTTTTGAAGCTGACAGCCTAGCAGCCGATGAGTGTGGTAGACTTATTGCTGAAGTAATGGGGTGGAGACACTTCCTTCCCCCTCCAAAGCAATTCATCTACAATGTTCCGATCCTCGCTGAAGGAGGTGTCGGAGAGTCTTGGTCAGAAGCTAAGAAGTCAGAAGACATTGTTTCACCGTTTGTAATATATAACTAATTTTAACGCTAAAAAATATGAATAAAGGTTCAACCAAAGCAAGTTTTAGAAACGCTGCCAAAGAGCAGAAGGAGAAGGTAGAGTCGGGTAGACGTGCTTTCTACAAAGAGATAGGTAGAGATGCCTACGTAAAGGGATACGAAGAAGCGGGGTTAGGGACTCCAACTAACCCACGACAGGTAGACCTACCTCCTGATGCAAAGCACCACCTAGACGTTATAATGAAGGAGTTTTTTATACTTGCTGAAAACATATACTCAGCAGGTAAAAACGTAGGAGGCAACTTGTTTGTCCTTAAGAAAGGTCACTTGAGAATAACTCTCGATGTTGACGAAACAACCGCAGAATCGGAGATGCAAAAAGATGATTAAGAAACTAGAAGACGAACACTCAGAAATGGTTCATGGTCTTAAGAAAGACCCTGAAAGTCTTTTGAATGAGATGAACGAAACCAAGCTGGACGCTATTCACATGAGCATTGGCGTGGCAGGGGAAGCAGGAGAGCTTCTCGATGCTGTTAAACGCTTTGCTATCTACGGTAGAGACCTAGATAGAGAGAACGTGGTAGAAGAGCTTGGAGACCTTGAGTTTTACATAGAGGGGCTTCGACAGACCTTCAATATTTCACGTCAGGAGACTCTAACTGCCAACATTGCGAAGTTGGGCAAACGATACGATAAAGGTCGTTACACTGACGAAGACGCTCAAGCAAGAAAGGATAAGGCATATGTCTTTGAAGGAGAAGTTGCAAGCCCCTTAAAGGTAGTTCGATTTGAAAAAGGAGACCCTGTGTATGAAGTAAGCCCGAAGAACACTATATCTGACCTTATACGTTTTGCTGTTGAACAAGCAGGAGGTATAGAAGACGTAGCTTATATAGTCAAAAACATGGAGGATAAAAACAGTGTTTAACGCAGAAATCATAGCCGACAGTCTGAACCCGAAAGGAGGGAGACTCACAACCTTCGTAGTTACCCTACCCAGAATTGTTCTGGCAGAGTTTAATACTCATCGAATGGTATCTCGTAATAGCGCAAGCTCAAGAGCTATACCTTTTGAGCGTATGAAGAAGAGAGTCTTGGAAGAGCCTTTCATCCCTCTACGTTTCCAGAAAGACCACAAAGGGATGCAGGGAGAGGATTACCTAAAAGGTGATGACGAAAAAGAAGCTCGCCGTTTGTGGCTAGTAGCCAGAGACAAAGCTGTTCACATTGCCAAGCTAATGAACCGTGAAACTGGGGTTACGAAGCAACTCTGTAATCGACTTCTTGAGCCTTTCCAGTGGCAGACTATTATATGTTCTGCGACAGAGTGGGAAAACTTCTTCGCCTTAAGAGCACATGAGGCAGCAGAGATTCATATACAGAAGATTGCCTACATGATGTTGGAAGCTTACAACGAGAATACTCCCACACAACTGAGAGAAGGGGAGTGGCATATTCCGTTTGGCGACAAGATTGATAAAAAGAGAATCACTGAACTGAAAGAATGGGAGCGACCGAGCATTGATGGTGAAGAAGTTTATCTGGATGACTTCAAGGTTAAAATCGCTACCGCACGATGCGCCAGAGTGTCCTACCTCAACTTTGAAGGTAAAGACGACTACGGGGCAGACATAGTCTTGCACGACCGCTTATCAGAACAAGGGCATTGGAGTCCCTTTGAACATTGTGCTATTGCTAATAACGATAAGAAACGTTCAGGTAACTTTGTAGGGTTTACTCAATATCGTAAGACCTTCCCTAATGAGAACAGGGCTGAACCGAGAGTTAAATAACTTCAACAAGGGAACGTAGCTCAGTGGATAGAGCAGGGGTCTCCTAAACCCAAGGTCGTGAGTTCAAGTCTCACCGTTCCTGCCACTTTAACCATAAATAGTAGTTTTTAACGTTAAAATATAATAATTATGCCAAAGAAAAAAGCAAAAGCCACCGTCTACACTGAGGGTATGGATACCGAGTCAGTAGTAGCTCAATTAAACAAGAAATATGGAGAGAACAGTCTTATTGTAGCTCGCAAAGCGAGAGGGATGCTCGTCCGTTTCTTCTCTACAGGGTGTTATGCTCTTGACTTCGGCATGGGAGGAGGAATACCTGAGAACAGAATCACAGAGTTCAGAGGACCCTACTCATCTCTCAAGTCCACCCTGAGTTTATTGTCAGCAGCCAACTTCCAGAGAAAGTATGACGATGGAGTAGTTTTCTTTGTAGACATGGAGAGAACCTTCGACCCCGACTATGCTGATTGTCTTGGCGTAGACCTCGACAGAATTATTATTGTTAATCCTGATAGTGGAGAGCAAGCAGGGGATTTGATTAAAGAGGTTCTAAACTACGATAAGCCCACCTATGTTATCATAGATTCTATCGCAGCTATGACACCGACAGCAGAAATTGAGGGGTCTATGGACAATCAAATGATGGGGGTTCAAGCACGTATGATTAATAGAATCATGCGAACAGCAGTATCCGCACTAAAAAGGAGCATGTATGACCCTGACACCCCCACAGTAACAATCCTTTGCATTAACCAGATTCGTGAGAAGATTGGCGTGATGTTCGGAAATCCTGAGACAGCCCCCGGAGGTAAGGGTAAAGAGTTCGCCTACTCGGTTATGGTTCGAGTGTCTTCAACAAAGAGTGATGCTATCATTGAGAAAGTTGTCCAGAATGGAATCACCAGACAGATACGATACGGGCAGACGTTGAAGTTCGATGTTACGAAGAATAAGGTTTCGAGAAGCCAATTCGATTCAGGCGAAGTAAACTTCTATTCTCGAAGCTACAAGCATTTCAAAGCTAACAGTTTTGATAATGTGACTATCCTATTCAACTACGGAGTCTTCTACGGAATTATTGAAACCGAGTCCGACAACACCAAAGTATACGAAGACATTTCTTTCAAGGATGCCTCTAGGTTTAAGAAGGCTTTGAATAAGAAGCCTAGCCTAATGTCATGTCTGTATAATGATATTCAAGTTTCTATGAACACTGATGCTGGTGTAGGAGAAGACGAAGAAGACGACGAAGATGAAGATGAAGAAGAAGAGGAAACACAAACCCCTAGAAAAAATGATAAAAAGAAATCACTTACACGTAAAAAGAAGGTCTAAGTATTCAGAGAAAAGAGCAGCCGAAGTAATTGGGGGAAGAATACAGCCCGGTTCTGGTGCTCTTCCTGTTACTTCTATGAAAGCTGACGCAAAGAGCGAAAACTTTTTGCTAGAGGACAAGTTCACAGATAAGAAGTCTTACTCGTTGAAAGAGGACGTGTTGAGAAAGCTACTGATGGAAGCAATTAAAAACAACCGCCGACCTGTTCTACGAGTGACTTTGCCGCTTGGTAGCTTTTATGTTCTTGCAGAAAATGAGTTCATAGAGTTCAATAGTCTTATTAACGAACAAACTTAGAAAGTAGAAAAATGAGTTTATCTCAGCTTAAACGCGACAATCAAAAGAGAGGTGGGGGCGAAGTCTTAACGCCCCTACTAAAGAAGTTCACGCAGAAAGAATCTCTGGAAACCGCTCAAGGAATAATCAGTAGGAAAGAGCCTGTTATACATGACAGCAAACTTTCTATCGAAGCCTTTAAGGATAGAATCGAAGAGTTCAATCACGGAGAAGACGACAAGCTTACTTCACGATACTTCCACCCTTCAGCTATCGGCAAGTGTAAGAGGGCAATCTTCTTTGACATTAAAGGTGCTCCACAGAACGAGAAGCCTGTTCCAGTGAGTGAGTATCTAAGAACCCACTTCACTTTTGAGGTAGGAACTTACTTCCACGTTCTCTTTCAGAACCTATGCGAGAGAGCAGGGTTGTTGACTAAGAGGGAAGCCGCTATTATTAACCATAAGTATAAGATTATAGGTCACATGGACGGTGAGCTTACCATAGACGGAGAGAGATACGCCCTAGAGATTAAGACTTCAGGCTCTTGGGCTTACGGACGCTATGTATCCTCAAATGCTCCTGACCATGCCCACGTCATGCAGATGACACTGTATATGGGATGTTTGGGTCTTGACAAGGGCATCATCTTTTACTTCGACAAAGACAGGTCTAACACCAAGGAGTTTATCGTAGAGTTTGACCCTAAGCTCTTTGAGAAGCTTATCGGAGTTATCAATAACTTCAGAGCAGATTTGTCTACTAATAACCTTCCTGCGAAAGAAGGGGATAATCCTAGCCTGTATCCTTGCAGGTTTTGTGCATTTTCAGAAGTATGCTTTGATAACAATAAAGTTGCAAAGTTTATGGACACACTATCAACTCAAGAATCGGATGATGAAAAAGAAGACAAGCCCAAAAAGAAACTTAAGGCGAAAAGAACCAAGAAGAAACTCAGGAGCGCAAAAGCAAGCTCCGACACCCCCAACAAAAAGCGAATATCTTCTAAAGGTTCAAAGACCAGAAAGACCCGTATTCTCAGACAGTCTAAGATTCCCCGATGATATAACCGCTTTGGAGGCAGCTAACATCACAGAGCTTATGGGGAAGTATACAAAGCTTCATTCCTATGTTAAAGCCGAGTGGTGGCAGCTTAAGAGGGACGAGCTTGTAGTAGAGAGGAAAGCAAACGAGGCTCGAAGAGATATAGATGCGAGAGACCCCGGAGCACACGCCAATTCAAACAAGGTTAAATACAATCCAAGAGTGTTTTCCCTTATGGGAGAGTTGAATGTAATCAAGCAGGGGATACTTGTCTCAGAGTCTTACCTTGAGATTTATGACAGGTATATCCAGACGCTATCCAGAGAGCTTACACGCAAAGGTAATGAAAGAACCTCAACAAGCTATTGACAAAAGGAATAATTTTAACGATAAAAAATATTTACTCCACGCAAAATTGACTCTATATTGAGTTCAGTTTAACCCAAACATCAAAAACGTAGAAATATGAACAAGACAAAGACAAAGAAAAGCGTGAAGCCCAAAAAAGCTTCAACAACTACCCAAAGCGCAGTTTCCGCTAAGAAGACTGCTACCAAGAAGGCTGCCGAGAAAGTGGCTCCCGAAGCCACGTCCTATAAGTTGGACATGATTCCACTCTCTCGTATCAAGACCCACGAAGACATTAACAACCGCAAGGTTAGCCGCTCCGGTATTGACGAGCTTGCAGCCGACCTTGAACTGAACGGTCTCCTACAGCCTATCATCTGCTGGCAGGGTCAAGACGAATCCGAGATTGAGGGCAAAGCTGTCTATCTTCTCGCAGGTCAACGCCGCCTCAAAGCGATTCGCAAGCTGAAGCAGAACAACTCAGCACGATTTGACGAACTCTTCGGTAATGGCGTTCCTGTCCACACCATCGAGGGAGACCGCAAGAAGGCTATCGCTGCCCAACTCCGTGAGAATGTTCAACGTGAAGAGATGGACTTGAAGTCTATCCTGCCCTTCATCGAAGAACTGAAGGAAGAAGGAATGAAGAACAAGGACATCGCCGTTGCTATCGCAAAGTCAGACGCTTTTGTCTCTCAGGTTCTCTCCATCCGTAAAGCTCTCGGTGAAGAAGGCGTTGAAGCTCTCGACAAGGAAGAAGTTGGGGGTCGTGAAGCCCTTGAAGCTTCCAAGAAAGTGAAGAAAGGCAAGAGCAAGAAAGAAGCTCTCGAAGAAGCCAAAACGAAGACCAAGAGCAAGAAGGACAAGGGTCGCAAACGCTCCGAGAAGCGTTACAGTGCGAAAGCTGTTTACAAGGCATGGAAAGCTATCCCTGTTCGCAAGCTGACTACCAGCGTTAAGCTCGGTGTCCTCGACGAAGCTCTCAAGTATCTCGCTGGTGAGACCGATTCACTTCCTGACGAACTGGAAGTTGAATAAGGTATACCACTAACTGCTATCCCACTTAATAGGGGTTAAGGCTTGCTATTTTCAGCCTTAGCCCCTATTTTTTGGTTACTATGCGAAAAAAACAGAAAACCTATCTATTCGGAATAGATGCAGGATACAACCACTGTGGCATCACAGTGTTCGACCCTGTTAAGCAGAAATTCGTATATTCCGAGTGTATTGAACCGCCTCATACGAAGAGGGAAACGAAGGCAAGAGAAGCTTTTGAGAAGTGCCAGTATGTATCTAACTCTCTATTGTCTATAGCCGAAAGGTATAAGCCCTCGTCTATTTATGTTGAGCTTCCTACAGGCGGGTCTAAGAGCCAGAATGCTATTCGGGGAATGGCGGCTGCTTCAGCTATCATTGCCTCGTTCTCAGCTATTGAGGCTGTTAAGTGTAAAATAGTAACGCCCACGATGATTAAACGTCTAGTTAAACCTAAAGGGGCTGTTGAAAAAGAAGAGGTTCAAGACTTTGTAGAGCTTGTCTTAGAGCCTTATGGATTCTACTACCCTAACAAGAAGTTAGGTATCCGTGAACACATAGCAGACGCAGCAGCCGCTTTGGTAGCTGGTGGAGCTATAAACTTTAGCGTTAAAAATGTCGCATCCTAATCAAGACCCCCCTATATATGTCCAAGATAGACGGACTATGAGAATATCGGGTAAGACAATACCCAAGAGGGCAGCGCAATCTGCCTACATGCTCATAACGAAGGATAACCTAATGCCTGACTTCTTCTATATTGGAGGTAACGCAGGACAGCAGGCTATGAAAGCTATGAGCACTCTTCGGTATAAGTTCGCCCTGTCTAACCCTGACCTGACTCTAACATTTGTTCCTGTCAGGGTCTTGTGTGAGATTAAGGAAAATGACATGAAGGTTAAAGACGCTGTAGTTTGGAGAGCCGTAATACTCAACCAACCTGATAATGAAATTACCAACTTTAGTTGACGTATATACTTGGGTTAAGGAAACAGAAAAGCTTGGGTATGTTCCTATGGAGGGAATCTATAGACACGCCCTCTCTCTGTCCAAAACTTATACCCCTGCCATAATAGACACCTACAATGAGGACTCTATACCATATAGAGAAGCCCTTAAAGACGTAGAAAAGTTTATAGGCAAACCAATCGTATACATGAGAGCAATAAGCCCTTCCTATGAAGAGGGGTTTGTTTGGGTAAGTATAGCAGTCGATTCCTTCTGCCCTCATATATTAAATTTCCCGAATGCTATCAAGGTAACAGTGTTGCACGACACTATGGCTACAAAAGGCGTTTTCGGAGAGTCGAACAAAAACCAGTTCTTGTTAGGAGCAAGACACAATGACTACTTCGCTTATGTTTCTGAGTATGCTAAAAGGTGTTTTATTGAATATTATACTTCCACTATCTCTACTTCTATTGATGATTCTGTATTTGGTAAGTATGGTAATTATCACCGTTGGAGCGAGCTTCCTTCTCGTAGCTTACTGTCTCTTCACTACTACAGTTCAAGTGTTGGTTCTGTATATGAGAGAAAGAACTTAAGGCTGGTTCTTGAGCACGCTAAAAAGTCTCGCTTGACACACTTCCACGTAGGGTCATTTAAGGGAGAGTGCGAAGAGGATATAGTGTCGTATAGCCTATTACAATCCTTCCATTATCTAGGAGCACTTAGTGACACGATGACGGAAGAAGTAGTTAGCAAGTGTGGAGTGTTCTACTGTTTGTCCAAAGACGAGGGATTCTCTATGACCCCTCTTGAAGCTATAGTCTTGGGAGTAGAGAAGATAATTCTATCGGACATTCCTGCTCATAGGGAAGTGTATGACGAGAGAGAAGTAAACTTTGTGGATATTGAAAGCGAGATACCAAAGGCAGAGGATTTAAGTGTCACGGTGTCAGAAGACTATAGGAAATATATGTTCGATGAGTATAATAGAACTAACGTTGAAAACCGATTTGAAAACTTCTTGAAACATGCAACACGAAATCACAGTAGGAATAGCCAGTAATGATAACCCAGAGGGTCTTAACCTCACCCTATCCTCTCTCATAAATCAGACTATAACGCCTTCCCGAATACTTTTAAGACTGGACGGGACTTTTAAGCCTGATTTTTATTTTAACCAACTTCTCAACACCGCGAAGTTTCTAGGTATAAATGTAGATGTAATCTACAGACGAGCAAACGGCGTGAGAACCGCCAGAGAAGACCTCTTAAATAATTGCCATAGCGACTGGCTTTGGATGCTAGATGATGACTGTCTTGTATCCCCAGACTGCCTAGAAGTATTCCTAGAGACGCTAAAGAAACACAGGCATAAACTTCCTTCCAGCTTAGGGTATGTATGTGGGAGCAAAGGAGATGTAGCCAACCTGAGAGGTTACGGTAACTTTGATTTAACGTTAAAATCAGACCCCTCAAGCGATACTGATGCTGGGTGCTTCAATCACTTTTACAACTCCAACTATCGGAACAAATACTACCCGACCAAGACGTTAGACACAGGGCATGTGTTTATTCAAATGCCTTTTGTGAGAGCCGACAATTTATCTTTTGTCGCCCATAGGACATACAACTGTGGTGGCGAAGACACTTTATTTGCCGCTCAGTTCGCAGAAGCAGGGTATCAGGGGTTTGTTTTTACAGGGTGTCGAGTGTATCACCTAGAGAAACCTAAAGTTAGGTTCAACGAGTTTGCAGCGAGAAAAGCCTACGTAAGAGAAGTGGCTCTAACCAAGATAGGTCTCACTCAAGAACAGTGGGAAGCTATTGATAAAGAATTTATGCCTTGGGTAAAATAACTCTAAGAAACTTGCTTCTCCAAGACTTCCCTAAATTTGTATCTGCTCTGGACGAATGGAACAAGAAAGGGAGACCGATAGTTACGGTAGAGGAGTTTGAGTATAGACTAGCTATATGCCGCAAGTGTCCTTATCACTATGAAATTTTTAGCACTAAAATCGGTGTTTGCAAGAAGTGTAACTGCACGACCTCCAAGCTATTGCTTGGAACGTCGCAATGCCCTCTTGAGACACCTAAATGGAAACCGACAAGCAGAAAGAGATAAACATGGAAAAGATGTTCCACCTACCCTTAGAACCCTACAAGCAGAGGTATACAGAGAACCTCCACAGATGGGAAGAAGAAGCCTTCAAAAAGAAGTTCCCGAAGTATCAGAAGATTATGCCTGACGTGGAGTCACTTAATATATCTAGTGGCTCTGTTCTTGATACCAACTCCCGACCTACGTGGTGCTTAAAACAGATTGAGACATTGCTCAATTCAAATGACCCTGACTTGGGAGTTCTATACTTCTCAGACTTTTACACGTCTGGACTAGACGCTCTTGCATACTCGAAGCGGGGCTTTAAGTCAGCTTCATTCTGTTGGGCGCAGACGTTTGATATATTCGATTTTACATACCTCGATAAGAGAACGCTGACATGGATGCGACCCTACGAGCTTATGGCTATGTCCATCTATGATGTTTTCTTTGTAGCTAGTGAAGAATTGAAGAACATAATTGTTGGTATGTATCCAGCGATGGAAGAGCGTGTCGAAGTAGTAGGTCTCCCGTTCAACTCCAAAGACGTTTCGAGCATCTTGGCAGAGGCAGAAACAACCTTCGACCCTATTGATGTTGTGTATACTTCGAGATGGGACGTTGAAAAGAACCCCTCTGTTTTCTTGGACTTGGTAGAAGCGCGAGATGACCTTAAGTTTGCCGTATGCACTGGATGGGATACGTTGAGAGGAACAGACGGAGAAGCTATCAATCGCGCTCTTCGGCTAGAAGCCAAGGGTAAGCTGACGATACATAAATCCTTGGACAAGCCAACGTATTATTCGATATTGGAAGTCTCAAATGTTCAGTTCAACTGTGCCTTGCAAGATTGGGTTAGCTTTACTTTGCTTGAAGCCCTGACGATGGGATGCACACCTTTGTATCCTAACTTCAGGAGTTTTCCTGAGACTCTTATGTTCAAGACTGATTATCTGTATGCCCCCGGAATCGCTCAGGACGCAATGGAGAAATTGGACTACGCCCTAGAGAACCCCTTCCCTGCCACAGACGCTATCCTGAGCTACCACGACGGTGCTTTGAGCCGCATATCCTCAACCCTATCAAAGCTATGAGACAGAATCAACCTGAGTGCTCTAAGTGGGATATATGGTATGGGAAAGAAGTCGAAGGTCACACAGACATTGGTGAATACACCTTGTTTGTGAGACGGGGAGATTTTAGGCCATACATAGAGAAGCTACCAGAGGGAACTAATAGAATCTGGTTCTGTAAAGAATATCTGTTCAAGTGCGTGTTCCACAATGACTTTAGAGCACTTCTTTGGGCTATAGAGTTTTTTCACGTTACTTGTCTTGACGTTCCTGTGGAGCTTCTTAGACAGCTACCACGAAACATAACGCTTCAGTGTAGGTTGTATGTTCGTCTAGGAGATGTCAGCTTAGGTCTTGGCGACCAGATAAGTTGGGGTAAGGCTTACAACGAGAAATATATAGCTGTAGGAGAGGACACCCCTATAGCAACAAACACACCCGAAACTTACGAAGAGGATATAAGACTACAATGAGGAAAGAGATATACATTCGCACACAATTCATAGGATTCCATCGTTGGGAGAACGCCCCTGACGAAGTAGGCTTCCTGAGAAATATTCACCGCCATGTCTTCAAGATTGAGGTAGGATTTGAAGTAACCCATGACGACAGGGATATTGAGTTCTTCTTGGCACAGCATGAGCTTAATATCTTTGTCCAGTCTCTTCTTCTACCGTTGCTAAGGGATAACCCCTCGATGAGTTGCGAGCACTTAGCTACAACCATTATGGAGAAGTTCAAGGTCAACGATATAAGCCCTCGATACGCTGTCGTTTCCGAAGACGGAGAGAACGGAGCAAAAGTTTATATTGACTAGCTGTAGAATTTCCTTATATTTATTATTTGTAATGATTAAGAAATCAAAACATATAGAACCTAAGTATGTCGGGGTTGCCCGTGACCGAGAACGGTTTGATGCGCGTCTTACTATCACTCGTAAGCTGCATCGAAGCGTAGCCGTTAATTCGGCTGAATCGGCTGCTAGGTTATACGATAAGATGAGATTGGAACTACTTCCAAGAGAAGAAGCGGTTAAGAAGCTTAACTTCCCTAAAAGTATCAAAAAAACCTTAGCCTTTGAGCCTTCCAATGAAGACCTACTACCGAGAAAGAAAACTACTGGTTATCATGGAGTCTCTTGGGACTCTAATCATGAGAAGTATTTCGTGGCTGTGTCGTTCAAAAAGAAGTCTTACTTTGTAGGTCGCTTCAGTGACCCTGAAGAAGCTGCTAGAGCTTATGACACTAAAAATTACGAGCTTAAGGGAGACAAAGCTAGACTCAACTTCCCTGAACTACTTAATAAAAAGAAGACCACCAAGGCAAAGCCTAAACCGAAGCGCAAAAAGAAAAAGTATCCCAAGAATATTTCAGCATGAACAAACTAATACACGTAACCGATCCGTTGACAGGAGCTATCTTTTCAGGTGAAAAATTTAACGCTAAAAATAAGCGTATCGTCTGCTTTTGTTTCAACAAGAATGTCGTGCCAGAGGTATTGGCAGAGTTCTTGATACTGGTTTTGAAACACTACCCACCTTCAGAGCACTCTTATGTTTTGATTCTGGACGGTAAAGACGGCTCTGAGTCACGGCTAGATTTAGTTTGGAAGCACAATTTAGGCAAAGCTGCTGACTACCACGTAATACGGTGTGACCACAGCCCCACGCCCTTCAGCGTCAAGCATGGTGTTTATGTCCTGCATGAGTTCATTGATTATGCCCAAGACAACATAGCCCTATACTTGGATACTGATATGTGGTGTCAGAGTAACATGTTCGATATTATGGACAACTACTGGCACATGGTATCATGCTTTGCTATATGCGCCGAGCAGTGTTACCCTAAGTATTCCCCTTCATTGTGGGATAACTTATACGATAAGGAGACAAGTGTGTATAGCGA
>Ga0102940_1001211_pt1 | contig 16788 bp, 11 predicted proteins | sample SalPonR2_C_D1_MG_FD_78215 | JGI IMG/M metagenome (GOLD analysis project Ga0102940, IMG submission 78215) | Salt pond soil microbial communities from South San Francisco under conditions of wetland restoration - Salt Pond MetaG R2_C_D1_MG | ecosystem: Environmental > Aquatic > Marine > Intertidal...
AGACGCAAGATTTTGCGTCTCAACCGTCAGCAAGCGAAACGGAGAAAAATATAATGCGGTGCGGCCCCTAAATTATTCCCCACCTCAAAAAAAAGGTGTCATTTCGAGCAAAGCGAGAAACCTTACCAACATGAGCAGCGATAGGAAATAATGGACTAAAATTTATAGCCTATCATGCATCGGCTACACACACGACCGCGGAGGGGTCGAACCGAAATGCGCAACGATTTTCACAGAATGGAAAAGGAAGGCACCACAGGTAAAAGCAGGAAAGTAATAGCCAAATATGATAATTTCATACTCCTACCCTATCTTGCACCTACAATTAACAACCATGAGTACGGATCGCGAGGTCGTCATTTCCTTAAAAAACGTCAACAAAACCTTTCGCATTCGCGATAAGGGGGCTACCATCCGCGAGCGGGTGTTTAAGATACTGAAACCTAGCCAGCGGCAGGAAATTCAGGCCCTGCAAGACATCAACCTGGACATCTATAAGGGCGAATTCTTCGGTATAGTTGGCCACAACGGCTCCGGGAAGTCCACCTTGTTGCGCATCATGTCGGGCACCTACCCACCTGATCCTGGGGGTACGGCCACCATCAAAGGCCGCTATATGCGGCTGACGCTGGGCCTGGGCTTCGACAAAGAGCTTACCACCCACGAAAACATCTACCTCAACGGCTCCATCCTCGGCCTTAGCATGCGCGTCATTGGGGAAAAATACCACGAGATCATCGACTTTGCCGAGCTGCAAGGCTATGAGCATACCAAAGTGAAGTATTTCTCCACCGGTATGCTGTCGCGCCTAAAGTTTGCCATTGCCGTACAGGCCGATGCTGATATTTTCCTCATGGATGAATTCTTCGGTGGCGTCGGCGACATCCGTTTCAAAGAGCGCTCCGAACAGGTTTTTAAGGAGTCTATTCTGCAGGGGCGCACCATTGTTCACGTCAGCCACAGCCTACAAACGATGAAGAAGTACTGCGACCGTATGCTGGCCCTCGACAAAGGACAAATTCTGGCGCTCGGTACACCCGATGAAGTACTGCCTATCTATCGCAACTACATCAAAGAAAAGCGCGCCCGCAACGTCGGCGGCGTCAAACGGTAGGAGGAGTTCGTTTCTTTTCTTGACTTCCCAGGAAAGACGCCGGTAATCGAAAGACCTCCACTGTGACAGGAAAGTATATGTCTCGTGGCAAATGTCAAGAAAAGAAACGGAGCACACAGGCTATCCGCAGAGCCCCCCCCGCCCGCTAACCTTGTCCTGAATGCGATGGAAAACCAAGAGATTCCTCCCTGCGGTCGGAATGACCACTCACCTGGTGGGAAAGAGTAAGGTGTCATTTCGAGCGAAGCGAGAAACCTCCTCCTTATTAGTGTCCATACGGATTGACATCTGGCCGCCACACCAATCGAAGACATTTATTTCCGGAACCCTGCTCCGTTAGGGGCGGTATATGGATAGCCTATCTCATCATTTGGTTTGTTGGTCACGGGTAAGACCTCGTAGAGGTTACACTGTAATTCATAGCGGGCGGGCCGCATTACCGTTCTCCGTCGCTCATCTCTAGCCGCCGCTTTAGCGAATGCGGCTAATTCCTACCCCGCTGCTGACGCATATTTTCCATGGTTTTGCGCACCATAGCGCGATACTCCTCTTCCGTCACTTCCTTACCCCGGCGTGGTGCGTTGAGGGCTTTCTCGTCCACCTCACCCCACTTGATCTCGCGGGCAGTGATGGTAAGGGAATTGTCGTCGGTTTCAACCTGTAGTACCAGGCCTGGGAGTTGGGCGTAGGAAGCCGGCCCGGTGGGTACACCAACCTGAGGCGAAAACCAGGCAATCAACGTACGGTCGTTGGCCGTATCGGGCAGGGTCGCCTTCAAACAGGGATAGCCGCTGATCGGAGCTGCTTCGCCCGTTACCTTCCAGCCTTTTTGGTCCAGACTGCCGGTAATCACGAAGTTCTTACCCATGAATTCACGCTGCTCTACTTTCGACTGATCTTCGAAGTCGCGAAACACGGTGCTGCCCCCGCCCATCATCATGCGGAAACCACCCCGGCGTCCCCGACGCTCTACCATAGCCGCCGGATCTTCGTAGCGGCGATAGACCGATTGCTCGTCGTTGAAGACCAACTCGAAGGAGGAGGTGCGGTATTCGGGGATAAATTCTTTAAACCGCTCCCGCTCTCCGGTTAGTTGCTTATGCATGTTAATCTTCACATCGTAAATAATCGTACCGCTCGTTTCCTGGCTTTCGCCAAAAAAAGGAAGGAGGATAAATAGTAGTAGGACAAAAGTATTACGTATCATGATTGTTGTTTTTTATGAAAACTCACCCTAACCCTCTCTTTCCAAGAGAGGGAATTAACATCCCTCTGCGGCAGAGAACCCTTTCCTTGCCAGGCTCTACTCCCCCTTCTCTTGCTAAGAGAAGGGGGTCGGGGGGTTGAGTTTGCAGCGTGGTAAAAACTCACCCTAACCCTCTCTTGGAAAGAGAGGGAACTAACATCCGGCTGCGGCAAACAAGTACTTCTCTCGGATATCTACTCCCCTCTCTCCCTGGTAAGCGCTTTCGCACGAATCCACTCCAAAGAACGCTGTTCTGCGGGTTAATCGTTGTTGATGAATCGTTAATAATGGTTAATAACCTAACTTGCATCTACAGATACCCCTATTTTTGTTGCTATGAATCGATCGTATCATCACCGGCTGTATAGCTTGCTCATTGCGGCCAGCATGCTTTTGCTGTCGCTTTTTGTAGGCTATTGGCTCTACAAGAGTTATGATGAGCAGCGGGACTTATTGCGGCGCGAGGCTAGCCATCTATTTGGCTCGGCCGTGCGGAACCAACAGGATTCCCTGCTCCGCCTGAATATTTTGCAACAGCTGGACGAAAACCTACCGGCTGATTCCAGCCGTCGTAACGAGGCGCTGCAAGTCTTTCGCTTTGAACGCGATGTGCCGCGCATGCTGATGAACCGCACCGATAGTATGCGGATGCAGCGCGACACGAGCGGCATTCGCCAATTGGAACTCTTTCTACGCACCAATCGTCCGCCAGATCGCAATACAAATATGGCGCCCAACGATCCTGATCACGTGCGGGTGACGCTGCGTGGTTTGCGGGGCAACAACCCATTTTCGATACAGTTTGGCGAGGATAGCACGCAGGTGAGCCGCCTGCGCGATGCTTTTACTGCCAACATGGAAGAAGCTGGTTTATCCCTCCCCTTCCGCATTATTGATCGCGACGAGGCCCAAAGCATGGAGGAAGAGGGAACCGTCGCCGGATTACTCGTTATTCGCTACCAGCGGGACGGCAAATACTTCTACCCCTACCCTTTCCTGGCCTATTTCGAGCATCTTACGCCTTTCCTTATCCGGCAATTGCTGCCCCAGATTGCTTTTTCGCTCTTACTGCTGCTGCTGACCGGTACCGCATTCATCCTCATCTACCGGTCGTGGCGCAAACAGCAGCGCCTGGCGGTATTGAAAAACGATTTTATCAGCAACATCACTCACGAGCTCAAGACGCCGATTACCACGGTCAATGTGGCCCTGGAGGCTATGTCCAATTTCAATGCGTTAGGGAATCCGGAAAAAACCGACGAGTACCTCGATATCTCCAAGAACGAACTGAGCCGTCTGTCCATCCTGGTTGATAAGGTGCTCAAGATGTCCATCTTCGAGTCGCGCGAGCTTCAGCTCTCGCCCGAGCCTATCGACCTGAAGGCACTCTGCCAGGAAATCATTCAGACCCTCGGCGTACAGGTAGAAAAGCAACACGCCCGCATCGATCTGGCGGCTCAGGGCACCAACTTTCAGGTTAATGCCGACCGCATCCACCTGACCAATGTAATTTACAACCTCATCGATAATGCCCTAAAATATAGTGAGAGGCATCCCCATGTACAGCTTACGCTAAAAGAAGTACCCAAAGGGATTAGCCTGGCTATCCGCGATCATGGCATTGGCATTCCAGAATCTTTCCAGGGAAAAGTATTCGATAAATTCTTCCGCGTACCGACCGGTGATCAGCACGACCGTAAGGGGCATGGCCTCGGATTGAGCTATGTGGCTAAAGTCATTAACAAGCACGGCGGCCAAATCGACCTGAAAAGTCGTCCCGGTGAGGGTAGTACGTTCACCATTACACTAAACCGTACAAGCACCGATGAGTAAAATAAAAATCCTCTACGTCGAAGACGAAATGTTCCTGGGCAAGATTGTCAAAGAGAGCCTGGAAAGTCGCGATTTCGAAGTAAAAATGATCACCGACGGCAATAACGCCGTTCCGGCATTCCACTCCTTTGAGCCCGATATCTGTATCCTTGATGTCATGCTTCCCCACAAAGATGGTTTTACCATCGGGCGGGAAATCAAAGAACTACAGCCCGACATCCCCATTATTTTCCTGACGGCAAAAAACCAGACGGAGGATGTCCTCAAAGGCTTTAAAAGCGGCGGTAACGACTACATCCGTAAACCCTTCAGCATGGAAGAGTTGATCATACGCATCCACAACCTGCTCTCCATGCGCGGCAACGCTCCCCAAACCAATCACGACGCAAATGCGCCCATCCCGATTGGCGAATATCTTTTCGACCCCCGCAAGTATGAGTTAATCCTCGGGGATAACGTGCGCAAACTCTCCCATCGTGAAGCGGAGCTTCTCCTCATCTTTGCCCACCACCAAAATGGGACCATCGAACGCAAAAAAATCCTGAAAGACGTCTGGGGCGACGATAGCTTCTTTAATTCCCGCAACCTCGATGTGTACATTAAAAAATTGCGCGACTACCTTGCCGAGGATGAGCAGGTTCAGATCATCACCCTCAAAGGCATTGGCTATCAGTTTGCGGTGGGGTGAGGAGTAGCGACGTAAGATTTTGCTTCTCAACCGTAAATAAGCGAAGCTAGAAATCTCCCCACCATGGGCAGCGATAGAAAACAATAGCCTGAGCTGCTACAGATACATGACCTCGCAGAGGTCGAATATTTACAGTCCACCTGACACAGAATAGCCGCTAAACTATTCCATTTCTTAGAAAAGGTGTCATTTCGAGCGGAGCGAGAAAACTCTCCTCACCAGGAGCAGCGATAAAAAATGGCCTAAATTACTACGCTTACCCCCGTTTTCCGTCTATTCCTCATCAAACAGTCCATCCAGCTCCACTTCCGTATCGCGGAGCTTTTCGCGGCAGAAGCGGATGAGTTCGGCAGCGCGTTTGGTTTTGGCGCTGAGCTCGTCGATGGGAACGGCTTCTTCTTGCAGCTGGGTGATAATGTCCTGTAGTTCCCGGCTGGCGGCTTCGTAGGTCATGTTCTTTTGGGTACTCATGCTTGATCAGAATTTGGGGTTTTTGATTGTACGACACTGGTTACAGAGCCTTCAGCAAAGCGGGTAACCAGGGTATCATCCTTTGCCAGGTCGTCTATTCTGGTCATCGGCAAACCGTGGCGGGTAGTCATGGTAAAACCGCGCTGCAGGGTGTTTTCCAGCCCCAGTAGTTTGTTAATGCGGGCAGCTTCGTCCAGGTCGCGGCGAGCCGTGCGCAACGCGAAGCGCACCATGAGGGGAATCTCCTTTTTGGCGGAAGCCAACACCTCTTCTTCCTGACGCAAAATGCGCTCCACGCCGTAGCGCAGCGTAAGCTCAGCATCGTGCAGCTGCTGCCGGCGCTGTGGTATGACCTCGCGCGTATGCTGCCGCAAAAACTGGGCAGCCTGCCAAAGACTACTGTCAAATTCCAGGTTGTGGTGCAGGATAAATTCTGCAACCGCAGTCGGCGTTTTCAGGGGACTATGCACCACGTGGTCGAGCACCGTTTCGTCGATTTCGTGGCCAATGCCACTCAGCACGGGCAAGGCAAATTCGGCAATGGCTTTCGCCAAAACGTAGCTGTCGAAAGCCGCCAGGTCGAGGCGGGCACCGCCACCACGAATAACGACCACCGCATCAAAGTCTGCTTTGCGGCGAGCGATTCGTTGCAATTGACGCTGCAGCTCCGTTTCTACCTGCTCTCCCTGCATAGCGGAAGGGAAAAGGGTGCAACGAAAGGTGAGTCCGTACGCATTTTGTGTAAGCTGATCCATAAAATCGCGATACCCGGCGGCCAATTCGGAGGAAATAACCGCAATGCGCTGCATAGCTATTGGCAAGGATCGCTCCCGGTTCTTACCGATGAGTTGCTCCGTCTGCAAACGCTCCATAATGGCCCGACGCCGCAGCTCCAACTGCCCCAGCGAATAGGCCGGGTCAATATCTTCGATCATCAATTTAAAGCCATAGCGCTCGTGGAAATCGACCCGCACCTGCAGCAGCACCGCCATGCCCTCTTGTAATAGAGCGTGCAACTCACGTCCCAGGTGGCGGCGCAGCGACCGGTATTTGCGTTGCCAAATCACCGCTGAGGCCTGGGCAATAATGCGATCGCCCTCTTTATCTTTTTCCACCACCTCCACATAATAATGACCGCGGGATTCACGCACCTGCGCCAGTTCACAGCTAATCCATACCGGATCAGCCAGGTTAAGGGCCAATACGCGACGGATGTATTCATTGAGCTCGAATAGGCGGTATCGTTCCAAATCAGTGGTCGTTTTTGTATTTTTCCGAAAAGTAACAAGTTTCCACCGATTTTGCTTCGCTGTAGGGAAGTAGAATCAACCACCAAAATAATTCAAACTATGCAACAACGACTGTTTTTTGTGTTCCTGGTGCTCCTCTCCGTTACCCTGACCGGATTCGCTCAGGGGTCTGACTTTCCCGAACAACACTACGATAAGTACGAATATACCATCCCCATGCGGGATGGCGTAGAACTGTTCACCGCGGTCTATGTCCCCAAAGACCAATCGCAATCTTATCCCATCCTGATGAAGCGCACCCCCTATAGCGTGCGCCCTTACGGTACGGACAACTACCCTACCCTGCTCGGCCCCAATAAATACCTGATGCAAGACAAGTACATCTTTGTTTACCAGGATGTGCGGGGCCGTTGGATGTCGGAAGGACAATACGATAATATGCGTCCCCATGTACCCGGTGAGAACCCCGAAGGCGTCATCGACGAAAGTACCGATACCTACGACACTATCGACTGGCTGTTGAAAAACATCGACAACCACAACGGTAAAGTGGGGATCTGGGGCATTTCTTACCCTGGCTTTTACTCCACGGCCGCTTCGGTAGAAGCACACCCGGCACTGCTTGCTTCCTCACCGCAGGCACCCATCGGCGATTTTTACTTCGACGATTTTCACCACAATGGTGCGTATTTCCTTAGCTATTGGTATGCTACCACCGTTTTCGGCTATCAGCACGACGGTCCCACCCCCGAATCGTGGTACGAATTTCCCGATATCGGCACGGTAGATATGTATCAGTTTTTCCTCGATGCCGGTCCCTTGAAAAATCTGGATAAATACTACGGAGAAGACAACTTTTTTTGGCAACAGCTGAAAGAACACCCCGATTATGATGCCTTCTGGCAAAAGCGGGGCATTATTCAGCACCTCAAAAGCGATATTACCCCGAATATGATGATCGTGGGCGGCTGGTTTGATGCCGAAGACCTGTACGGCCCGCTGATGACCTATAAGACTATTGAGGATAATAACCCCGACACCTATAATACCATTGTCATGGGCCCCTGGAGCCACGGGGACTGGTCGCGCGACCGCGACCGGCAGGCGGTAGGTAATGTGTTCTTTGGCGAGAATATCTCTGATCACTACCAATACAAGATCGAGCGGCGCTTTTTCAATCATTTTCTAAAAGGCGAAGGCGACGATGATTCGGGGTTACCCGAGGCTTATATGTACGACACCGGACGCAAAGAATGGTCTGAGTTTGCCGACTGGCCACCGGCTGCCGCCCAAAAAACGGATTGGTACCTCAACAATCAGCAGGAGCTGTCGTATGACGCACCGGCTGTCGGCAGTAATCCCTACAGTCAGTTTGTTAGTGACCCGGAAAACCCGGTCCCTTACACGGAAGATATTAAGCTGACTTTTACGCCACGTAAGTATATGAGCGATGATCAGCGGTTTGCAGCGCGCCGTCCGGACGTGCTCGTCTTCGAAACGGAAGTGTTGGAAGAAGACATTACTTTGGCCGGTCCGATCATGGCCAACCTGAAAGTATCAACGACCGGGACGGCTGCCGACTGGGTGGTTAAACTGATCGATGTCTACCCCGCCGATCACCCCAATTATGACGAAACACAAGATCATCTTACCATGGGGAATTATCACCAGATGGTGCGCTCAGAATCCCTGCGTGGTCGCTACCGCAATGGATTCGAGGAGCCTGAGCCCTTTACGCCTAACGAGGTAACCAACGTGGATATAAAGCTGCAGGACGTGTACCATACCTTTAAAAAAGGGCATAAGATTCAGGTGCAGGTGCAAAGCACCTGGTTCCCGCTGATCGATCGCAACCCGCAGACCTATGTGGACAATATATTCATGGCGGATGCGGAGGATTTTCGGGCCCAGACGCACCGGGTCTATCACGCACCCGGGCAGGCCTCCAAAATTGAGGTCACGATCTTGCGATAACCCACCATACCAGCCCCACAGCCCGCACGGTCCACAGTACCGTGCGGGCCCAATTGGTACGCACCAGCCCGCGCATCGCCGCGGGATCATAGGTTTGGGAAAGGCGCTGATGCAGCGGCACCTGCACAAAAAAGGTCGATGCCCACAGCAAGAGTATGAGGGCCAGGTTCACATACCAGAAGAGCGGCTGATCGTCGGCGCGAAAAGCTAATAGCAGACCCGTACCCAATTCGATCAACATCATGGGTGCGGTCACCCATCCCGTCAATTGCGTATGTCGGCGTTCGTAAGACACAAAATCCTCCACCCCTACCGAGGCCATCAGCGGATAATGTACCACCTGCACAAACCAAATCAGGCCAAACATGTACAGCGAAAAAAGGACGTGTAGTCCGAGCAGCCAATCGTTCATAAGATCGTTTATTTGCAGGGGATAACAGCAGGGCGAGTGTTAGGTTTTGTGGTGGGACTTCTCCGAAGTCTTTATACTTCAGCAGGAATAAACCAACAGGGTTACTCCACACATTGGCCCTAATAGCTCAAAAAACAAAAACATGACCTCGGAGAGGTCTAACATTTATAGCATTTATCATCCCCTCATCCATCCGACTTCGGAGAAGTCGCACACCGCGCTATTCCTCTACCGGGCGGAAGGTGATTTTCACCCGGTGATAATACAAACTGGTCGTACCCTCAAACCCAGAATCTGATCCTGGATAAAACCAGGCCTTGTCCTTTTCATCGGCCTCAACCGTAAGTTTACCTTCCGTTTTGCGTTCCAACAGCCGGTAGACGAATTCATCCGTTCCATTGGCGGCATTACCCAGCGATAGGGCCTGCCTCCCGATTTGGCTTTGGTTGCCTTTATCGATTATTTAGACAGTTGGGCTATGATGTAGGCCGTCTGTAATCCCAGGACATTGACCGGATTGAGAACCACGCTATTAAAAATAGGCATTGCATCGTTGTCAGTCCCTGCATAAATGATTCGCCCATCTAAATTGACGTCGCACAGGTGGTAACACTGACCACCTACTATGGCCTGCTCGCGTGTATCAAAGGCGGCCCTGTCGTGCCATCAATCCGTGTGCGGATTGGTAAAATCCACCGCTCTGCCCTGTTGGGTCAGGATGACCGGCACGCCGGTCATAACGCCCAGGTGATTACGGTGTCGAATCGCCACGTAGTAGGTGCCTTCTCCAGTGTTTCCGAAACGAAGTGCAGATGCACCATCTATATCTACCACGTCTCCATCGCGCTGCAGCAAGCCCGACCGGGTGGCCACTACCACCGTCGGATCATTGGCATCGCGTAGCTCCACAAAGATCCAGTCCACGATAGCATCCGCCCCATGATCAGCGAAAACGGTGGCCAGATTTACCATTTTTTCCTCCGTAATATTATTTACATGGGTAAGACCAGACAAGGCCGTGTAAGGCTCTGAGGTAGGCAGTACCCCCTGAGTCCGCAGATTGTCGCGCATCCGGCCATCCGGCGAGCCTAGTAATGCCCCCTGCAACCGTACGCGGGCCAAAAGTAGAACCGGCGACTGCGTGTGTTGCCCGTTTTCCAGATACAGTGCGGTTGCGTTCTTATTTCCGTATGGCAAAATATTTTTATCCACCTTACCCCCCTGCGGTTAAAGCCGGAGTAAGGCTAATCAACACAGCAGGCAGGAGAAAATATACAGGTAGTTCGTATCTATTTTTAAATGTACGTGCTTATCTGAGCAGGGTGACCTCACCTTCATAGCTTTGTTCCAGTCCTTCCGGAGTCATTAGGTGAAGCCGGTAAATATATACATCAGCCGGCTGAGGCCGTCCACGATAGGTGCCATCCCATCCCTGTTCCGGGGTATCGTTATCATATACGAGCTGACCCCAACGATTAAATATGCGAAAATTTTCAATATCAGGCCGTCCACCACGGTATACCAAATTAAAATAATCGTTGACACCATCGCCATTCGGAGAGAAGGCATTCGGCATTTCGGAGCGAAAAGCGCGCACCGCAACCGCGACTCCAGCCTCGTAGAGACAGCCGAAGGGCGTCTCCAGGCTTACGCCAAATAGCGTGGGTTCCTGAATCGCTGTCATCCACTGACTGGTATCGGTCTCGGCTATCTCATTACCGTTTTCGGTCCACAGCCAGCGGCTGCCAGCGGGAACATCTCCGACGCCTTCAACCGTCAGGTCGAATGGTTCGCCGCGATCGACAGGGTTGGGGGTTGCCGTTAACGCCAGATCGATTGGCCCCTGTACCTGAATACGGGTATCCAACTCAAAGCTCCGACAGACTCCCGGATCATAGATAAGCTCGTAATCGGTCGTCTGCCCGGGGGCTACCCGCCATACTGAATCCATCGACGTGGTACCATCGCTACCGATCCAGGTAAACGTCTCCCGGGGGTTATTGTCCCAAATTTGCGCCCGCAGAGTTACCGAATCGCCGGCACAGATACGGTTATCGGTGACCGTCAGGCTGACTTGTCGAACGGGTGGTGTGGCCTCAATCCGTACTGTATCTTCCGTTGATCCACATAGGGAATCGGTCAGGACGACCCGGTATTCGATGCTTCTGCGAGGGGCCACCAGGGGCTGAGGCTCGATGGAAAAGAGTTGGCCTTGCGGCAAAAACCAGGAATATGAGACATCAGGTTGCGGGGTTTCGTTGAGCAGTACGGCATCGCCCGCGCAAATCACCGTATCGGTAACCCCCAGCAATGTCGGTACTGAATCCGTAGTGATACGCACGACGACGGTATCGGTAAAGGCACATCCATTCGCCATTTGCGTACCGATTAGCAGCCCTGTGCCTGCTTCCCTCCCCGTAATGCGAGGGATCGGGCAATCTGTACAGGAAAGTAGCAATGGACCGATCACCTGCCATTCATAGGCCAGAGCAGTGTCCTGCAAAATATCAGGCTGATAGTCCTGTCCCTGACACAGGGCAACGGAATCAGGCAACGTCAGGCCGGCCAGGTTAACAAGTTGCTCTACGATATCCACCCGACAAAAAGAACGAACCTCCGCGCGATAGCGGGTTGTTTTTTGCGGAAGCGCTCTTACTACAAAGCCCGTGGTGTCCAGTAAGCTCTCTTGATCCGACAACCAACGGATTGCGCCCTGCCCCTGTCGAATGCGCAGTACGGCGGTATCGCCCGGGCAAACAACGGAAGGCCCCTCTATCCGGGGAGGGATGGCGCTTAGTACCCCCGGGCTACTCGAAGAAGCATCCAGTAAAATGCGGCCATTGCGGATGGCATTGCCATAATCGTTGACCAGGACGACGTACACTTCTCCGGACTCTACCAACAGGGGACGCACGTAGCCGTCACCGGAACTGCCCGGCCCATCCGGACAATCGTACGCATCGCTCACCATTTCTCCGGTGCGGGGGTTCAGCGGTAACAGGCCCGTTGGCAACGGCTCCCCGGAATAGGAAGAGCGAACCGGTGACTGAGTACGTATAGCCTCGATAATGGCTGCCGGTTGTGCACACGCTACCTCCGGAGCAAATGGGCCCCATACGTTGAAATCAATATCACTGGGTAAATCTCCTGACCGCAGCTCAAATGCCACCGTACCCGAGGCATACGTCAGCAGACTAAACCATCGGAAATCGGGCTGTTCGCCCACCTCCAGCCAGCATCCGGCATTTTGTCCCGGTGTGAGGGGAATATCCTGAAAACCATCGGTAAATGTTAGCGGATAAACAGAGTCGGGGGATCCCAGGCAATCGTTAAGCGGGTTACACAGGGCTTGTTGCAGCCCTTGCGGTGTCGGACAATTCCCCGGCGCAAGCGTTAACGTGAAGTCTCCACAGGCAGCCTCTCCAGCCACCACGAAGTAATAACGCCCGGCGCTGCGCAGATCAATATTTTTGGCCTGACCATTAGCAGCGCGCACCAGACAAACAGCCGTGGGGTCATCGGGTGGGGCAGTCAGTACCAGTAGCCCCAGGTCTGCTCCGTCGCTCTGCAGGTTGGCATCCACGCACCAGCCACCGGGAGAATCGACCGCATAAATGTATTCGGGGCCGTTGAGAAACGCCACCTCCCCACAAGGAGCGTTGGAAAAGGTAGCCGACCCCGCACAAGTTGAGCCGGTGATCACTACCGGTAGGCCGGCCAACATCTCCGGTTCCGCAAATGAACTACCTGGGCATGCCTGCGGGGCACAATCCCAGCTCAGGTCAAAGCCATCCAGGTTAACAAAATCATTGGAGCGAAAAACCACAGTCACGCAGCCGGTCCGCGAAATCAGGGTAAGCGTATCTTGAGAAGTACCGTCAAATTCAGCAATAAGGGGCGCACTGGCGTCCGTTCCGGCAAAGAATTGAAGCTGGTCGCCGGAGAAGAACTCCGACGTCTCTTCCAGCTCGAAAGGCGCTAACCGCAGCCGGATGCATTCTGTGGGCTGATCGGCACAAATGGTAAAGCGATAGAACTCCCCGTTGGCATAGGGGCCATCAGGTCCCCCGGAATCGGTCAGCCGCCCCGCACAATCGGTAGCAAACTGCTGCTGCCCCATGCGGTACAGGGGTTGTGCCGACAGAGCTGCCGGGCAGAGGAACAGAATGGTCAACATCAAAGCGAGTACCTTCATAACTATGGACCAGATAAGCTGTTTGACATTAGCTGTGGGTAAAATACAAAAGCCCCGGGAAGTTTATGAAATGGATTTGTCGGCTTTATTCTATCATTGGTTCCACATTTGCAGCAGTTCAGCACGATTAAGGTGGCCTATACAGCGCATAATTGTATATTTAAGCAACCTTCACTTCTCGTTTGATCCATTTCAATAACCCTTTTCATTTCAACTGATTTGGAAAACGGTTACACATTACTTGTTCTACTACATGAACGAATATAGGTAAGTATGCCTCGATCCAAAAAATGCAGGGTAGCAGGAATCAATATGAACCGTGCTCAGACTATCCTCTAGAATAACAATAACATCAATTAGAAAAGAAGAATATGCTAAGAACCTTACTATTATACCTATCGTGTATATTAAGTATTCCGCTAGCTGCTAAAACCATCTCTATTGGCAACGGCGGAGATTACAATACGCTATCTGCTGCTGAATCCGTGATGTTACCGGGTGATACGGTTCTTATTCTCGATCAGGTCTTCACCGATGGGGCTCAGTTTTTGTACAATGTGAACGGTACTTCTTCCGAGCCCATTGTCATTATAGCCGAGACGATACATCAGCCGATATTTCGGGGTGGTAGCGAAGCGATCCACCTGGTGAATTGCAACTACCTCGAAATCAACGGATTGGTCTTCGAGCAGCAAACCAGTAATAGCGTCAACATTGACGATGGAGGCGACTATAGTACACCCTCTACCAATATTACGGTCCGCAACTGTATTTTCCAGGATTTGGGGGCGACCGGTAATCGGGATTTTCTAAAGCTGTCGGGCGTAGATGACTTTTTGATCGAAGGCTGCACCTTCACCAACGGAACGGGTGGCGCGGGTATTGATTTTGTGGGCTGTCACAACGGAGTTGTACAGGATTGTACGCTGGATAATGCCGGCATCGTAGGCATTCAATGTAAGGGCGGCTCTCAATACATTACCATCCGTCGGAACGTGCTAAAAAACATCGCAGAACGCGCCCTTAACCTGGGTGGCAGTACCGGATTTTCTTTTTTTCGGCCAGCCCTGCCCAACCCCATTATTGATGCTTTCGAGGCGGCCGACCTGGAGGTCTATGCCAATATTTTCCTGAGGAATAAAGCGCCGATTGCCTATGTAGGTTGTGTGCGGGTCAGGGTAATCAACAATACCTTTTACCAACCTCAGAATTGGGTAATCAGGATACTCCAGGAAACGACCGATCCAGGATTTTTAAGTTGTGGAAACAATGAGTTTAGCAATAATATTGTTTATCAGGATCGTGATCTGACGGAGGTAAATATTGGTCCTGATACAGATCCGGGTAGCTTCACCTTTACCAATAATCTATGGTATAACGAGGCCGGCGGTAGCTGGAGCCCTAACCTTCCAGTAAATGATCCCAATCAAATAGTAGCCAATCCCTTATTCACGGATGCAGCTACGGAAAACTTTTCCCTACAGGATGGTAGCCCCGCTATTGGTGCGGGGCAAAGCTTTGCCACGGTGCTGGCAGATTTCAATCAGGACAGCTACGCCAGCCCCCCATCCGTGGGCGCCCTTGAGTGGGACACTCCGGATATTCCTGAGACCTTTCAGTGGCTCAATTTTCAGCTTAGCCCAACCGGTGGGGTTGTCACCCTGAACTGGGACACCCAAAACGATCAGGGGATTACCAGTTACGTCATCGAGCGCTCTGCCGACGGGCAAAACTTCTCCATCATCGGCCAGGTGGCTGCGCAGCAAGCCGGGCAAGCCTCCTACCAGTGGCAGGATAGTGACCATGCTTTTCCTGCTTTACGCTACTACCAGGTGCGGGCCGTCCCGGAAAGTGGTGAAGTATCTTATAGCTCCATCGAGCAAACCACCCTGCCGGACCTTTCCTGCGACTGCCCGCCCCTGCCCGATGATATTACGGGTAAGACCGTGGTGAATGTCAGTACCGTAGCGGAGTTGCAAGCTGCCCTACAGGCTTGTAGCTCAGACGGAGGAAATTACACGATATTACTAGCCGATGGATTGTATCAACTCGATGATGATCTTTTATACATCAATTCGGGAATGGTCAACCTGAGTATACGTTCTGCCTCTGGCAATCGCGATGCCGTTCAAATTCGGGGGCGAGGGCCGGACGGTGCGGTGCAGTATATTTTCAACGTAGCCGCCGACAACTTCACGCTGGCTGATGTGACGATTGGTAATGTCATGTACCACGGTGTACAGATCCACGGCGAATCGGATGCGGATAATTGCCTCATCCAAAATGTACGCTTTGAAGATATTAATCAACAGTTTTTTAAAGTCTCCGCAGGTCCCTCTTCTTCCTCCGATAATGGAGTTATACAATGCTCCTGGTTCGAATTCACCAATGGTATTGGTTATCAATACTACACCGGCGGAATAGATAACCACCGTTCTAATAACTGGATTATTCGTAATAACACCTTTAAACACATCCGTAGTCCGGAGAATCTTTTGTCAGAGCATGCCATCCATTTTTGGAATAATTCCAATGATAACATTATCGAAAACAATCTGATCATCGATTGTGACCGGGGAATAGGACTTGGACTGGGCAGTAGCCCCGCTGCCGGCGGAATCATCCGCAATAATTTTGTTCATACTTCACGCGACGTAGGCATTGGCCTGGAGACAACTACCGGCACTAAAGTTTATCACAATACCCTCGTATCGGATAATTACTCCAACTCCATCGAATACCGCTTTTCGGCTACGAGTGGTGTACACATCGCCAATAACCTTACCAGTAAAAATATTGCTTCCAGAGACGGTGCCACGGGTACTGTGGAAAGTAATTACCAGACGTCAGACCTTGGTATCTTTACCGATGCCAGTCAGTATGATTATCACCTGCAAGAAACGGCGTCAGCTTCGATCATAGATGCAGGTATTATGCTGCCGGAGGCAGGTACTGACTATGATTGTGAAGATCGTTTTTCGGATGCAGGCCCAGACATTGGTGCCGACGAGTACACGGCGCCCGTACCCTTTGTGGCCCTGCAGATAAACGTTCAGCTGCAGGGAGCTTTATTCGGGTCACCCGATGGCCTGATGCGCGATGATCTGCGCAGTGGTGGGTACCTGCCGGCTGCTGAGCCGTACACGGCGTTACCCGGCTTCACCCACGTCAATAACACCACGGACGAAACCGTTTCCAACCCCGCTGCCATCTTCGGCGATCAGGGCGCCAATTCGATTGTCGACTGGGTTTTTGTGGAGTTGCGGGCTAATAGTGATTCCTCACAGGTCGTGGCCACCCGCTCAGGCTTACTGCAACGCGACGGCGATGTGGTCGACATGGACGGCACCTCCCCCCTGCGTTTTGAGCAAGTAGCCGACGGCGCGTACTACGTGGCTATTCGCCACCGCAACCATCAGGGCGTAATGATGGCACAAGCCGTATCCCTGAGCAGCACGAGTACCGTCGTTGATTTCACCAATACCTCGACTGACCTCTGGCACAGTGCAACGGTGTACGATGGGCATGAGCAGGTGATCATCAATGGAACATACGCCCTGCGGGCCGGTATGCTAACAACAACTCAGGGATTCTCCTTCGCGGGC
>Ga0102940_1001213_pt1 | contig 16775 bp, 11 predicted proteins | sample SalPonR2_C_D1_MG_FD_78215 | JGI IMG/M metagenome (GOLD analysis project Ga0102940, IMG submission 78215) | Salt pond soil microbial communities from South San Francisco under conditions of wetland restoration - Salt Pond MetaG R2_C_D1_MG | ecosystem: Environmental > Aquatic > Marine > Intertidal...
ATCAGATAGCAGAATCCGACCAGTGCGACGCCCAGGGCGGTGCTCCGACCCAATCCACGGGCGTCGACCATGCGCTTAGCCGACTCCAGCTACAGCGTGACCCGGACCGCTCACGGCCAAGCGGAATGGACCTTGCCACGCTCAGGATTAGGCTTTATTGATTGCGCCACTCCCTGCACTCATTGCTCCAGAAGAAGTTGCCGAGTTGGGTCTCGATCGGACAGTAGCGATCCGGCTGGCCCGGGTAGATGTGCCGACGCGCCGATGCTTCAGCACCCACTTGCATTTCCCAGTCGACCCAGGAGATCCGAAGGTTCCTGTCCTGGGAAAAGATGGCATAGATCTGACGCGTGAGAACGCGCGTCCGGTAGACGTTCGCGGTCGTCGGTCCCGGCTCCGGGACACCCATATTGCTCAGAAGCCGCCGTGTACGCGGGCCCACTTCGCTCGATGGCGTCTCGCCCTCCGACTCGCGATCCATGGCCTCGAAGACGAACTCCCACTTGGCCGCTTCGAGCTCCTCGCCGCCGCGTTCACGAAAGGACTCGGGCACTTCCAGCAGCTCCGTGATCACACCCTCCAGCGCCGCCTGGTGCCGGTCGAGGAACATGTTGACATCGCCACTGTTGACGCTGCCGATCTGTTCGGATGCAGCATCATAGGCCGCTGTGGAAACGCTCTTGAGGATCGTGACGAAGGTTCCGGAGCCGGGAAATACGAAGTTGAGCCCGGCTCCGAGCGCCGAGCCGATCATGCTACGCAACATCGCCTCGGTCGCTTCTCTATCGGCCTCCTCCGCTCGGCGCGTCCGGTACCAATCGCGGAAGTCGGCGAACCCTTGCCGATGGCCCTGCTGAATGGACTGGGTGCTCCGAGTCACATAATCCAGAATAGCGTTGTCGGCGATGCGAATCGCATTGGCCATCCGCTCAGCATTCTCAGGCGAGCCTTCAATGACCATCGGCTCGTCGGAGAAATCGATCTCCTGCGCGCGGGGGGCTTCGATCGTCACCAGGAGCGTCAGTGCAGCGAAAGCAATCAATCTTGTGGAACGTTTCATTTGATCATCTCCTGAATCAGGCCTCGGGGATTTCATCAACGAACAGAACAGAATCGCTGCCTGTTTGCCGCCCCGAATTGAGACTTGGGGCACCGCGTCTCAGCCACGTGATCTCGTACTCGTAGGAATAGCTGTCAACCGGTGCCAGGAAATCCACTACGGTCGACGGTGATCCGCTCGCGGTGTTGAGGGTGACCTGCTCGACCCGCGCTTGCTCGCCGAGGGGGTAGTAAATTCTTACGGTGACAGCGCGAACGTTGGCATCGGACAGGACCGAAGGATCCGCCTCGATCTGGAGCTGCCGCTTGACAATGGCGGGTGCAACACTGATCGCTCCGAAATCGGCGGTGGTCCAATCCTGTTCGACGGAGTATCCGCCGTGAAAGCTCCACATCGTTCGATAGTCATAGTCAAGCCATCTGTTCCGGTCTTCATCGCCTTTCCACCCGTAGAGCAGACTGAAGGCGTTGCCTTCGGCATTGAAGTTGTTGCGGTCGATCCGGGTCTCGTCATACGTCGGCTCGCCCGACTCATGGCGCTTGCGCATCTGGACGGTAACGAAATTCACGAAATCACCGAAATCGTTCGCGTTCATGCCATCGAGAAAAACCGCAATCTGCCGCTGGCGATACAGCGGGTCGTCGAGATTGACCTGGCGGAAATGCGCCTCATCATCCAGGTAGGCCCGCAGATCGCCTATGTTTTCGTCGAATCTCAGCGTCAACGAATCTGCGGTGTACTTGTTCAGATCAATGCGCCAGTTTCCACGCTGTCGCACTCGCTTCATCTGATAACTCGCAACGATGGCGAATGCCGGGACGGTTTCTTCGTCCTGCAGTTCAGGCTCCTCGCGCTCCGGCTCGGCGTTCTCGTCGGAGCTCGATGCCTCACTGGCAATTCGGCGCAACGTGGCCGCCTGGCTGTCGGCCCCGTCGGCCGCTTCCCGGAACACCGCTGCTGATTCAGGATCGCTTTCTGCCAGGCGTTCGGCAGCTTCGCGCAACTGCTGGGCGCGGCGCTCCGCTTGTTCGGCTTGCTGCGCGAGCTCCGCGGTGCGCTCGGTGTCCTGTTCGTCGGCGGAACGTTCGGCGACCGGCGCCTCGTTTTCACGGTCGGCGCGTTCGGCACGTTCCTGTGCTTCGCGATTCTCCCTGCGAATCCGCTCGTTCTCGCTGCGCGCCTCCTGTCGAGACGCACTCAGCATGGTCGTTGCGCGGTCCAGCATGCTCTGCTGGCCACCTGCCGCATTGCTGAGGCTCGACAACGACGGCGAGTTGGTGCTGACCGGTTCGAACATGGCTTCGGTCAGTTTGCGATAGGCGATATCGAGCAGTTCTTCGACCTTATCGTCGTCGCCGACCTGGGTGACCTTGATCGCGCCGCTGCGCGTCAGGTCCTCGAACGACCCCTGGATTTCGGCAGCGAGGAACTGCGACGCCAGGCCGACGTTGAATCCGTCGTATTCGTAGATCTGGTCGAAATTCGCTTCGATGACCCCCTGCTGCGGCGAGCGATAACCATCCAGTTCCATCTCGAAGCTGAAGGAGATGTCCGGAGTCGCAGTCTGGAAGGACTGCCAGAGGATGCGTGATCCCTGGCGCGAAAGCAGCAGCGAGACCGCGGCTTTCTGGCCGTCCAGGATCGGTGCATTGCCGACACCGAGGACCTGTTCGGTCAATTCACCCTCTTCGTCGGCGAATGCGGAGATCAGCGCGAAGCGACCGGAACGATAGACCACCGGACCTTCGATGCGGGCACCGGAGCGTGCACGCTCGAGTTCCCGCTGCGCCTCTCGCAGCTGGTCCTGCGTGACTTCGAGAGTGACCAGAGCATGGAGGATTGCACCGCCATCACCGGTGTCGGCGTCAGGCTGATCCGCGGCGGATTCCACGTTCTGGACATAGCGCAGCAGCGAGAACTGCGGCCGACCATTCTCGTCGGTGGCCAGGCGCGCTTTGTCGAGCACGTAATAGTAGACGTCCGGGTCCTGGTAGCTCGGGAAGAGCGTCAACTCGCCGGCTCGAATCGGCTGATCGATCAGAATCTGCTGCGCCTGGGCAGCACCGACGACGAACGCCAGCGAAAGTACGGCGATTCGGGCAAGGGCCTTCATGATCCACCTCGCTCGAGGATTTCCTCGAACCGCTCGAGCACCGACTCCGTGGCCCGCCCGGCCGCATCTTCAGCCGCCTGCCGAGCCCTGGCAAGCACCGGGTTCTCGGGGTCTTCGGACTCCCGTAGTTCCGGGGGGACAGATACGAAGATGTAATTGTCCGAGGTCCGCGCCTGCCACGGGAACATCAGTTGACCGTGGTCGCGATGCCAGAGAACCACTCGGTAGACGTACCCGACGGCGTCGTTGTCCATGAAGATCGGTTCAGAGACCAGGTTCTCGCCACGGGCCGGGGAGATCGGGATATTGATCTCTTCTTCGGCGCCGAACCGCGGATAGCGGACCTGAACGGTGGCTCGTGTTACCCGGCTGTCTTCCATTTCGATCAGGTCGGCCTCGACTTCGACCCGCCGCTTGTGGATGGGCGGGGCGAGCGACACGGCTTCCCAGTTGCCGCGCTGCCATCCCGGACTCTGCGGCCACTGCCGGCCGCCGCGGATGCCCCACTGCACCTGGTACTGGTACATGTCGCCGCTGACGTCGTCACCGCGCGCATAGGTCAGTGATGCGTTGACGCCGTTCTCTTCGAGATACGCCTGGTCGATCGTCAACCGGTCCTCGAACGGGCGGCCGATACTGCGGTCCTTCCGGACGTTGATCGTCACGTAATTGATCTGGTCTTCGAAGATGTCCTGGGCGTCGAGGTCGACGATGAAGTTGATGTCGCGGTGGTCATAGAACGGATCGTTCAGGAAGACCTGCGAGACGCACATCGGGTTGTGCTTGACCGAGTCGTACCAGGACATCAGGTTGCCGACCAGCTGGAACGGGTAGCGCACGGCGGTCCTGCCGTTGAGAACCAGGCGCTGCGTCTTACGATGGTTCACGCGCCGAACGAAGGTCTGCTTGTATTCGTAGCTGTTTCCGTAACGGATGTTCGGCGCGGCATCTTCCTCCTCTTCGCTGGGCGGAGGCGGCGGCTGATCGGAGTCGTTGGACACCTCCGCCGCCATGTTCAGGAAGAATTGGAAGAACGCGTCCTGCATGGCCTGTGTCGCTTCGCCATCGCGCAGCTGGTCGAAATTCACGCGAATCACGCCCCTTTCCCGAAGAAAATCGTATTCGTTACGCATTTCTTCGTACGAGCGTGAGTAGGTGGGCTGCTCGGACTTCGCGATGGTGATGCCGAGGAAGTTGGTCCTCTTTACGCGCTTGCCCGACTGCCAGCGGCGGTACTCCGCCTCCAGGCTCTCGGACTCGGTCTGCACCTTCGACCAGTCGATCTCGATGGTTCCGCGCACGGCAGGATTGAGCAGCAGGTAGCTGTAGTCGAATACCAGCGAGAGGTCGGCGATCGACGAGGTGTCGGTGAAGCTCGACTTCATCAGCTGAGCGCCCTCCGGACCGAGCCGGGCCGCAGCCGCGGCGCGTCCACCGGGGAAGGCCGGCGCGCGGCCCGAGGTGATCTGCGATGGGCTCAGCTCCCCGTCGGACAACGTAGCGGAGACGATCCGGAACGAACCTGTGTCCGCAGTCACTTCCATCGGCACGGCGCCCATCAGCGTTGCGCTTTCGACGCGTTGCTGCAGTTTGGTTTCGAGCTCGCTCTGCTTGTCCGGCGTCGGTCCCCAGGTCACGAGGAAGTGCATCAGCGCACCGCTCAGGCCGCCCTGGTCCGCGCTCTCCTCGGTGATGAACTCGGTGAACAGGAACTCGGGGGTTTCATCGGGCCGCGCCGACAGTCGCATGTCGAACGGAAGGAAGTAGTAGTTGTTCGTGGACCGCCCGGCGCGGCTCCCGGCCTCGGCATAGAGCGTGACCGTCGTTCCGTCGTCGAGCACGATCTCCGTGCGCGTTTCGCTGTCGAGGACGACGGCGTGCGCCTGAGAGATCATCAGGACGGCGAAGCAGGCTGCCCACCAGGGCGCCCGTCGGCCTGACGTGCCCTTCGGGCTTCGCGTCGCGGGGATGCGGATTCGATTCAAGGTACACATGGCGAACTCTCCTGGCTGCGGATTTCTCGGATGCCCGTCTGATCAACGATTGAGGACGGCATTTCCCTCACCCGGGCGGCGGATCGATGAAGACCAGCCCGCTGGAATCGGACTCGCTGACCTGCGGGCGTGACCCGTCGGACATCACCCAGGTCTTGCGGATCTCGTACTCGAGCCGATCGCGCGGAAGGGTGATCTCGACTGCGGCTTCGGCCGCAGGCCGATCGCCGCGAATGACCATCTGCTCGCGGCGGGACAGGCCGAAGAAGGGGTACTCGATGCTGACGATCACCGCGCGCACGCCGTGATCCGATAGATCCAGGCCGGTATTGACCAGCTGGACCTGCTGGCGCAGAAACGGCGCGTAGAGCTGGATCATCGCCGCGCTGGTTTCGATCCAGTCCCCTTCGAGCTGACCGCCACCGCGGAAGCTCCATCGGGTCCGGTACTCGTAGTCCAGCCACTCGATGCGATCGGTATCGCCGCGCCAGCCGTAGACCATCGGCGAGAGCGCCTGCCCGGTGGACAAGGTGTCCCGGTTGACGACCCGCTCCTCGAGCGTCACGGTGCCGTCGGAATGCCGCTTGCGAAGCGTGACGGTCACGCTATTGACCATGTCGTCGAACTCGGGCATCAGCCCACCGTCGACCGCCAGCTGGATTTCCCGCTGGTCGAAGGTCGGATCGTCCGGATTGACGGCGCGGAAATAGCTCGGGTCGTCGCCGTAGCGCCGATAGAGATCGCCGATGTTGAACGTCAGGAACGCGTGTCGACCGACCCGTGAGCGGTGGTTGAAGTCGAGCACGGTCTCGCCTTCCGAACGAAGGTCCTTGAACCGGTAGCCGACGTGCGCCCCGAACCCCGTGGTGTTGCCAGAGGACAGCAGGCCGTCGCTACCGATCAGGCTGGCCAGCGCGTCCTCCAGCCCTCCGCGCTGGTCGGGCGGCAGGGCCTCGGGCGTGACCGGATCGAACAGCAGGTCGAGAAGCCGTTCGTAGATCCGCGCGATGAGTGCCTCCATCGCGGCGTCTTCGCCGGTCGACTCCATGCGGATCGAGTTGTCCCGGACCAGCCGATCGATCTCGCCCTCGACCTCCGCGCTGACGAAATAGACCGTGCCGCCGGCGGAGAAACTCTGGTTCTGGCGGACCTGCGCCCAGTCGACGAAGACCCGAGCCTGGTAGGCGTCCGTGATTCCGGAGAACGACAGATCGAACACGATCGAGACATCCGGCGTGTCCATACGGAAGCTCTCCATCAGCAGCATGGTCTGCCGAGGATCGAGTTCGAAGGACAACGCGAGCTGGTTGCCTTCCAGCACCGGCGCCGTGCCAGTGGCCAGCACGTGCTGCTCGCTCCGACCGGCGCCGTCGAGGATGCTGGAAACCAGGGTGTAGCGCCCGGACTCGAAGACCAGGGGGCCGACCAGGCGCAGGTCGTCGTCGTCCCGCCGCTGACGCAGCTCGCGCTCTGCGGCCTCGACCTGCTCGGCTGGCGTGTCGTAGAGCACCAGGAAATTCACCAGCCCGCCCCCGTCGGCACGAGTGATGGTTTCGCCGCCTTCGGCATCGCTGGCCCGATTGAACGCATAGCGGACGAACGAGAACCGCGGATTGCCGTCTTCGTCCACGGCCAGCCGGCCCTGCGCGGGCACGTAGACCCATTCCCCCGGCCGGTTGAAGACCGGAAAACACCACAACCCCGCAACCCGCTCACCGCGCTCGACTTCGACCGTCTGGCCGGCGGCGATAAGCGGAAGCAGCAGCAGGCAGGCGAGGAACGCCCGGCGCAGGATCGATCCGGCGGCGCTCATCACGGACCCTCCGGCGCCGGCGGCGGCGCGGGAGGTTCGGGGGCCATCAGGTAGAGATAGTCGCCATCGATCCGTTGCAGCGCTTCGCGCCGGTGACCCCATTCGGCGTACCAGGAGGTGCGCTGGACGATGGGGGCGTTCCGGTCATGGAACAGCGCGATGCGATGGGACGTCTCCGCGTCACCGGAGCGCAGGATCAAGCGCCCGGCGACCTGCGGCTCGCCGAGAAAATCCGTCGCGAATTCGACGACTGCGCTGCGTACGCCGCTGTCGAGGAAGGACTGCGGATCGACGTCGACCATCAGCGTGCGTTTCTCGAACGGAGGCACCAGCGACACGGCCGGGTCGGTGGTCCGGAGCCATTCCTCGGGATCTTCCGGGACCGAAATGGTTTCCTGGTCGCGCGTGCTCCAGCGCACCTGGTACTCGAATTCGGTCCAGTCGCTTTCTTCCTCGCCGAGCCGGGGGAACACCACCGACTGAAGCGTTTGGCCCGCTTCGATGTCGGCGTGGCTGAAGTGCAACGACCTGGTGTGATCCGGGCGGTCGTCCCGGCGCTTGCGAAAGTTGACCGAGACGTAATTGACGTGTTCCTGAAACGCGTCGATGTAGTTGCCGTCGACCTGGAAGTGCACCGTGCGGGTCTCGAAGGCCGGGTCGTCGAGGTTGACGATTCTGAAATGACGTTCGTCGTCGCCGAGCTCGCGGTACAACCCGCCGAGATTGCCGGCGGTGTGGAACGGCACGCGGATCGTCGTCTCCTTGTCGAGGATCAGTTCGAAGCGATGCTGCCGGATGTCCTCGCGGCGCTTCAGCACCCACTGGTTGTCGGTCACGTACTTCTCGTCTCTCGCGCCACCGAAGACCTTGGAGAACCAGCCTCGCTCCTGGCGGCCGGGAAGCTGACCGGCCTCGACCGCCGCCTCGCGCTCGGGCTCCTGGGCCCAGCCCGTCGTTGAATCGAACATCAGTTCGGTCAGGCGATCGGTCACGAGCTCGAGAATGGCTTCCATGTCGTCGGCGTCGAGACCGAGACTGCGAGTCCGGTCGAACACCTCGACGGTCAGGGCACCGTCCTGCACCAACTGGTCGGTGATGCGCCGCATCTGACGGCGCGTGTAGCCCTGCTGCGTGTTCGAGATCACGCTGCGATGGTTGTAGATGGTCTCGATCTCGCCGATGACGCGAGCGTTGTAGGCCTTGACCCGAGCTTCGTACGAGGCGTTGATGCCGATCGACAGATCGGACGTTGCACCGGTCAGGGAATCCCACATCAGGGTCGCGCCGTTCGGGTTGAGCACGGCGGCGACGACTGCTTTCGATCCCGGCGTCAGGGGTGCCGCGCCGCTGGTCACCACCGAGCGGGTGAATCCGCCGTCCTGCTGGTCGGACAGGATCCCGGAGATGACCTCGAACGAGCCCAGTTCCTGGTCGCCGTCGTCGCCGAGCGTCTGCTGCAGCGGCACCGGTCCGGCCAGCACTGCGCCGGGGACCTCCTGTTCGAGCGCCGACTGGAGCGCTTCCTGCGCTTCCTGCGGCAGATCGAACTGCACCAGGGCGTGAAGCAAGCCACCACTGGCATCGCCTTCGGTGTCGACGAACTTGATGCACAACAGCTCGAACTCGCCGTCGCCCTTCTGCGCCAGGTACGGCGCCTGCGGCAGGTAGTAGTAGACGTGAGGCTCATCGGCGTCCTGGAGCAACTGCACGCCCATCAGTTCCATGCGGCCCTGTTCGTAGTGAACCAGCGCGACGGCCGGCGAGGTCGAGCACGCGAGCATCAGCAGGCCGAGCACGCGGCCCGTGCGGGTAGAAACGGTCATGGGGATTCCTCCGGAGCAGGGTGGGTGGGTTCCTCGGTCGGTACCGGCGCACGGGTGACGTCGAGGAGCGAAGTCCACGATTCACGCTCGGTCCAGTCAACGGCGATCCATTCCTCGCCGTCGTTGCCGACGCGGGTGACGCGAAAGTCGTAGGGCCGATCCAGGCGGACGGCCACGGGAAAGCGAACGCGCGATGCAAACCGTTCGGGATCGAGGCTCGAGAAGATCACGCTTTCGACCAGCGGATCCCCGATCACGGTCTCGGCGCGGATGTCGACGCGGACCTCGAACAGATCCACGCCTGCAAGCGACTGGAAGTCGTAGCAGCGCACTTCGAGCACGCCGAAGCCCGGCGGCAATCGTTCGTTGATGTCGATCTGGCTGACGATGCCGGGCCAGCGCTGCAGATCAACCGTGATGCTGGTGGCATCCGCAACGGCCAGGAGAGGTCGGGGTTGCGCTTCGTCATCGGGCTCGCCGAGCTGGTCCAGCGCGGCCCGGACCTCGGCCACCAGTTCCGGCGATCCGCGCAGTTCGTACATCGGCAGATCTCCGCCGAGGCCGTTGACGACCAGCCCATAGCTCAGGCTGAAGCGCACGCCGCCGCGCTGCAGCACGTCCTGCAGGACCTGTGCCTCTTCGGCCGAGATGCGCAGTTCGTAGCTGCGCTCGTTCCAGATGTCGGTTCGTTCCTGGTCCGCGGACAGCGACGGGCGCGGCAACTCTGTCGGCACGGCCGCCGGATCGCCGATCGGCTGGTAGACGAGGCGAGTGGGCATTCTCAGCACCGGTAGCGGACGCAGGTCGATCGCGGCGCTGTGTCGTGGCCGCAGCTCGGCCCGCAGCGCTTCCAGCTCGACGGGGCCGTGCGGGGTCATGACCACCGTGAAACTCAGCCGGTTGAACTGTCGGGTCTGGCCCTGAGTACCAGCGGCGGCCGTTCCGACGTAGCGCGTCGACAGCAGGTCCAACCGCGGTCGGCCCGCGGCATCATCGGCCAGTTCGATCCGTCCGAGCCCGTGGTAGTAGCGTCCAGCAATGCGGTGATCGGGCCAGACCGGCACACCCGCCACGACCTCGGCGCCACGCAGATCCGGCACGGCGTGGGCGTGGCACGCAGCCAGCGCCACGACCACCGGGCCCAGCCCCATCCGGACCGCGCGGACCACCTCCTCGAAGGGGCGGCGCCGCCTATTCATCGTCGTCCCGACCGGGCAGGTAACCCAGCGACTGTTCGATCTGCACGGTGCCGATCAGCAAGCGGCTTCGGTCGCTGGCGATCCAGCGATCGGCCGGCGGGCGATGAATCGTCCCGTCGGGCATCACCACTTCGACCTGATACTCGTACAGCGGATCGCCGGGGCGTTCCTCGCCCGGCTGGCGATCGACCAGGTACACCCGTCCACCGTCGAATTCGCCGCGGTCGGCGTCGACCACGACGGCGGACCCCGTAAGCAGTTCACTGCCTTCGGAGTCGAAGTATCTCGAGCGCAATCGGACGCTCAGTTCGATTGCGCCGAGGTCGGCCAGCGGCGTCAGCGAGACGATGCGGACGTTCTCGCGTGACCTTGCACGTCCGGCACCGTAGGTGATGTCCTGCATGACTGACCGGGTGCATTCGGCACAGTCCTCGACCACGGCGTACTCGACCCACATGCGACTGGCCCGCTGATCGAGCCAACCGGGAATCCCGCTGGCGTCCCAGGCCACGCGTGCCTCCGGCGGCACTTCGGCGTCGCCCAGCTGCCACGAGTAGACGATCGGCGTGTCGTCTTCGAAGATCAGGGCGTGCAGCCGCTTGAGTCGCAGCGGATAGGGCGTCCGGTTGCGCCATTCGTTCTCGCGCTGCCAGGGAATGCGCCCGAAGGTCGCCTGATCGGCCAACCGGACACGCGCCGGAATCGAGATCTGCGACGGCGGCTCACTGTCGAGCGTGAACGTGACGTCCCCACCGAGACCCTGGCCGCGCCCGAGCACCAGTTCGATGTTCTGCTTGGTGATCTCGTCGGTCACCCAGGACACTTCGATCTCGGCCAGCACGTCGGAAAAGACGGTCGCCACCAGGTCATCGGTCGGAATGTCGAAATGCGCCCCGAGGCTGTCGGCGAGATTGACGGCGGGATGCTGACTGGTCACCGGAAGCGGGCGCACGACCTCGACCTTCAGCCCGCTCTGGCGCAGCTGCCGGTATGCGTCGGCCAGCTGTCGGATCAACGGGTTGTCGTTGGCTCGAACCCCGGACTCGAGCCGGAGCGCCATCAGCACCTGCCCTGCAGCACCCTCCTCCACCGCGGCATACAGCATGTCGAAGCCGAACCCGTTGTCCGGCGTCCAGCGCAGGTTGAAGTCGCGGGGCACGTAGTAGAGCACCCCGGATGCGGGGTTGCGGTCCAGGTGCAGGTACCGGTGGATGCCGAGGAGTTCATTGACCGGAATGTCTGCATCGGCCCGGATGATCGACAGCAGATCGATAGTCTGTTCACTTGGACCGCGTGCGCCCCGATCGCGGTCTTCCTGCTTGAGACCGCTGACGTTCTCGAGCGTGAGCTGGGGCAAGCGCGCCCGGACCGCGTTGGTGTCGAGCAGGACTCGGCGTTGCTGATCGGTCAACTGGAGGTTGCTTACCGACGCTCGATCGGCCATTCGAGCCAGCATTGCGGGATCGATCCGGTACATTGGCGCGACGGCGACCGACCTGTCGCGCTCGGTCGACTTGGCCGACCGGGCGGCAGACGCGATCGCCGCCGTGCTGACTCTCGGCGACGCGGCTGCGGACACCCGCGGGACCGGCTGTGCCGCCGTGGATGCATCCGTCGGCCGCGATGCAGGGCGAATCTGCTCAAGCCGGTCCAGGCGATAGATCGGTTGCAGCAGCTCGGGCGACACCTGAAGCTGCGGAGGCTTCGGGAGCGGGCGCGCGCGCTCCAGCACCATGGGCAGGCGTGCCGCCTGACCGATCGGCTCGGGTTCGATCGTGATCACCAGGTTCTCTGGTGCAACCGCCCGGTTCCACTGCTTGATCAGTGGATATCTCCACTCGAGGCCCGGCAGGACCCGCCCGAATCGCTGCAGCTGGAAGCTGACGAAGTGGGTCTCGAATTCTGTGCCCTCGGAGACCCGCTCCGGCAGCACGAAACGGAGTTCGCGCAACGGCTCGGCGGACGCCGACGGGCCGACGGCCACATCGTCGATCCGGGTCTCGATCTGGCCGTTTTCCCGCAGCAGACGGGCAACCAGCCCGAGCTGCTCGAGCCCGGTGACGTGCATCGACAGCGTCAGCGCTTCGGGGGTCGCGTCGCTGATCGTCAGCGTTTCGATCGAGGGCGCATCGATCTGGCCGAGCGCACCGAGAAGCTGGTCGGCCAACGCGTCACCGCCGTCGACCTGGCGTTCGAGCTCTCGACCAACGAGTTGCGAATCGTCCTGGGCCAGTGCCGGGACGCACAGTGCGAAGAGCAAGAGGCTCTGCAGCAGGAATCGGCCGGCGTACAGAATCGGTTCGGTGGGCATGGGCGCTCCGTTTCGATGGCGTTTTCTTCAAGCCATCAACGATGGAGCGCGTCGGTTTCCCTCAGCGGATTCTGACGAACAGGACGAGGATCAGTACCACGGCGATGATCAGAGCGGCCCAGGCGACCCAGGCGGTCCGCTCCGGAAGGGGCTGCCAGCGGCCGTCACCGATCAGCACCCAGGCGGACCAGGCCGACTCGGGATGGCCGGTGGTGTGGAGGTCGCCTCGCGCGAGGCGCATCGCCGAGGACTGATCGCTTCCGTTCGCGAGGTGCCAGTAGAAGCGCTGGAAGAACGCCTGGGCCGAGCGATCGTCGACCGGCCAGCGGGTGGCGACGACACTCGGCGCGCCAGCCGCGAGAAACGATCGCGCCAGGCTGATGACCCCTTCGTTGTCGAGTCGCTCCCCGGTTGCGCTGGCACAACTGGCGAGAACGACGCTTACGCCGTCGAGGCCGAGCCGCTCGATCTCTCGCGGCTGCAGCAACCCGTCGGAACCCTCGTCCGCGGCCAGCAGGATCGCGGATCGGTCATGATCATCGGGGTGGATCAATGCATGCGTCGCGAAGTGGATCAGCACGGCTTGTTCGTGCTCGAGAAACCCCCTCAGAGCATTTTCGCTGGCGGACGGCCCGGTCTGCACGCGCACATGCCGAGAGCCGGCGATGTCCGCGATCCGCTCCACCTCGGCAAGCGCACCGGGAAGCTCCGGCGGAGCACGGTCGGGGTAGGCCTCGTCAAGCGCCGCATACCCATGCTCGGGCAACACCGGATCGGCCATGGCCAATACACGGCGCCCCGAGCGGCCGCTTTGCCGTGCGCCGAACCACACCCCGGCTGACGGCACCAGGTCGACGGAGTAGCGCAGACCGAGGGAGCGACCGTCGGCGCCCGGCAGACGCTCGAGCGGCAGGGCGTCGAGACCACGATCGGGAATCACGATCAGGTGATCGATGCGGGCCGGCAGGTCGGCGAGCGCGGCGCCGAACAGCGCAGAGCCCAGCCGATCGAGGACTCCGCCGGCACCCGGACCGTCGGCCAGGCCCGTCATCAGCGCGTTCGCATCGTCCAACACGGCGGCACCCGGCACCTCGTACACGCGAGACCCGTCGGCCGTCAGCACGTGCAGCCAGCCGTGCGTTCGATCGTGCTGGCCGGGCACCAGAGTCAAAAAGGACAGCAAGGCTTCATCGGATCGGAGCGCCGCCCGAATCCGCTCGATCCCCGGCGTGGGCGGCAACGCCTCCGAAGCCACCGGAGGGCGAAGAACGGCCTGGTGCCAGGCCGCCTCGAGCCGGCGTAGCTCGGCACGTGCGTCCTCGATCCGGTTCGGGGTCGTGTCCAGCGAGAGCAACTGCTGCTGGAGCACGTTGATCGCGTCGGCGAGCCTTCGAACCATCTCATCTTCCTCGGCCGACCGGTTGATCCGCCGCTGCTCCCGCAGAACCCGTGCTTGATTGGCTGCCAAAAGATCGAAGGCGGCCAGGGCGAGTTCCGGATGGGTTTCGGTATGCCGATAGGCCCGATCGGCAAGTCGACGATAATCCCAACTCAATCCGTCGATCAGGACGGCGCGGTCGGGGCCCTCCATCTGGAGATCGAGCAGTTGCTGCTCGGCCCCGATGGCGTCCAGCGAGGACCGGAAGGCCTCGTCTGGTGGCTCCGTGGCCCAGATCAATGCCAGCCGTTGAGGCTGGATCTGCCAACGCGCGCGGGGTTCGTCTTCGGTCAGGGCGACGGCTTCGGCCATCAGCGCCAGCGCGCGAATCGAGTCATGGTCGACCAGAAGTTCCGCGCGATCTGCCATACAGACGGCACGACGTCGATCGTCCCGGGCCCGTTCGGCCTCGCGCTCGCACTCGGTCAATAGCGCGTCGCGGGCCTCCGGGGGCTGGTATAGCGAGAGGGTGCGCAGGGCGACCGCGCGCGTTGCGGCGCGGGCAGCCGGGTCTTCGACCACGGCTTCGAGCAGGTCGACGACGCGCTGCTCCGGCACCGCGGTCGGATCGTCGCGCCCGAAGCGCGCCAACTGGTTGGCCAGGTTCAGCCGCGCCGCCGCAACCATTTCATCGAGGCCCGCCTCGCCGGCGAGTTCGATGACCTGCTCGAATTGACGCGCCGCCTGACGATGCCGGTTCAGACGATCGAGCATCAAACCGCGAACGTGGCGCCCATTGGCACGCTCGGCCGCAGACTCGCCGGGCCGGATCTCGTTCATCAGCAGCAGCGCCTCCTCCAGCCGCTCGTTGAGCGTCAGCATCAGCGTGATGCGAGTCCGTCTCAAGCGGTCGAGTGCTTCCGCCAGGCCGGCCTGACGGGCGCGGGCCTCGGCCAGCAGGGTTTCCGACAGCGCCGGACGTGATTCGCTGCGGAGCGTGAGTCCGAAGACGAGCAAGTGACGAGCGCAGACCTCGGCGGCGACGTTGCCGTTCTCCACCCAGCCCGGGATGGAGCGCCGAAGCCGCGCGATGGCTTCGTCCACGGACCCGATGTCGAACTGCATCGAGGCCTGCGCGGCCAGCCAGGGCGCGGCGAGACTGGCGTCGGGCTGCTCGGCCAGCGGGTCGAGCGCCTCGATCGCCTCGCTCACCGTCTCCCGATCGCCCGTGACGAGCACCGGAATGACTTCCGGGGCCGTTTCCTTCAGGCACGTCGACGATAGTGCCTGCATGGGAACCAGCAGCGCAGCGGCAAGCAGCAACGACCGCGCCGCCGCAGTCCGCCAGCGACCGCCCCCCGAACGCCTGCGTCCGACGGGCATGTGCCGACTAGCCCGCCCGCTGCAACTCGACGGCCGGTGCCGTCTCGAGGCTGCGTTCGGCCGCTCGCCGGTCCTGTTCGCTTCCGTCGTCGTTACCGGAGCAGCAGAACAGCCAGCAGATCAGCAGTCCCGCGGCAAGTCCGGCGCCCGCCGAAAGCAGAATGGTGCCGGTGAACATCAGTGGTTTGATGATGATCGTGTCGTCGTCCCTGTTGTCGCGCGGATCGTTCATGGATCGCCCTCCTGCGTGGTGTGAAGCGGCACTGCGCCGCAGAATCCCTCATGCGGTCCTCAGCAGCTAGTCGTCGACACGGCGAACGGTCGACGTCGCGGTCGCCGACCGGCGCTGTGACCCGTCGTTCAGTTCGGCCTGCACGAACCAGAAGATCGTCTCACCGTCTTCGACGTCGGAAAGAGCGCCGGCAGGCAGTTCGAGCCGCTCGGTATCGACACGGGCCGAGTACAGCGATGCAAGTTCATCGTCGAGAAGACGGACCCGATAGTCGCGAACCTCCGGGACCGGCTCCCAGGTGAACACGATGGGCTGGCCATTACCCAGCCGGAGTTCGGACGGACCGGTCACGGCGAACTGCTGCAGATCGTCGCCGCGAAGCACCGATCCGGCGGATGGTGGCGGCGTACCCGGATCCATCCGCGGCAGCATGAGGCTGATCCCGACCACGGCGACCACGGCCGCCGCGGCCGCCAGGACTCCGTTCAGGAATCGGTCTCGCGGCCGCCGGAAACGCTCTTCGGCGCGAACCACGTCCGGCCGCGCTCGTTCCAGTTCCGCAGCCAGCCTCCATGACTGAGCGCAGGCGCCGCAGCGCGCGGTGTGTTCGACGATCCGGCGGCGGGTGTCGGTGTCGGCACTGCCCGTTGCCGCCTCGTAGATCTCGGCGTCGTCCGGACAATGCCGCCCGCCGTCGGCGCGGTTCGTCCCGGATCGCCATGCGCGCTTCAACGTCTCGTGGGTCGGTGAATCACTCATGCGGGTTCAAACCCTCTGCCCTTGAGGCAGCGCCGGAGATCGGACAAGCCGCGATACACGCTGTTGTCGGCCTGCTTGCTTTGCCAGCCCAGCAGCTGGGCGACTTCGGGCACCCGGTGGCCCTGAAGATAGAGCGTGACGCCAAGACGGCGGGACCGGGCCAGGCGAGACAGGCAGATCCGCAGAGCCGCCGAGATCGACTCGCCGACGGTGGCCTGATACGGATTCTCAGTATCCGACTCCTTCGCGCCCGGCGCGGTTTCGAGCGGCGTCTCGCCGCGGCGTTGCACGCGACGGATCTCATCGATCATTACGCTGTGGGCCGTCTTGTAGAGATAGGACGAATTGACCGGCCGATTTTCCTCACCCGATCCGTGCTTCTCCAGGATGCGCAGCATGGCGGTCTGGATGAGATCGTCCCTGGAGGACTGCAGCCAATCCGGGCAAAGCCGTGCGACGGCACGTTCCAGTACCTGCCTGATCTGTTCGGGAGCGGAGTGGGTTGCCATCGCCTTGACGCCCTCGAGCCGTATGGATCCCCCAAGGCCCGGAGTATACGCAACTGAAAGGATCGGCGATCCGGACACCGATGCCGGCATCGGCGTCCGGCCGATACGAAACCGCTGGCGTCGAGGCCTGGCACCGCGGGCAGCCTCCCCTCCCCCGACCTCGGCGGGTCACGCTACAGCAAGGTGTGGACGGCGTTCGCC
>Ga0102940_1001215_pt1 | contig 16765 bp, 14 predicted proteins | sample SalPonR2_C_D1_MG_FD_78215 | JGI IMG/M metagenome (GOLD analysis project Ga0102940, IMG submission 78215) | Salt pond soil microbial communities from South San Francisco under conditions of wetland restoration - Salt Pond MetaG R2_C_D1_MG | ecosystem: Environmental > Aquatic > Marine > Intertidal...
CAAGTTCAACATGATGAATCGTTTGCTATGTTCTTTGAAAGTATTCTATAGTCTCACGAATCTTGGGTTGTCAGACTATACATTGAGGCTTCGTCCCCAAGATCAGAAATATCCCAGCTTAACGGGATTTTTAATAAAGAAGAATTCGTCCAATTTAGCTCTTCCTCCTCAGGAGCTAGGCGGATTCGAAACTTTAGCAAGTAAGGCCATTCTTTTTCCAAGCGTTGATTGTATCCACAAATAATATTAAGCGTGTATAGCCCCTCATTCAGTAGATTTGCGGGTATGGTGGTTGGCACCAAATACCTTCCTTTGGGCACGATGACTCCAGTGTAGGCTGGACGAAACGCATAGGAGTCTAGGATAAGCTGTGTACCTTCCGCATTTAGTAAACGGATGCCCACTTCCATGCTACTTTCTCCAATGTCTTTTTGTATGCCGATTGTAATGACAATTTCGTCGCTGGTATAGATAGTTGTTTTAGGAGTTTTGCCCTTGGCCGTTACCGATAGGCTTAGCAGGCTAAAGTGCTCGGTGCTTGTCACATTTGGTGGTGCTGGCCACTTTTGATATTGACTTTCTCTTTGGGTTGTTAGCTTGTTGTTTTCCATCTGCTCGTTCAGTACTTCTTCCAGGTATTCCCCTAGGATGTTTTTGGTCTTGCCAAAAGCCCGCACTTGTCCCTTTTCTAGCCACAGGCATTTATTGCACAGCTCAAAAATCTGCCGGTTGGTATGGCTTGCTAGAATGATAGTGGCACCAGAAGCAGCTAGTTCTCGGATCCGGTCGAAGCTCTTGCGTTGAAAGGCAGCATCGCCTACAGCCAATACTTCATCCAGCACCAGAATATCAATATCCACATGGAAAGCGATGGAAAAAGCCAAGCGTAGGAACATCCCACTAGAGTAGTGCTTGACAGGAGTATCGATAAAGGCTTCTACACCACTAAAGGCAATGATTTCCGGCAAGCGTGCTTGGATGTCCGCCTTGCTCATGCCCAGTACCGCGGCATTCAGGAAAATATTCTCACGGCCACTCAAGTCAGGGTGAAAGCCTGTGCCGACTTCCAAGATGGGTGTCAGCTCCCCTTCGTAGAGGATATCTCCGCTGCTTGGGGCAGTGATTTCGCTCAAGATTTTCAATAGGGTGCTTTTACCGGCACCATTAGGGCCTATGACGCCTAGCACATCCCCCCTGTTGAGTTCAAAACTGACCTCTTTCAGTGCCCAGAACTGATGGGCGCCAGGGGTGATGCTTTTGGGTCGGAAAATGCTTTTTACCCCTGCTACAATTTCTTCTCTTATAGAGTCGTGTTTCCGCTGGTCTTTGTTGTAAAGCTTGGAGAGCTGCCTGACTTCAAGAACGGGAGTAGCATTTTTATCTTCCATAGTAGTTATAGCTCTGCTTGTTCCTTGCCCCATACCTTCAGGTGATAGAGATTTTGCAAAAAGTAACGGCTATTGCCTAAGCTGATGTCGTACCAGGGCTTAAAGCACTTGAGCTCGAAGAAGTCCACTGGAAATACGTAATCCTCCCAATTGTCAATGACTGCGATCCCGGTCAGTTCCTGAAAATCATTGGAGATGGTCAAGTTCTCAAACTCTTCCAGCTTAAGGTCGATGGTTTTGAGTTGGGAAATGATGAAGCCTTGTTGGCGTAATACGTGCAGCACCTCATAAAGGTCGGCGATATTGTAGCGGTAAGCGGCATTGATCCGTTCAATCTCGTAGTCTATTTTAGCTTCGTGTTCGGGCAAGACGGCGATTTTCCGGAAGAGGTCTTTGATATATAAGACCCCGCCGGGCTTGAGTACCTTCCAAGCAGAAGCAATAGCTGTTTTATGATCGTAAGAATGACCGAAGGACTCTAAAAAATAGACCACGTCGAAGTGGTCTTTGGGGAAATACTCGCTTAGTTGATGATAATCTCCTTTTTGCACCCGTACTTTATCAACTAGCCCTGCCTCTTCGATCCTCTGCTGTGCCTGCAGTACTTGCTCTTGCGAAACCGTCAAGGCTTCGACTTCTACCTCCGCCTGCTGGGCGAAATAGATTGCCGGGCCACAGACGCCGCAGCCTGCATCTAGTACCCGTTGTCCCTTTTCCAAGCCAATAGCATCAATCTGGTAGTCTAGCAACTTGGAGACATCAGTGGTGCGGAATGCCTGTATGATCTCGCCGTAGGTCTTCAGGAATTTGTCATTGTACTGGTCGTAAAATTCGGCTACTTGTTCCGGGCGGCTGGGCTTTGGATGGGCCTTTACGGACTTGTTTTTCTTCAGGCGCCACCAGAGCACGGCATTAAGCAGCAGGGAAAGACCGAGAAGTGTGTAAAAGATGAGCATGCGGGAATGGGGTTAAAGGTTAAAAAAAGAGCGCAGACGCCCCCACAAATGTACCTTGGGTTTTTCTCCGAGGTAGACCGACCGAAAACGAGAGCTATCCAAAACTGGGGTTTGGACATCAAGTCGGCGCAGCAGTTCCAATTCACCCGGCCCTGCTCCGGGATTGCCCTCTAGGTAGAAAGCCGGCGAGCAGGCATATTCGTTGATCTTTCCTTCCCGTTGATAGTAGTACCGCATAGGAGCCTCCCTGTGGATGGTACCCAGGACAATCGCTAGGCGCAGTTCCTCCGACTGGTTGGCGCCAGAACCATGCACTAAGCGGTGGTCGTAGATCAAGGCTTGTCCTGCTTTCATCTCCAGCGTTTTCATTGCTGCCCAGACTAGCGGCCTCACCTCGTCGAAGGCATTGGGCAGATTCGCACCCCGGTAAGTCTGTAGCTTGCGGTGGCTACCCGGAAGGATTTCTACCGCCCCATTTTCTTTGGATACATCAACCAGGGGGATCCAAATGTTGAATGACCGATGTTGTTCTTCATCTACGATATTCCAATCTTGATGTGGCTGCAGTATGCCCGCATCTCCGGCAGCCTTGGCGATAAAGGTTCCTCCGAGCGCCAAAGCATCCGTGAAATACTGCTCGACTAGCGGGGTAGCTACACTTCGGATTTCCTCGCTGATACGTGTGCGGAAACTAGGGTCAGGCACATGGGCGCTGGCGTAAAAACCCTGAATAGGGTCAGTGTGTAGTTGAGCGAACAAAGTGCGTAGGTGTGCTATCTGCTCGTCCGCAAAAAATGGTACGATCACATAGCCATCCTCCAATAATTGTTCATCCAGTTGGTCTTCCTGTAATATCTTCACCTTGTCATTGAATTGTCGATCATTACTTAAAGTATATCTACCATCTTCTGCTCTACCCGAATGAAGTAAAGGAACCCTGTCGTACATAAGAGCAGCACAGGAATCAAGGAAATCAAGTAGTATATATTAGGCATAACATCCCCTAATAGCGCCCAGCGAAACCCTGCTATGACAAATGCCATTGGATTGATATATAGGACCCAATCATAGGCTTCTGGGATGATCGTCCCTGGGTAAAAAACCGGCGTGAGCCATATGGCGAAGTTAATCAAATAGGGGATAATATGATAGAGGTCTCGGTATTGCAAAGTCAGGGCACTCAACCATATTGCTATAGCAAGGCCCGAAATGATATTCAGCAGCAAGAAAAAAGGAATGCTTAGTAAAGCCCAGCTCAATCCGTAACCCGAAAGCAACACACCTACGATCAGCAGAAGGAAGGTGATACCGAAATCTACAAGCCCAAGCATTACCTTCGTGAGCGGTAAGATCAATTTTGGGAAATATACCTTTTTGATCAGATCTTGATTTTCCATCAAAGTACTGCCCGCCGCAGTCACGATATAGGCAAAGAAATACCAGGCTACAATACCGGTAAAGGCAAAAAGTGGATAGGGTATTGTCCCCGTGTCCAAAGGAATGAATTCTTGGAAAAAAAGGGTGAAAATCGCCAATCCAGTTAGAGGCTGCAAGACCACCCATAGAATGCCTAAAACAGTCTGGGCATATTTTGCTTTTATATCGCGTCTGCTGAGCGTGAACAGGAAGCGTCTATACGCCCAGCATCGTTTGAGATAACTGCTAAAGCTGAGTTGCTGAGGTGAGATCTTTTTCTTTGTCGCAGCGGCGTGCATAGATTTGATTTTCTGCCAAAATTATAGATATATTTAACATGGATTGGCTCTAAACCCCTAAATTAAAGGCATGAAGTTACTTCGCTTTTTTCAAAGAAAACGTCAAAAGCCTGATTGGCAACCGATTCCCCATTCTATTATTAAGGATGAAAACTTACAATCTGTACTCCATGAGCAAGGGATCGCTGTGCGGCCATTCTTAGACAAAGCTCAACTTGAGGAATTGAAGGTGCTGTACCAAGCTGAACATCAGATTACAGAGCAAGAGGGAGGAATGTTCTACAGCGTTTACTCGCAGGATTTTGACTATCGGCAGCGTATTCACCAAGCTATTCAGGCAATACTGCAGCCTACAATGGATCAATGGTTTACAGACTACCGGGTCGTGCTCAATTCGTTTATCATTAAAGCTTCTGGCCCGAAGAGCGAATTTTACCTGCATCAAGACACTACGGGCCTTGACGAGACCCAATACTCCGCACTGTCGCTATGGATTCCACTCGAAGACGTAGACGAAACCAACGGGGCCATGTGTGTTATCCCCAAAAGCCATCACTGGTTTTCACCCTACCGCGGGATTTCCTTCCCGCCGCCTTACCAGGATATTACGGATACCGTCCGTGCTTACCTCAAACCGGTGCCGGTGAAAGCCGGAGAGGCCGTAATTTTTGATAATCGCATTCTACACAACTCATTACCCAATACCTCGGGCAAAAACCGGGTGGTCGTCATGTCTGGTCTATTCCCTAAAGAAGCCAAGGTCATGACCTGCTTCAAAGACTCTACTGTCGAAAATGGGGACATAGAACTCCTTGAGCACGATGACGATTTTTTACTCCGCTACCCGAATTTCTTGATCGATTGCCATGTCCGGCCTAATGTAGGGCGGTCGTTAGGTTTTGTAGCGGATGAATACCCGCCGATAAGTGCAGCACAATTTGAGCAGCTCTGCGCTAAACACGGTATCGAGAAACAGCCACTTCTGCCTGGCGAGGCTACGGTTGATTGCCACCTGATCGGAGAACCTGTCTCAGCTTGACGCTTACCGCTTTTTGAATAGGCGGTAATGGACTTCCTTCATGATATTCCTGGGCGTATAAGTTTCCCAGAAAGACCGTTCTTCGCTTGCCTGGGAGGTAGATGGCTTTTCTTGCGCTGCTTCTTCAGGGGCTTCGCTGGCGTATCCTGCACGGAAGAGCATAGATTGTACAGTTTGTTCTAATGCAGGGGCTTCCAACTGAGGTACTTTACAGGGCTTAGACCCCAGGGATTTTCCTGTTTTGGGCCGTTTGAAAATGTCTTCAAAGAAGTTGTCAAAACGAATCAGAAAATCGTCCTCTTGGGCAAAGGTTTCTACTTCCGCTGTTCCTTTTTTCTGGTCAAAAAAATAAAAAATCATCGGGGCACCTTTTGTTTTTACCCCCGCAGTGATGGCTTTACGAATGTGGACAGAACGGTTTGGAGGGGAGTAATGGACCAGACTTTGATTGAGTATCACTGCTTCGCCCGCTTTGACATGTAACGGGACTAAGTGTTTCATGATCACCTCTTCGTTTCCTGTAAAGAAAAAGGGGAGAGTAGGGGCTCGCAAAACTGGAAAGGAAGGGTAGTGGCTTCCTGGTAACACCATGAGTGGCCCATTCTCCGCGTGTATATCACATAGTGGTACCCACACATTGAGGGCTACATACTGTTCTTCATCCACGATGGTCCAATCTTGATGCAATACGAGATCACTATTTTTTGAGGGTATCTTATACAGGTAAGAGCCACCGAAGGGGGTGTAGTTTTGGAAATAGCGTTCATAGCTGGATTGGAAAACGGATACAATCTTATCACTCGCTTTTTTCTTCAGCCCAAAGTCACCGGAATAACTATCGGAGACAAAACCGCTCTCAGGAAGCTGCGGATGGGTTTCGTCAAAAAATTGATCGAGTTCTGTAATCTGCTTTTCCGATAAAAAGGGCAGCGTGATGTAACCCTGCCGGTCGAATAACGCCTGATGCTCCGTGTCTTTGAAAATGGCAGGCACCTTACGTGGGGCGACAGGCCGATGTTTTTTCGGTTTTCCATATACTCGCTCCAGGTCAGCAACGGTCAACTTAGGAAAATTGTAATCGAACAGGCCACGACTTTGCCCTATTTGGGGTCGGTCGTATATATTTAGCCCAAACTGCTCAAAATCCGTCATGAAGGTCTCATCCTGAGTGAATAGCTCGACCTGCCCCCGGTGGCTTTCTTGGTCATAGTAAGCAGTCTGAAATCGAGCGTCTTGATGCGTGAAGTAAGTATTGGTGACAATCCTAATGTCTTCCGAAAGGTTGGGCGGTGAGTAGTGGATGATACTTTGATCAAAAATGACCGCTTCGCCTGCTTTTAAGTACAAGGGCTTCATGAAGTCAATGATTGTTTCCTGCACATCATCGTAGATGCCGGGAATCGTAGAACCGCGGTACGTAGGCATGAGGCGGTGGCTGCCTTTTAGTACATAGAGTACTCCGTTTGTTTCGGTTAGATCCACCAACGGGCACCAAATATTAATGCCGGTAAATTCAGATTCGTCAACCAGCGTCATATCCTGATGTACCTTCATAACACTTTCCGGTCCAGGATATTTGACGATAAAACTTCCACAGACGACCTGATGGTCGGTCAGGTACTTCTTGATACTGCGGTTGCCAATGCGGCGGATTTCGTGATCTGCCGCCTGCCGATAGTGCTTGTCTTTGGAGAACGTGCTTGGAAAGAAGCCCTGTTCCTCTACTGGATGGAGTTGCTCATAAAGCTTCAACAGCTCCGCAATTTCTGCCTCACTGTAGTAAGGCACCACTACATAGCCATTTTTTTCAAAGCTAGCCTGCTGGGCTTCATCTTTAAACACCTTTCGCATCTTCTTTGGAAACTCAATCATAGTTTTTCTATTTACCTGTCAGGCGGTAGCGGATTTCACGTAAAATATTCATGGGTGTGTACACGTCAAACAGGCGGTAGCGCACCTCCTTCAGAATATTTCTGAGGGTGTAAATTTGCCAAAAACTACGTTCATCGGGCGTAGGGGGCGCTGCTTGCTGTGAAGTTGCTGCTTGATTATGGCTTGTTTTCTTCGAGCCGTCCATGTTGTAATTGAATAGTTTAGCCAGCTTTTCGATGAGGGGCAGGTTCATGGTATTACCGGCTGCTTTTACCTGCTCGATCAATTTGTCAGTATCCAACTGCAGCGGTTGATAGGGCAATTTCTCTACCAGGGGGTAATCCTCAATAATTTTGCCTGCATCATACATTTGACACAGCAGCGCATTATTATACTTTCTGAAAAAAGCGGTATCGATATGGTACTTCAGCAGTTCCTGTTGCTTACCATCCGGCTTCATATAATAATGACACAATTGAGCATCTTCATGAGTGAATCCCATGCCGATCACGATCCGTTGCTCATCGGTCACATTAGGAGGAGAAGCGTGAAAAGTGCGGTTGTCAAAGAAAATAGCCTCTCCAGCCTTGAGCTCAACGAGCTGTACGTATGGGAAAAGAGAAAACATGTGGTCACGCAAAGGGGAAACGACTTGTGGGGAAGGGGAGGGGCGTACATCCGTCAGGAAGCGATGGCTGCCTTTAATGACACCCAATGCGCCGTTTTCGAGGGTAACATCTACCAGCGGTACCCAACAGTTGACGGAGTAATATACTCCCTCTTGGTCTACAAAAGTCCAGTCTTGATGCACCGGTACTACACCCTGTGGATTAGGGTCTTTGGTGACAAAAGCGGCGGTAAAGGGCTTGGCGGCTTTGAAGTGAGGCATGACCTTTGGAATGGCTTTTTCAAAAAGCGTGTCTGTGATGGCGTTGACCATTTCCCGTTGCGGGTCGTCCATACTGACATAGAAACCATAGCCGGTCTGGTCTTTTAGGGGAAGCGAATGAAAATAGTCTAGCAATTCTTCAACTTGCTCTGAGCTAAAAACACGCTTCACTGTGTAACCTTGTTGCTCGAATTCGTCTTGCATACCTGGATCTTGAAATATGGGGTTCATCTTTTTGGATTGATTGATTTTTTGTTGTAAAACAGCTTCGGAAACGGAGGCCAAATTAATAGAGTGCTCTGCGACCAATTTGCCGTTTGTTGGCCGTTGGCCTATGGTGGTATAGTTTTGAAAAAAGGTAGTAGCTACTTCGTATTCCTCTACTTTCTTTGCTTCATTCAAGTGGTAGAACCGAAGTTGTGCTTCCTCGGGTATCAAGCCGTAAGTGACGGCAATCCGGTCCTGATCCGTATGGTTTTCATTAGAGGCATGAATAAGCGCTTGATCAAAGATAAAAGCTTGCCCGGCTTTCATTTTCAGTACTTTCATTTGCGGCCATATCTTTTCATAAAGCGACTCATAAGGTACTGGGATAGAGGGGCCGCGGGGTTGTTGGAAAAATCGATGACTACCTGGCAGTACCCGAATAGCACCATTGTCCGGGGTTGTGTCGACTAATGGAACCCAAACGGTAAGCGAACAAAAGCGTTTTTCATCAACCACTGTCCAATCCTGATGTACCTGCATTTTACCAGCGCCCCCCGGCGGCTTCACCAAATAGCTGCTGCCAAGTGCTTGATGTGCTGTGAATAATTGGTTGACTTTGGGCTGTAGCAGTTGCTGAATGGGCTGGTGTATGGATCTTTTACGTTCCGCATCCTCAATGAAGGTGCTAGAGTAAAAGTGGGAGGGACGCTCTGAGAAATTCAATTGATAGTGGTCTTGCAATTGTGCTACCTCATCTGTCGATAGAAAGGGGGCAATCAAAAAGCCATCACGCTCAAATTGATCCTGTAACGTTTTATCTTGAAAAAGTAGACCTTTCATGTCTATTAATTGAATAGCGCTTTCAAGCGATTTAACATCCCTCTTTTTGGGGGTCGCTCATCAAAGCGTTGCCGAAAGAGCTGATTGGCAAATTCTTTTTCCGTCAATTGCCTGGGGGTAAAGGGAACCGTACCTACTCGCTTTACTTTTTCTGGCTTCTTCCAGGGGTTGAATTCCATGTAAAAGTCATGGTCGACTTCCAATACTTGTATTTGATCTGTTGATTGCTGATGATCCAAATGGTAATGGATAGAGGGCATCTTCTCTGGCAGCATGATCAATTGAATCGCCAGGCGCAAGCGCTGCGTCTTGTTGATCGCAGAGTAATGGACAATACTGTCATCTAGCACTACAGCTTGTCCTGCTTTTATATTGGCGGGTACCAGGTATTTGTCAATGATCTCTTTTTTGATGCCTTCTAGTTCCCAGGGGACCATCGGCCCCCTATGCTGCCCGTAACGCTTATGGCTGCCAGGTACCAATTGTAGCGTTCCATTTTCTTCATTGCTATCTACCAAGGGGCACCATATAGAAACAGAGGTTGCTTGAGTCTCATCAACAAAAGCCCAATTCTGGTGCAAGGGTACTTCCCCTCCGGTTTCTTTTTTACGAATGTAATTAGCAATGATAGGCCGATACTGATTGAGCAATCGATCGGCATGGGGTTGGAAGTGGTCAGCGATAATCTTAAATACTTTCCTTTTAAAGTCTGGGTTCTTATCGATGAATGTGAAATCATAAGTGATTTCGTCTAAATCGACACCGGTTTCTCCAGCTAGTATATTACCACCACTCATCGGAAGCAGGTCAAAAAACGCTTGTTTGAGACGGACAACTTCCTCTTCAGAAAGGAAAGGTACGATCACATAACCATCTTTTTGGAATCGTGCTTCGAGTTCGGGGTCCAGAAATGTTTTCCTAAGCATATAGATATAGATTCAGACACATAAGGCAAGAATTACTTTTTAAAGGTAGAAAAATTCTATCATCCTCTGCCATAATGTGCATGTACGAAACGGCGGTATCAACTACATAATACTTACTTTTGGAGGTATCATATGAAAGCACGTAAAGACTTTACGCATATTATCAACCCTGTACTGTTGCCTCCGCAGCACGAGTTGATGCAAGCCCAATCCATCACTTTTGCCAGTATGAAAAAGGCACAGCAGATAGCAGAAAAGAACGATATACAGGTCAGGCTATTAACCACTCAATATTCGGAAGATCATCCGATCATTCCAGAGTATTTTACGAAAGTACCCGATTTAGAACGTTCTATACTGGACATTCGGTCTTTTACCCACCCCCGGAAGCTGCCCTTGATAGCGGATATCATCGGTCGGCTATACGCAAATTCAGATAGTCCCTACCTCATTTATACTAATGTAGATATCGGCCTATTGCCCAACTTTTACCTTCGCGTGGCAGAATGGTTGGATCAAGGCCATGATGCGCTTATCATCAACCGTCGCCGCCTACCTGCGGTCTATACTACTCCGGCAGACTTGCCCGCAATTTATAAGGACCCTGGACTGCTACACCCTGGCTTTGATTGTTTCGTCTTCCGGCGGGAGCTGTATACCAGGTTCCAGTTAGGGACGATCTGCGTTGGCATACCTTTTATTGGCGTTACCCTGGCGCATCACCTTTTTGCTTTCGCGCAACACCCCAAGCTCATTGACAGAGAATACTTGACTTTTCATATCGGGCTGGAAGTAATGCCGCCGCACGACCCGGAATATTACTGGCATAACCGGAACAATTTTCGCCACATTCGGGACGAGCATCTCTGGTCACATTTCGATATTCGGAGGTTTCCATATGCCGAGCTACCCCTGCTGAAACGATATTGGCGTTGGGTAAAGAACCCTTCTCTTTTCACCTTTATGAATCTCCGCTTAGAGTGGCGTGCCTACGTTGCAAATCGGCTTTAATTTTGAGGTCTAATGCTTGGTCTTCTTCTATGGTCAGCTGAAAGTCAGGCTCTCCCAATAGTGCTGCTGCCCTTTTCAAGGGGAGCGTTTGGCGCTCAAACTCTTGTTTCGTTATTCTCATCCATTGAAAATCGGGATGTTCGGTGGCTTTCCAGGCTTTAAAACCCAGAGCACTATTATACTGAATAGCCTTTAGGTTGTCTCTCTTTACTTTGGCCCTTACGTTTCCGAGCTTTAGGTGGTTGAATGCAAAATCAAGCAGGCAGAGCGAGGCCCGGATAGGAACGGTAGATGCTTGATAGCTGGGTTGGCCGATGAACAAGCCCGCTTGCCCGGTCTGATCATTTAGGGAGGAAAGGTGAATGAGGCCGACAGGACGATCGTTGACTAAAATTACGAAGTAGTAGTTCTCAATAGTGTGTATACGCTTAAACCACTGGGACTGCATCTCTGGGCTAATGTACTCTTGAAACTCCATGTGCTGCCTAATGTCTGGTGCGTTGCGCCACTCGCGCAGTAGCTCCAGATAAGCAGGACGCAGGCTTTCCAGGACTAATCCATACTGTCGTAGTTGCACTCGCTGATTTCTTGGATGTAAAAATTAGGTTTATCCAACTGGGCAAAATACAGCCGGCGGATATAGTCACCGATAATACCCAGTGAAAAGATAATAACCGCAAGCCCAAAGGTAATCATCACGATGGTGGCTGTGAAACCTAGTGGCACAGCAAAGAAAATCTTATTGATGATAAAGTAAATGCCTAACCCAAAGCACAGCAAGGCTGTGGCAAGGCCTCCGTAGGTCATAATTCGTAGAGGTAGCGCGGTGTAATTGATGAGGATCTGTAGCGTCATCTGCAGTAGTTTACCTATTTTATAGCTGGATTTACCTTGAGTGCGCTCTTCATGAGCTACTTTAACCTTGATCACATCTTTGGTGTACCAACTAATCATAGCGTCCAGAAAAATGTACTCAAATTGGGCATTGACCAATTGATCAACGAGTTCGCGGCTGATCAATTTATACGGAGAAGCATGTGGCGTTAAGGCTCCCTGGCGCTCTAAGAATCGCCCTAAAATACGACTACCCCAATTGCGCCAGGCAGTCTGTCGTTTTTTGTCCGATACGCCATATACCACTCCAGGATGCTGTTCACAGAAGGTGCGAATAAGTTTCGGAATCTCTTCCGGTGGGTTCTGCAAATCAGAATCGAGTACGATTACCGCTTTTATGGCTCGCGTAGCTTGTAGCCCACAGAGTAGAGCCCGGTGCTGACCGTGGTTATGTGCCAAACGAATTAACCGAAGTGGGTACGTTTCGTTTGCTTGTATCTTCCTTAGCATGGGCCAACTGTCATCTGGACTCTGATCATCCACACAAATGATTTCATAGTCGAGTTGCTGTGCACTCATGACCTGATGAATGCGTGCCAATAATTCTTCCAAAAAGGCAGATGTCTGGTAGACTGTAGTGATGACAGAATATTGGCAGGGCTGCATAAGTTGATTATTCAGAAATTTCTATCAAAGGTATAGCCGGCAGGTCTTTAAGTGTAAACAACACATTTCCCCAGGACAGACCTACTCCAAAACCTGAAGCCAGTAACTGGTAGGAGCCATGCTCCAACGATGTGCCAAGCTGTTGAACAATAGTTAATGGAATAGAGGCAGAGCTGGGGTTGCCAAACTCATGCAGGACAGAGGGGTATTTCTCTTTCGGAATGTTCAGCATTTTCCGTAAGGATTCGTTAATTATCCGATTGGCCTGATGAAAAACGAAAAAGTCGATTGCTTCTACGGTTATATCCTGGTCTTTCAGGAGCTGCCTCACCGTGGGAAGTACCTGTTTGATCGCAAAATTGAAAATGGCAATCCCATTCATCTCGAGGTGAAGTTCGTGTCGTTCAATGCCTTGTTTGATCTTTTTTATTTTTAAGGAATTGGTATCGACGGGGTGTCGTCCGCCGCCTCCTTTTACCATCAGATGTTGGTAGCCGCTACCATCGGAGAATAGACCAAAATGCATGTGATGAGTGCTTCCTGTATTGGCCAGAGCTACTGCTGACCCCGCGTCTGAAAAAAGTAGGGCAGTGCTTTTATCCGTTGGGGAAACCAGTTGACTGGATTTATCTCCGATTAATAACAACCCCTTAGCACCCGGCATAGCCTGCAAAATGCTCGACACCGTTGCCAGTCCATAGGGGAAAGCTGAGCAGCCCAGGTTAATATCAAAACAGAGGCAGCTTTGGGATATCCCGAGTCGATCTTGTAGCAAGGTGGCTGTACAGGGCGTGAGATAGTCTGGCGTTTGGGTGACAAGGCATAGCACATTAATTTCTTCCCTGTCCCAGTCAAGTTGTTGCAGGACTCGTTCGGCAGCAGCCTGGCATAAATCGGCAGCCGTAATTTGTTTGCTGGCTAGCCGTCGGTGAGCAATACCCACGTTCTTAATGAAATGCTGTCGCTCCTGATCTGTTTGTAATACGATAGCATCTGTATTAGATACCGTTTTTTGGGGTACGGCAGCAGCAATAGCCTGGATGTCAACGCCTACTACAGATAGATTAGCCAATTTATGAAGTTTTGGGAATGAAAAGATCAAGGGCAAACATATCAGAATAGAGATTGCCTGGCCTATTTGAGGGCTAAGACGCGCTCGTATAAATCAACAAAGGTTTGGCTTTGCTGTAAGTCATCTTCTGATAGCAACACTGCGTATTCTTCGTGGATACGGGCGATTATAATCAAGGCTTGCATAGAGCTCCACGTATCAAGCGATCTAAAAGGAGTGTTCGCTGTAATTTGCTGTGATTCACCTTCAAACTCTTCGGTTATATAGGAAATAAATTCGTTAATGTCCATTCTACACAAGCTTATAATTGCTTAATCTATTATTCGGCCAGGGCCTCTTGATGATTCCTGACCTGCGCTGCTATCCACCGATAAGTATGAGTTATACCCTCCCGTAATGAATAGCGGGGACTCCAGCCTATTTGCCTACTGATCAGATCATTGTTCGAATTCCTTCCGCGAACACCTTGTGGGCCATCAATGTGTCGAATACGTAAGGATTTTCCCGATAGCTCAATAATCATCTTGGTGAAGTCATTGATAGAGATCATTTCTTCTGAGCCAATATTGAAAGGACCAGTAAAATCGCTTTCCATTAGCTGACGGATACCATCCAGACAATCATTTATGTAGAGGAAGGAACGCGTTTGCAGGCCATCCCCCCATATGTCAACTTGTTCTCTATCCTTTGCCTGAGCAACCTTCCGGCAAATAGCTGCCGGTGCTTTTTCCTTGCCGCCCATCCAGGTGCCTTCCGGACCATAAATATTATGGAAGCGTGCGATTCGTACATCCAGGCCGTAGTTCCGTTGAAAGGAGGTGTATAAACGTTCGCTAAACAACTTCTCCCAACCATATTCGCTGTCGGGGTCAGCAGGGTAAGCGGAGGATTCGTAACAACGTGGGTCATTAGGGTCTGTCTGGTTGTGCTTGGGATAGATGCAAGCCGAAGAAGAATAAAAAACTTTACCCACTTTGAAATGAGTAGCCCACTTTGCTATATGCAGGTTGATTAAAGCTGAGTTATGGACGACATCGGCATCGTGAGCACCTGTAAAAAGATAGCCTGCGCCACCCATATCCGCTGCTAACTGGTACACCTCATGGGGGCTGTTTGATAATACCTTTCGGCAGACTGTCTCTTTGCGCAGATCACCTATGAGATAAGTGTCAGCCTCAGTTGTCCCGAACTGCGGATGGATTAAATCGACGCCAGTAACGAAATACCCCTCTGACTTAAGTCGCTTCACCAGATGGTTGCCGATAAAGCCACCTGCACCAAGCACTACTGCTCTTTTCATAAGACTGATATTGGTTGTTTATTTCCGGAGAGCTCCCATTGTTTTATGCGATTAATTGGCTGGCAAAGTTACGCTTAAATGTATAATCATTGCAGCATTCGCAAATAGGGTTCTGCCAGATCAGGTCTGTTAATTTGCTGGTAGCAAAAGATGATTTTTTCAATCAGGCTTCTTTCTCCTGCCGATTGTTGTAAAGCACGAGTGAAATAAATGGCTGCTTCGGTATAGCGGCGCTGACTCGCTAGTACATTGCCAATATTCGTCAATAATGCCAGTGAATTTGGCCAACGCTCTAAAGCGGTGTAGGCGATTTGTAAACCATCTTGAACGTCACCTGTACGGAATAATAAGGTAGACAAATTTAAATAAGCTTCCAGCATGTCGGGATGATTGGTAATCGTCATCTGGTAATCGTCAACAGCTTGTAGCCACTCGCTTTGGAGTTCGTGAATCATAGCTAGTTGAAATCTCGCCTGTGGATTATAAACATCGACATCTAAAGACCGCTCTGTGGATTGTTGTGCCTCTGCATAGTTACCCAATTTCATCTGCGTGGTCCCCAAATCAAAAAAACCATAAGGGAAATTAGGATAGATAGCTACACAGGCTTTAAAGTGCTTCGACGCTTCTTTCAATAGCATAGTACGGTGGGCTTCCTCCGCGACTTCCTCCGCTTTTTTGAGTAGCTCCGCTGCTAGCAACTGTTGGGCTTTCGCGGATTGTGATAAGTGCGTTATGTCGTGTTGGTAAAGCGTGAGTCTATCTTTCCAATGCTGATTTCTTTTTATTACATAGAGCGATACCCCAACGATCAACCCCACACTCAGCAAAACCCCTATCGTCCTAAAACGCTGTTTTTGCACCAACTGCCATTTCTGTATAGCCAGATTAGAAAGTTGTACCATTAAAACGATAAAGCCTAAAGAGCCAATGTACAAAAAGCGCTCGCCGATAATGCCGGGCAGTGGGATTAGATAATTGGAAAATTGGGCGAGACTAAGGAGTAAAAGGATACCACCCCAGGCTACCCAGGTATCCCAAAAAATAGCCGAAAGGGTTAGTACACTTAGGCCTAACAGCAGAAACAGCGCTCCCCATACTTTAGGGGATGACCAGTCTAGAATGGGAAGCATGTTGTATCCGTAATAAAAACGTAGAGGAGCCGGCCATACCAGTAATTGCAAGTATTGCTGCGTGATATTTAGGGCCGTAGGCAGTCGTTTTTCAGTTGCCTGAAAAGGGAGGGGGTTCTCCGAAAACTCTAAAGTACGTCTGTTTCGGTCTTCAACCGGTTCGGGTATTTGTATGGTTACTGTTTCTACCTGACTTGTAGGTAAAGTCGGGGATGATATTTGTTCCTGTAAAAGGGCAAAAATACCAATCACGGTAACTAAGCCGAACGAGATAGTGTATCGATGCTTTTTTAAGGACTTTAGCTGAAGCGTGGCGATAAACACTCCAATGGAAAGACCGGTAGCCATAGCGAGGAATGATTGCTCAATACCTAAATAAATGGTTAATCCCAGAGATGCTATCATCGCAATGATATTACCCTTTGCTACCCGTCGTGTTGTTCCTAGCCACAAAAGGCCAGCTGTAATGGCCAGCAGCCCTAGCGTGGCCGGTGAGCCGGTAGCGGCTAGATAGCCTCCGGCAAGTAATACCCAAAGGGCATGTGGCCACCATTTTTTATCCGGCGAATGCTTTTTTGGTGTAAACAAGAAAAATAAGCCGTATAGGCTTCCCACCGTCAGTAATTTATGATTGAAGTAGGGCATAGTGACCAGTGCTGTCAAAACATAAATCCCCACTATTATCCACCCTATAATCGGACTGTTGGCAAATGTCAACAAGCTAAGCCCCATCATTACCCAGAGGATAAGTAGCAATAACGGATCATATGGATTTGCTAACCATCCTACGATGCTCATCAGTAAAAGTGCCAGGCAGATTAATTGCGGGATAGCGTAAGAAAGGTTTTGGTTTTGCAGTACCCGGTTTGACTGTAGAACGGGTACTTTTTGCGTAAGCAGAACGGTCAGCGGCAAGA
>Ga0102940_1001216_pt1 | contig 16755 bp, 15 predicted proteins | sample SalPonR2_C_D1_MG_FD_78215 | JGI IMG/M metagenome (GOLD analysis project Ga0102940, IMG submission 78215) | Salt pond soil microbial communities from South San Francisco under conditions of wetland restoration - Salt Pond MetaG R2_C_D1_MG | ecosystem: Environmental > Aquatic > Marine > Intertidal...
CACCTCGTACCTGGATCACCTCACACTTCATACCTCATACCTGGATCACCTCATACCTCGTACCTGGATCACCTCACACCTCACACCTCATACCTGGGTCACCTCACACCTCATACTTCACACCTCACACCTCATACTTCACACCTCACACCTCATACTTCACACTTCACACTTGTATCTATTCAAAACTAAGCTTAGCTTTGCAACCATTAGTAAAGCAATTAAAAATAAAGCTATGGGAGTTTGGAAAAAACGGACGACCGAACAGATAAAAGAGCGTGTATTTGACGCCTTACGGCAAAACGTGAATTTCTACGAAGAGAATATTCTGGGCGTACCGGCATCGGCACTAGACGGAAAAGTATTTCCGGAAGACGCACCGATTTTGAAAGATGCGCCCTTCCTATCGACTCTGATTCACAACCCCAACCATATTGGCTGCCACACGCTGGGCGATTCAGAAGCCTTTTTTGCGGGCACGCAGGAACTGGAGCGGGAAGTTATCCGCATTTGTGCAGAAGACATTCTGCACGGCGAGCCTAATGCCCAGGATGGGTACATTGCTTCGGGAGGCACGGAGGCCAATATGCAAGCCATGTGGATCTACCGCAATTATTTCATGCGCGAACACGATGCCCGTCCGGAAGAGATTGTGGTCATTGGCTCTCAGGATAGCCACTACTCGGTGGTAAAGGGCGGTAATGTACTCAACATCGACGTACACCTGGCCGAAGTTGCCCCCGTGGACCGCAGCATCCTGCCCGATGCCATGGAGACCGCCATCGCCGACATGGTTGCCCAGGGAAAGCGCTATTTTATCGTCGTTGCCAACATGATGACCACCATGCTGGGCTCCGTTGATGATCCGGATGCATACCTGGCCCCCATAGAAAAGCGTGGCTTACCTTACCGGCTGCATGTGGACGGAGCCTACGGGGGGTTCTTTTATCCATTTAGCAATCAGCAAAACTCCGTGCTACACTTTGGCAACCCCAAAGTGAGTTCGGTAACCCTGGATGCCCACAAAATGGTACAGGCACCGTATGGCACCGGAATATTTCTGGCGCGCAAAGGCCTTATGAAATACGTCAATACCGATCAGGCAAGCTATGTCAAGGGCCTCGACGCGACCCTGGTGGGTAGTCGTTCGGGCGCTAATGCCGTGGCGGTATGGATGATCCTGAACACCTACGGTCCGCATGGGTGGTACGAAAAAATTCAGGTCCTCCTACTTCGTACCGATTGGCTGGCGCGACAGCTCGACGAGCGGGGTATCCGCTACTATCGCAACCCCTACTCCAACATCGTAACCATCTATGCCGATGATATTGACCACGAGCTGGCGCACCGCTTCGGGCTGGTACCCGATAGCCACGCTGCGCCGGCATGGTTCAAGATTGTGGTCATGGATCATGTTACCGTGGACAAGCTAGAGCCTTTTATTGCCGGGCTACCCCGTGTAGATGCTTTAGAGTCTTCCATGCAAGGCTAAACTAGCTGGATTATCCGACCTGGCAAGCAAATTTATAGACAAAATGGTCTGCAGGAAGTCAACGAATAGCGTTGGCTTCCTGTTTTTATGATGAATTATAAGCGGCTTTCGCCAAAAAGAATAGACCATGCTGGAACGAATCCAGGAACAAAAAAATAAAAACTTGCTACGCACCGGTTTGCTGATAGTCGGTATGCTGATTTTACTATTAGCCGTAGGCCTACTACTCATTGGCCCCCGGGGAATGATTTGGATGGGTATCTTCGGTATAGTGCTGGCCATGTTGGGCCTGCAAGTACCGACGGAGACCATCATGCGTCTGTACCGGGCTAAACCGTTATCCGAATCAGAAGCCCCCTATCTGAATCGGATTATTCTGCAACTCGCCAATAAAGCGGAGTTGAAGAAGGTACCCCAATTATACTATATCGCCTCAAATAGTGTGAATGCCTTTGCTACCGGCCGTCAGAGCGACCCCGGGATTGCCGTCACCTATGGCCTTTTGCGACAGCTTAACGTTAAAGAAGTAACGGCCGTTTTAGCCCACGAGCTCAGTCATATCAGCAATAACGATATGCGCCTGAAGGGGCTAACGACCATTATGGGTCGCATGACGCGTACTTTCTCGCTGGTAGGCCAGTTACTGCTCTTTATCAATCTGCCTTTGCTGATTATGGGAGAAGAAACCTTCCCCTGGCTGGGGGTACTGTTACTCATTGTCGCGCCGTTTCTGTCAACTACGATGATGCTAGCCATTTCCCGTACCCGCGAGGTCGATGCTGACCTGGAAGCAGCCCGCCTGACGGGCGACCCCAGTTCGCTGGCGGATGCCTTACAAAAGCTGGACTACCTCAACCGGGCTACGGCACTGCGTCCGGTACAGTACAAAATCCCCAAGTGGCTAAGTACGCATCCCCAGATTGATGAGCGCGTGGCGCGCCTGCGTGAATTAGCTCCTCGCTATGAAGGGCGCATCAATTGGCAGGCCCTCGACCGCTTCTTACGACAATCCCCCTTTTTCCGACAAACTGGATTTTGGGTATAGAATCCTCATAGCTCTGCCCACGAATCCATATCTTCGCAGCATATAAAACCAAACAACTATGACCTACCAAAATCTTCAGATAAGTGAAGACGACGGCATCCTTACCGTAACCATTAACCGGGAAAAAGCGCTGAACGCCCTAAATGCCCAGACAATGCAGGAACTGCATGCGTTTTTTGGGGAAGACCTGCCCGAGCGGACCGCTAAAGGAGTAGTCCTTACCGGAGCCGGAGAAAAAGCGTTTGTAGCCGGTGCCGATATTAAAGAGTTTCTTGCCCTGGGTGAAAAAGGAGGTCAGGAAATGGCTCAGCGTGGCCACGATATCTTTTTCACCATTGAGCGGTCAAGAGTACCGGTAGTCGCTGCCATCAATGGTTTTGCCCTGGGTGGCGGCTGTGAATTAGCCATGGCGTGTCACCTGCGTGTTGCCGGCGAAAAAGCTCGCTTTGGGCAACCGGAGGTCAATTTGGGGATCATTCCCGGCTACGGCGGTACTCAGCGATTATTGCAATACATCGGCAAGAGTAAAGCCATGGAGCTTTTGCTGACGGCTGATATGATTGACGCTCAGGAAGCCCACCGCCTCGGCCTGGTCAACCAGGTAGTATCCGCCGGGCAGGAAGTTCAGGAAGCCAAAGCACTGGTCAAAAAAATAGCTTCCAAGGGCCCCATTGCCATCGCTAAAATTATCGAGTCGGTAAACGCTTATTTTGAGCATGGTGTCGATGGGTTTGCTACGGAAGTACAGGCATTTGGCGAAACAACCCATACGCAAGACTTTCAGGAAGGCGCATCGGCTTTTATTGAAAAACGTAAACCCAATTTCAAGGGAGCATAAACAAAAAACAGGCTGTCTGCCCGGGGCAAACAGCCTGTTTTTTGTTTGGCAAAAGCGAGCACATCATATTCTAGTGACGTTCATTTAATTGCTCTTTGAACTTACGCACCTGGCGGCCTAGTTTGCTGGCCGCTCCGGCGATAGCCTTCTCGAACGTTTCAGCGGAGTCCTCTGCGAACAGAGATGTCCCTGGAACTTCTACCCGCATTTGTACCGTACGATTCTCTTTATGATGGGTACGTTGTATCTCATCTTTCATGTAGACCTTTGCGGTCGTTATTTGGTCGTAGTAAGTGGCTATTTTATCCAGCTTTTCGTTAATCAGATTTTCCATTGGTTCACTCAGTGAGAAGGGTGCTTCAATTTGTACGTTCATACGACTGGTTTTTTCATTAGATAATAACAGGATCGTCGGTCTTTCTTCAAATATATTTAATCCTTTTTGGCGAAAGCCTGATGAATATCACTGCAATATATGACTTTAATCAGAGGGCGATAGCCTTCCTTTTTAGAATAGATTTTGAGGAAAATAAAAGTTTACTCAACGAACGAGATCCATTTTAATGATTGGGTAATCATCCTGAGAGAAATCTTCGGGTGGGGCTACTCCCGGGGTAGCCGGTGCCACGCTGCGGGCGGTGAAATCTTCATCGGGCATAGTGCTATAAGAACGGAGTTCTGATTCCCGTACCCGAAAGGAAAGCCGTTCGCCACTCAAATCGCCGGTTTGCAGGCTGGCAGCAATTTTCTGGGCTCGTTCATTGGCTTTGGTCATGGGGGAATAATTATTTTCGGAGTAGGTGGCCCGTACTCGCAGGTATTCGTCGATTAGGCGGCGTTCTTCACCAGAGCTCCACCCCTGGGGGTTTGATGTTAGGCCAATATTTCCCATGGCCTGTTCTACGCACTTCCCTACCCAGGCGGGGCGGTTGACGTGGTTGTCAAGTAGAAGGGCGACTCCATAGCTGGAGGTAATGAGCTCATTCAGGGTATACCCGTAGGCAGCATACGTTGGATGCCAGTAGAAGTTCTTTAGTCGCGACAGCGCATGTTTTACCTGTATCGTCTGCACATCTGCCTCCTGGGCAGCCCGCCAAAAGCGAAATGCCCATTCCGGCGCCCGAAACTTACTCTTTTGCTGCTGGGTAAATATCTGGTCGCCCTCGAATGTCAGGTAACCGTAGGTGGTATTGGTATCATCGGACACATCGATGCCGTAGTTCTCAAAAAACGTACGAAACGTACGGGGGTAGGTCGATTTTACTTTTTTCAACAGGGCCGGTAGTTCTCCCTCTCCGTCCCGGCTACCCAACGTCCATTGGTATACGCCCAGGCTGACCACTCCCCGGTCGTAGGTATTAATACCATCCATCCGTCCCTCGTTACGCGAAACGGCCTCAATCACCTCAATGCCCTGTGGCACAATATTGGCCTGCAGCAGCTTCTCCCGATTGGTATTAACAAAGTTGCTGACGGTGTGGTAACCAAAGGTAACAACACCCTCATCCCGTTTTCGAAACTGAACCTGTTGGGTACCATCACTAACAATCACCGAATTCCCCGAATCAATGATTTTCAGCTCAGTAACCGGCTTGGGCTCAATGGGTGGTGACGGTTGATCACCGGGATCGGGCAGATTGGGATCTATTATCCGTGAAGGTCCAAAACGATCACCTAGTTCGGCAATCATAGCCCGGGCCAGGCTATTTGTCAGGCGAGTTCCGGTAATGTTACCCAGCCCCTGACGGCGGGCAAATTTAACCAGGCCGTCCGGAACATCATCAAAGGGAATTTGCAGGGCCTGTAAAACAGGGACCAGGCGCTGGGTGCCAAAATGATTTGGATTCATAGGCACGAAGGCTTCGTCGATGCGGTCGGCATCCAGGGCGCGTCGAATAAGTTCCAGGCCAGGCCGCGCCTCATCCAGGTGGATCATCTGCAGCATCAGAGTCGACGGCAGGGTAGCACCGTCGGTAAAGGCACTATTACGCTGACTAAACATGCGCACGGCCATGACGGTCTCTTCTCCGTAAAAAGTATCAGCGCCCAGCCGTTCCCAATTAAGTTCTTGTCCGTAGCCTAACTCATGCAACAGCCTGCGTAATTCTCCTACATATTTATTACGGGCGTGGCGGTATAAAAAGCGAGCAACACTATTGGTGCGCAGCAAATTTAGAAGTTGTTCGTTGCGGGCCATATTTACAGATTTCAGGAAATATACGACAAGTTGCTTGGAAACGGTAAATTAAAAATGGCTATTGTTCCCGCCCGAAAGTGGTAACCCAGTACGAACCCTGGCGGGCTGCTCCCAGGTGCACGAAACCGGGGGCCATCATATTTTCACAATGCCCGTCACTATCGCGCCACCCCTGAAATACCGCTTCTACCTTTGCGTATCCCCAGGCGATATTTTCACCAACCCTCGACCAACTATACCCGGTTCGACGCAGGCGCTCCCCTACCCGACTGCCATCAGTACCGCGGTGAGCAAAATGATTATTTTGCGCCATATCCCTGGCATGAACCGTAGCGGCTTCGGTGAGCTGACTATGCAAAGATAATGGCTGAGCGGGAGGCATATAAGTATCGCCACAGGAACACCCCGTCTCCCGCAAATTATTGATCATCGTTAGAAGGTGCTGCTGTTGGGAAAGCGTTAGCCCTTCCCGGTCTGTCTTTTCTTTACCAGCGACTGGATCCAATGGAGCCATAGAGCAGGCTACCAATCCTGCCGATAAAACAACGGTTAAGATGTATACGCGCATCACACATGCTTTCCCTATAAACGCTTATACAAGCAGCTTTTAGTATGCCGAAGAGTAGGACGTGGTTTTTTCTCCTCTTCGGTACACTACGGAGTTCCTAAAGTGAAAAGCCCATAGGTCAATTGCATCCAAGGTCGTCCCGCGATATATTATCGTTATTCGGGAAGCACATTCCCGACAATACCACATCAGGTTCGTAACGCCGTAGATTCGGGTCGTACAGGCCCGTCTCAATAAATGCCGTGATGGCATCAATCTCTGCTCCGGAAAGATTTAGCGGCATAAACTGTGGAGCCAACCGGCTATTGGGTACCCGTGGATTTTCTTTTTCAGCCCGATTCTTATAAGCGATGACTTCCCGTACGGAGTGCAAGCTTCCGCCATGACCGTAAAAAGGGGAATCTTTCAGGTTGTACAGTTGCGGCACTTTAAACTTATACATGTCCTCATCGCGCCCGGTGAACCCACCACGTCCCCGGTGCTCGGGGTTCCTTTCGTCGGTGGCAAAAATTTCCTCAACCGCCTGGTCAAGGTCTTTCATGCCGAGGGCGTAGAAACCTTCCATACTAAGTGCTGGCCCGGTGTGGCAACTGGCGCATTCCGCTTTACCAAAAAATAAAATGGCACCCTCTTTTTCCAGGTCACTCATGGCCATATAATCGCCACCCAGCCACCGCTGGAAAGGGGCCTGATTGGGCAGGAGGGTGCGCTCGTAGGCGGCGAGAGCGAGGCCGGCCGTTTCGGTTGTGTAGCGATCAGTAGCTGGCCAGTCCGCAAAAGCAGCGTCAAACATAGGCTTATACCCCAGCGAATCCATATGTCCTTCGGTGACCACCATACGGTGCACCGTTAGACCAGCAATAGCCTGGATTTCAACGCCCTCGTAACCAAGGTGGTTGGTCTCCTTGGGGGTGCCGGGGGTCCATTCACTTTCGGTACCTACGTTCATACCGGTTGCCCCAAATTGTCCGTTCCAAAGCATGTTGCGCTGATAAGCAACGTTCAGGGCAGTAGGGGTACGAATGGGTTGTACGTCAAGGTCCTCTCCCTGATATGCGGGCGCTTTATTGCGTCCCTCGCCTTTACTACCGATACCGATGCCCCCCTCACCAATACCCTGCACACGGCCGGCCTGAAAACCTGCGGCTGCAAAATGGCAGGAAGCACAGCTATAGGTATTAGCACCAATTTTTTTCAGTGGCGCGATGGCTAACGCCGTTTCGTGGTACAATAGCTTTCCCAAAGCGACCTTTTCGGCCGTCAGGGGGTTACGTGGATCCTGCGGAATGCGGTCCAGATCACTGCTTGCCGGCAATTGAAAATCCAACACTCCATTACGGCCGGCGATGTTCTCGATCGTGCGTTCCAATTGCCGATCGAGTTGTGCCGTCATCGTGTCGTCCTTCTTACACGATTGAACCATTAACACAGCAGCCAATAGCAGGAGTAAACCATTCTTTTTCATGAGTTATGATGTTTTTTATCCGACAGGCCTGTTAGAGAACAAAACCTGCCAATCGTCGATAATTTATCCAACAATGTACCGTTCGTTATTATCGCTAGAAGTGGTTGAACAACCCCCAGACCACTTCTTGAGCGGTATGATTTTATAGTGCATCTACGAAATCGGCCGGAAAAAGTTACTAAAGAGGGGGAGAGTAAGGTAAGAAAATACAATCTATAAACAAAAACAGGGAATACCGTAGCGACGGTATTCCCTGTTGTATTCTGTTCATCAAGTGAACCGTTACTTTTTAACCGAATCTACAATAGATTTGAAAGATTCCGGGTGGTTCATGGCCAGGTCAGCCAATACCTTACGATTCAGCTCAATGTTGTTTTCTTTCAATTGGTGCATAAAGCGGGAGTAAGACATCCCGTGCATACGGGCACCGGCATTGATACGGGCAATCCATAGGCTGCGGAAAGCACGCTTCTTATTTTTACGGTCACGGTAAGCATACTGCAACCCTTTTTCTACCGCATTTTTTGCAACGGTGTACACATTGCTACGGGCACCAAAGTATCCTTTGGCGGCTTTTAGAATTTTCTTACGCCGCTTGCGTGACGCAACGGCATTTACGGAACGTGGCATACGTTGTTTTTTTAGTGCAATACAGAGACTCGCTGCTCGCGAATACTTTTACCTGCATTCTCGTTAAAAATTACTTTTTGACTAACAGGCGCTCAATGCGCTTTTGGTCTGCGTCACTAACCAGTGTGGAGTCGCGCAAACGCAACTTAGCCTTCTTGCTCTTTTTGCGCATCAAGTGCGACGTACGAGCCTGAAAGCGCTTAATTTTTCCTGATCCAGTGCGTTTAAAACGCTTCTTGGCACTGGAATGCGTCTTCATCTTCGGCATTTGTCTGTGATTTTGAGGTGCAAAGATATGAAAAAATAATTGAAAAGCCAGTAGTGCGAACACTATCTGGCTTTTTGAATATTTTATCCAGCATTACCTGGTCTGTACTGCTATAACGGCCGTCTGCATGGGCAGGATCCGCTACGGCAATTGAACCGCAACCTGAATGCTAGTTTTTCTTCTTACTGGTCTTTTTCGGTGCGACCACTACGATCATCCGACGACCTTCCATTTTAGGTAGAGCTTCAGCTGCTCCGTAATCTTCCAATTCCTTCAGGAAACGCAAGAGGAGTAGTTCCCCTCGATCTTTAAACACAATTGTCCGTCCCCGGAACTGCACATAGGCTTTTACCTTGGCACCTTCTTCCAGGAACTTTTGGGCATGTCGCAGTTTAAAGTCAAAGTCGTGATCATCCGTATTCGGGCCAAAACGAATCTCTTTAATAACGGTTTTAGCCGCTTTGGATTTGATCTCTTTTTCTTTCTTTTTCCGTTCGTACAAAAACTTATTGAAATCAATAATTTTGACAACCGGAGGTTTGGCATTTGGTGATATTTCAACCAGATCTAATTCAGCTGCGTCAGCCCATTTCTTTACCTCTCGGGTATCATGAACGTCACCTGGTTTGAGGTCAACGCCAATTTGTTTGCCAATTTCTTCTACGTTATCGCCGACCAGGCGTACTTCTGGTACTCTAATGTGCTCATTTACCCGGAAACGAGGTTTTGTTTTAGTTGGTCTTCCTCGTCGACCGCTACTTCTTCTTCTTCCCAAATGAATATAATTTTATTAAAAAATGGTTCAGTATAGTAATGATCCTTACGGACCAAATAGTTCCCTAAAATACAGTTTTTCTACTTATATGTGGCATAATAAAAAAATACAGCCACTCCAACGGGGAATGACTGTATTTTTACGTGCGGATGGCGTTATTCCTTTACATCGGTATTCACCTCTTTTGAAAGAGTGATATTGAGGCCGTCGCCATCTTCGTTTAGCACGGCTTCCATTACACTTCCTTCTTCCGGACCTTCATTCAAAATAAATTCTGCGAGGGGATCCTCGATATATTTCTGAATAGCCCGATTGAGCGGACGTGCTCCAAATTGCGGGTCATACCCTTTTTCCGCCACGAACTTCTTGGCTTCATCGCTGAGTCCCAGCTTATAGCCCATGTTGTCCAGGCGATCGTATAAATCCTGCAGGGTAATATCAATAATTTTAAAGATATCGTCCTGATCCAGGCTATTGAAAATAACCAGGTCATCGACACGGTTGAGGAACTCAGGGGAGAATGTACGCTTCAGTGCGTTTTGGATCACCGCTTTAGAGTTGTCCTCGGCCGCTTCACGACGCGCTTTGGTCGCAAAACCAACACCCTGACCGAAGTCTTTCAACTGACGGGCACCGACGTTAGACGTCATGATAATCAGCGTATTCTTGAAATCAACCTTACGGCCCAATCCGTCGGTCAGCTGTCCATCATCCAGTACTTGCAGCAGGATATTAAAGACATCGGGGTGTGCTTTTTCAATCTCATCGAGCAATACAACCGAATAAGGCTTGCGACGTACGCGCTCAGTCAATTGACCACCTTCTTCGTAACCAACGTAGCCCGGAGGCGCACCGATCAGGCGACTCACGGAGAATTTCTCCATGTATTCACTCATATCGATGCGAATCAGTGCATCTTCAGAATCAAAGATGTACCGGGCCAGTGCTTTAGCCAACTCCGTTTTACCCACCCCGGTAGGACCGAGGAAGATAAACGTACCGATTGGCTTGCTTGGGTCTTTTAAGCCGACCCGATTACGCTGAATCGCTTTCGTGATTTTGGTAATAGCTTCATCCTGACCAATGATGACCTGTTGCAGGTCTTTATTCATTCCGATCAGCTTTTTACTCTCACTTTGAGCAACCCGCTTCACCGGAATACCGGTCATCATAGCGACCACCTCGGCGATGTGATCTTCATCCACCGGGTAGCGCTTGGTCTTGGATTCTTCTTCCCACTGCACCTTAGCAAACTCCAGCTGACGAACCAATTTTGATTCTTTGTCGCGCAAATCAGCTGCTTTTTCATACTGCTGATTTTTTACGGCCTGATTCTTCAGCTCCTTCAGCTCTTCGATATTCTTTTCGAGTTCTTCGATGTGCTTGGGCACATGAATATTTTTCAGGTGTACCCGGGCACCTACCTCATCGAGTACATCGATAGCCTTGTCAGGCAAAAAGCGGTCGCTGATGTAGCGGTCACTCAGCTTGACACAGGCGGCAATCGCTTCGTCGGAATAGGTTACATTGTGGAAGTCTTCATACTTGGACTTGATGTTCTCCAGGATATTCATAGCCTCTTCCGCAGATGGCGGATCGACAATGACTTTTTGGAAGCGCCGATCAAGCGCTCCGTCTTTTTCGATATGCTGACGGTATTCATCCAGCGTAGAAGCACCAATGCATTGCAACTCTCCACGAGCCAGCGCAGGCTTAAAGATGTTAGAGGCATCCAAAGAACCGGTAGCCCCACCCGCACCAACAATGGTGTGAATCTCATCGATAAACAAGATGACATCGGGAGATTTCTCCAGCTCGTTCATAATGGCCTTCATCCGCTCCTCGAACTGTCCACGATACTTGGTACCGGCAACGAGTGCGGCCAGGTCGAGCATCACAATACGCTTATTGAAAAGGGTACGAGACACTTTCTTCTGATTGATCCGCAGGGCCAGACCTTCTACGATAGCTGTTTTACCCACACCGGGTTCACCGATCAGGATCGGGTTATTTTTCTTGCGACGGCTCAGGATCTGAGAAACGCGTTCGATCTCATTTTCCCGGCCAATAATCGGGTCTAGCTTATCCTCGTCGGCCAGCTTGGTGATATCGCGGCCGAAATTGTCCAGTACCGGGGTGCGCGACTTGGTACTTCCCTTGCGCTGCTGATAGCGGCTCCCCTGATCATCTTCATCGTAGGGGTCTTCACTTTCCGATGGCGCTTGCGCAAAAGGTTCATTGCGGGTGAAGTCTTGCTCGTGGCGCACGTATTCCAACTCCGCTTTGTAGATATCATAATCAATATCAAAGCGGTGTAAAATTTTGGATGCGGGGTTCTCTTTATGCTTGAGAATGGACAAGATCAAATGTTCCGGTGCGATCTCTTCACTTTTGAGCATCTTGGCTTCCAGGAAAGTAACTTTAAGCACTTTCTCTGCCTGCTTATTGAGGGGAAGGCTGCCAACGTTGAGGTTCGTATTGGAAGAGGGAATGCGTTGCACCGACTCTTCTACCGTCTGGCGAAACTCTGATGCGTCGACATCCAGCGATTCCAATACCTTTACGGCCAGGCTTGTGCCATCCGATATGATGCCCAAAAGCAAATGCTCGGTACCGATAAAGTCATGCCCCAGGCGAATCGCTTCGTCGCGACTCTTGGAGATGACCTTCTTTACTTTTGGTGAAAATCGTCTGTTATTCATATATGGATACGTTATACTTCAATTTCTTTACAGAACCTAAACAATAATAGGGCTAATTATCAACTAATACAAAAGATAAAAAGGCTTAGTTCCGATTTTTAAACGCCCTTTAATTTCTTAACAAGCAGTCAAAAACCGATCCAATTGTACGTTACCCGACAAAGTAGCAGGTAGTGATCATTTTACAAGACGAAAAGGCAGAACAAGCAAAATCCCTTTTGTATTATCACTCACCTAACAAACAGAAGTGGTAGAGGGTTCAGGCAGGGTAGCTTCTTGCACTAAGTTAAAGGGAAATCTGCCCCGGCAGAAGGCCATTTCCAGAACCTGTAGCCGCCCACAGACCAGAATTCGAACTGATTGAGCGCCACTGCCCGGCCTTACTCAAATACCGAAAGAGATGTCTGAAATCTGCAGAAAAATACGTATACTAGCGGCTAGGTTTAAGAAAGCGTTATATGCTCAATAAAACATATCGCTACTTAAAGAGAGTGTACTGGGGAGTTTTCCCTGTGACCTAACAAATTGGCCATACATTGCATCCTGCCAGGACGGGTAGGCTCCAACTACAGCCTTTCCTGGCCAGTAGGGTTAGGTGTTCGCCCGGCAGCTCCCACCACGGTGAGAGCAAAACGGCTTTGTGGGCATCAAATACTGGCCATCTACCTGTCAACAGGCAGGTTTTCGTCAGCAAAAGTAAACTCCACACACGCTCTGATACTCGTACATACTAATTCGTAAGTTCTGCCGGGTGGAGACACTTTACGCATCCGGCTCATCCAACTGGTTAACACATGAAATATACCGTAGATAAACAAGACAAATACGCCGTATTCCAGGTCGACGAAAAAAACGTAAACTCCCTGGTTGCGCCCGAATTGAAGTCACAATTTGTCATTTTATATAACGAGGGGGTCAAAAATTTGATTCTTGATCTGGGTAATGTCGAATTTGTCGACTCCTCAGGGTTAAGTGCCATTCTGACAGCTGACCGCCTGTGGAAAGAGATCGGCTCGTTTATACTCACCGGCATAGAGCACAAATCAGTCAAGAAGTTGATCGAGATCTCCCAGCTGCAGACCGTCCTAACCATTATTCCCACGGTTTCGGAATCTATTGATTATGTATTTATGGAAGAACTCGAAAAAGAGCTTGACGTCGATGCTGATGCCAACTCCGATACCGACGAGTAATTGACCCCAACAATACTATGGAATTTGCATTAACGCTGCTGGGCACCAACGGAGCCTTACCGGCTTACGGTCGTTTCCCTACGGCCCAATGGCTGCAAATACACCATCAGTCCTATTTGATCGACTGTGGGGAAGGTACGCAGATGCGCATACAGGACTATCAGGTAAAACCCGGCCGGCTGCACTCGATCTTTATCTCCCATTTACACGGTGATCACTGCTTTGGTCTGATTGGTCTACTGACCTCATTTAACCTCACCGGGCGCGATAAACCACTGCATATTTATTCTCCACCCGGACTACAGGGCATGATCGAAGCCCAGCTCGCTCCTACCGGTACCGAGCTGCAATTCACTGTACATTTTCATGAAGTAGATCCCACCATCCATACGTGTATTGCGGAAGACAAGCTCATTACCGTACATACCATACCCCTCGATCACCGCATTCCCTGTTGTGGTTACCTCTTTCGAGAAAAAGCTCGGGAGCGCAACATCTATCCGGAAAAAATTCAGGAATACGACCTGAGTGTCCCGCAGATTGTCGCAGCTAAAGCCGGGGAAGATGTTACATTGCCAGACGGGCGCACCATTCCCGTGGAAGAGTTGACGACCCCTCCCCCGCCGCCGCGGTCCTATGCCTTCTGCTCCGACACGCGCTACAAACCAGATATCATTCCCCTTATTAAAGGAGTGGACTTATTATACCACGAAAGTACTTTTTGCCGCGAATACACCGAGCGGGCTGCCGAGACCGGGCATAGTACGGCCGCCCAGGCCGCCCAAATTGCCCGCGAGGCCAACGTAGGTAAACTTATTCTGGGCCACTATTCTTCCCGCTACCCCGATGTTTCCGTTTTTGCCCTTGAGGCTAAATCCATTTTTGGCGAAAGCCACGCCGGACTCGATGGCCAGACCTACGACATTCCATTCGACGGACGGCGGATCGACAGTTGAAACCCGGCACAGGGATTAGGCCAAGGTCCGTGGTCCCTGACCCGAAAACCATACATTGACTTAGTTATCAGATGCGCAAAATCATTCACATTGATATGGATGCCTTCTACGCCTCCGTAGAGCAACGCGACTTTCCCCACTTACGTGGAAAACCGGTGGCGGTAGGAGGCAGTGCCCGGCGGGGCGTGGTGGCTTCGGCCAGCTACGAGGCCCGTGCCTATGGGGTGGGGTCGGCCATGCCCAGCATTACGGCCAAACGCCTGTGTCCGGGATTGATCTTTGTGAAATCGCGCTTTGATGTATACCGGGAAGTATCGCAGCAAATCCGGGCCATCTTTTACGAGTATACTGACCTGGTAGAGCCGCTCTCCCTCGATGAAGCTTACCTCGACGTAACCGATAATAAGAAGGGATATAAATCGGCCATGCTGATTGCCCATCAATTGCGTCAGCGCATTCAGGAAAAAACACAACTAACCGCTTCGGCTGGGGTCTCCTTCAATAAATTCCTGGCCAAGATTGCCTCCGACATCAATAAGCCCGACGGCATGAAGGTCATTTTGCCCGACGAGGCTGAAACGTTTCTGGAGCGGCTTCCGGTAAAAGAGTTTCATGGAATTGGTAAGGTAACGGCCGAGAAGATGCACCGCATGGGGGTTTATACGGGTAAGGACCTAAAGGGCTACTCCGAGATTGATCTGGTGCAGCGCTTCGGCAAAGTGGGGCGGCATTATTTCCGTATTGTGCGGGCACAGGATGAACGCCCGGTCAACCCCAACCGCATTCGCAAATCCATTGGTGCCGAGCGCACCTTTTCGGATGATCTGGTACAGCTAAGTGACATGGAAGAGCGGCTGCATTACATCAGCCAGGTGGTCTATGATCACATGAAAAAATCGGACAACTACGGACGCACGGTTACCCTGAAAATTAAGACGTCCGACTTTGTCATCCTAACGCGCAGCAAAACCTTTATGCGGGAAGTGCGTTCATACGATGAGTTACGAGCTACGGCGGTAGAATTACTCAAAGCCCACCGCGATGAATTCGAGCGGGTACGTCTGTTGGGGGTATCGGTAAGCAACCTAATGCGCGAACAACCCTGGGAGGGCATTCAGCTCGAGTTGGAATTTGACGAAGAAGAATAAATGCGATTTGTGGCCTTGGGGTCATCATATCACCAGAAATCACAACACCACAATCATGTCCGACCACCCTGTATTGATTATGTTTGACGTCGACGGCACGCTGGTGCACAGTGACCGGCGCGACAGCAGCTGTTTTGCCGAAACGTACGAACATATATATGGTGTATCGTTTCCCACACTCGATTGGCGGCATTTTCCGCACGTTACGGATCACGTTATTTTCGGCACCTGCATCCAGCAGCATTTTCAGCGCGAATACACGGCCGAGGAAGCGCAGGATTTTCAGCAGCACTACATGGAACTCCTTCGCGAGCGGAGGCGTTGTGAACCTGAGGTATTTTGTGAAGTTCCCGGCGCGCGCCGGATGATTGAATCATTACAGGAGCGCGACGACGTGGTGCTTTCGGTAGCTACGGGCGGGTGGCGCGACCCGGCCCACATCAAACTGAACCACATTGGCATACGAGCTGATGAATTACCCATGGTGGGTGGCGACTATAAAGAAACGCGAGACGAGATTTTACAAGAAGCCATTACGGCTACTGGTCGGGAAGCGCAGGATTTCTCTCGCATCATCTATCTTGGCGACGCTGTATGGGACGTTACTACGACCCATCGTCTGGGCTTTGACTTTATCGGCATCCGTCACCGGGGCGATGTTGAAGTACTACTCAACTCCGGTTCACAAAAAGTCATACAAGACTATCGCAACCACGAGCAGTTTTGGCAGGCTATTGAGGAGGCGCGTCCACCCATTGTCACCACTTCGTCAAGTCGCTGATGTCCCAAAACATTCGATTAGCGCTGAAAGTTAACAAGTTGCATCGTTGTATAACTTCTGGGGCAAAATAAAACCAAAGGGGGTTTTGGAAATCAGTATTTTTGCCCGTATATTTGCAACGCCTTTTAAAAAAGGGGCAAATTGGCCGGCACGACGGCCATTTTTATTTGATTCCGTAGCTCAGTTGGCAGAGCATCTGACTTTTAATCAGAGGGTCCTGGGTTCGAATCCCAGCGGGATCACTAGAGCATGACTCAGCCGATGGCCGAACGGCCTTAGGTTTTTTCGTTAGCGATGCCGCCAAGCTCTGCTTGAGCGAACTCGCTGACGAAAAAAACGTAAGCGAGCGATAGCGAGCAGGCTGAGGCATGTTGACCTCGGATTCCACCGGGATGGCATTAGGCAATCCCAGCGGGATCACTTATTTGAGGTGTGAAGTATGAAGTACGAAGTGTGAGGTATACGTATTATTCTTCATGTTCTTTACTTCATATCTCACACCTCATTACTTCATACCTTCTTCCGATTCCGTAGCTCAGTTGGCAGAGCATCTGACTTTTAATCAGAGGGTCCTGGGTTCGAATCCCAGCGGGATCACTAGAGAACAGCAAGCCTGTTCGCCGGATGGCGAACAGGCTTTTTTGATTTCACCTGTGGCCGAACGGCTAGTTCGAGCCAACAGGTGGAAGCAAAAAAG
>Ga0102940_1001220_pt1 | contig 16711 bp, 12 predicted proteins | sample SalPonR2_C_D1_MG_FD_78215 | JGI IMG/M metagenome (GOLD analysis project Ga0102940, IMG submission 78215) | Salt pond soil microbial communities from South San Francisco under conditions of wetland restoration - Salt Pond MetaG R2_C_D1_MG | ecosystem: Environmental > Aquatic > Marine > Intertidal...
AGCTCCATGTCGATGAGGTCGACTATCGCAATTCGGTCCACAGCGGACAGAACTGTCAGAGCTGTCACGTCGGTAACGGCCCCGACGCCTTTGCCGACGCTCCTCACACATTCAAAACCAAAGAGCATGCGGACTGCCTGTCCTGTCACGAAGATTACTTCAAGGACATTGCCGACCAGACTGCGCGCAGCTACCATGCAAAGGCCATTGTCGAAAAAGGGAAACCGTTCCCCTGCGCCTCATGCCATGATGCCCATACCTTCCGTCTCCCGACGCGGACCGAGGAGATTCCCGGCACCATTGCCCAGGCCAATGACAAATGTCTCCGGTGCCATTCCGATCTGCGCGGCTATCAGGCGCTGACGGACAAGAAGCTCCTCGATCAGAACATGGCCCACTGGTTCCTTCCCCACAAGGAAAAGCACTTCGCTTCGGTTCGTTGTGTGGACTGCCACGGGGATGCCATGGGGACGGCTGTGCATACCGTGATCAAGGTCAAGGACATTGAGGTGCAGTGCGAATACTGCCACTCCAAATCGTCCGCCATGACCACGAAGCTGAACACCTATCGCAGCGAACAGCGCGCCTACTCCATGCTCAACAAAGGGCTGTTCGATGATGGTGAGCTTGTTGCCAAAAACGTTCAGCTGATTGCTGCGGCCAAAGGGAAGCCCGACTCCGAGCTCGGATTCATGAACAGTGATCTGCTTGACGGCAGCTACATCATCGGCATCACCCAGACGCCGTTGCTGAACAAGCGGTTCATTCAGGTGCTGTCGGCTGTTCTGCTTCTGATCCTCGTGCACTCCCTCCTGCGGATCTTCGGCACTAAAAAAGCAGCGGTTCACGGTGAGCAGCGTGTCATCTTCCCGCTTCTCGTCAGGGTCTGGCACTGGCTCAACGCGGTGTTGATCCTCGTTCTGATCGTTACCGGACTGTCCATGCACTTTGCAGGCGGCATCCCGTTTGAGGCGGCCCAATCCGCCCACGCCACCCTTGCAGTTGGGGTGAGCGGCCTGTGGGGATTGTACGTTTTGTATCTCATCCTGAGCGGACAGCTCATGCAGTACCTGCCTGGCAAAACGTTTGTCTCGGACACCTTCAGGCAGATGCGGTACTACCTGTTCGGCATCTACAAAGGGGAGAAAAACCCGGGCGGACATACCCCCGAACAACGCATGAACCCGCTGCAGCAGTCCGCCTATCTCGGCGTGTTGTTCCTCCTGTTCCCGGCACTGCTGGTCACCGGAGCAGCCCTGTTCATCCCGGACCTGATTCCGGCGGAAATCGCGGGCATTGACGGCAAGCGTTTCATCGCCATGGTCCACACGGCATCGGCCTTTCTCATGGTCATCTTCCTTGCGGTCCACCTGTACCTCTGTACCACCGGCGAGACCCTCTTCGCCCTTGTCCGCAGCATGATCACCGGGAAAACACCCGGTAAAAAGAAACAATAGGACGGAAATACACCTGTAATACCATTTTCACGAAATCCTGACCGAAGAAACGCGTCTGGAAGCCGCTTCCACCTTGACGGGTCAACGCCTCAGAATAAAGTAAAAATGGTATAATCTCTCTCACACCAGGATGGGATTCCTTCATCCCGTCATTCGGTAAAGCAAGAGGGGGCCCGACAATGATGCCGGGCCCCCTCTTGCTTTTTATTATCAACTCCGACAGAACTTGGATGCCGATGGGGGGCAGGAATACGGAAGAAGAGGACAGAATCTTTTCTCAGCCCCTTCAATGACATTTCACCCCAACGAGGGTGATTCACTGTTCAATTGAAACAAAAAGGTGCACAACACTCATGAGTTCAATTCTCATAAGCGTCTTAGCCGGCCTGGGCGGCATGTTCGGTTGGGGGATGTACGACTTCCTGGCCGGGGTCTACTCCAGAACAATCGGCCCTTACAGGACATTTTTCTGGTCCCAGACAGCCGGACTCCTTTTTCTGGTGCTTATTGCAGCGACATCGCTTACCACCGTAAAGATTTCCTTTCCAACCATCCTTCTCCTTCCTGTTGCTGCCATATTTTATTCCGCGGGATACCTGTTTTTCATGAAGGGGTTCAAAATAGGTAACATGTCTCTTGTTGCGGCCATTATGAATCTCTGGGCGGTATTCACCATGGCCATTGCGTTCCTGTTCATGGGCCAGCGCCTGACGTCCCTGCAGTTTATGGGCGTTGTCATGATCATTTTCGGAGCAATTGTGGCGTCAATCAACTGGGACGACATCAGAAAGAAAACCTTTCAGCTTTCCGTAGGCGTCAAAGAAGCCGTTCTGGGGTCTTTTTTCTTCGGATCATTCTGGAACATGAGCGAGATCATCTCCGAAGAAATCGGCTGGCTGCAGACCACCCTGTTCATCAAAATCGGCATAATCCTGTTTCTGCTGCTTCTGTCCCTTTCGGCCGGACGAGAAATCGGAGTCGCAAAGTCCTTGCCCAAAACAAAGCTGGTAATCATTTTCATGGGCATCATCGAGGTCAGCGCGGTGGCCCTGGTCAATTTCGGCCTGACAGTCGGCGATGCCATCCTGATCACACCCATCGCATCCGCCCTTTCAGTGGTCACCATCGCAATGGCCATCATTTTTTTGAAGGACAGGGTGAGCAGAGTCCAGGGGATTGGAATCCTGACTTCTGTTTCCGGAATCATTGTGACCGGGGTATAAGGCGGAAAACAACGCAGCTCTACATTGGGCAACCGAAGTCATACCTCTTCATCATGAGCGAGGCGAACCTACTCCAGCACTTCGATCCCGTCAGCCCCGATCTCCGCCACTGCCTGGTCAAGCTTCACCCGGTTCTCCTGTTCTGAAAGCTGTGCAGCAAACAATTGCATATCCAGATCTTCCGGAACCTCGTTTAGAAAGGACCCCCTTTCACCCAGCGCTTCCTTGAACCAGAAGGAGACAAACTCCCTGGGCGACTCAGCGGCCGCGGCTTCCCTGATCCATTCGGAAAGCCAATCTTCTGTCAGCCCCAATTGCTCCTGAGCTTTTCTGAGCTGCATGAACCTGTCCGGAAAATGTTCCGGGGGATAGCGGCGGACCATTTTTACATAGGATTTGCGGACCTCATCCGGAGTTGCATCCGGTGCCACACGCAGTGTCTTGCATGCTTTTTCAAACATATCGGTTCTTCCTTTTCAGCGCCATTATTTTAACCGGACCGGGAGCTTCTTCTGCTTCTTCCCGCTCTTGCTTTTTGTGGGCTTGGGCCGGTGTTTTCCCAACAGACTCATAGCCCGCTTAAAATCCTCGGTTTTCAAGGTCCTGATGTACCCCTTCTCAGCCCACAGCTGCCACATATATTTCGCCACCAGGTCATGTTCCTCGCGCCATACCACCTCTGCCAGCTCGGCCCACAGCTCGTTTTCACAATAATACTCATCGAGCACCGCAATAATCTCACACAAAAAAGAGAATCCGTATTTCGACTCCACATCCCATTCAAGCATCCACAGCAAAAGTGCATACAGAGTCTTATGGTCCGGCAGATTCTTCCAAAACGGCTTCGCCTGCTTTTCGTTCAAGGGCAGGGTATTACGCTCTATGCGGGCCGCCATCTGAATAAATCCCTTCAGATGATACTGGTCCCCGAGTCGGGGCCCCAGCGCCTGGAGAAGTTCATCCGGAGTGATGGCCCACAGCTGCCTGATCATCATTCTGTTGACCCCTTTCTCCACCGCACACGACAGAATGTGCTGTTCTGCAAATCCTTCGTACACGGCACGACAGTCTTTGGGGAGCAGCATTTTTTCCCACAGTCCGAATAGTTGTCGAAAGTTCATGCCGGGCCGGATCGCTCCAATGAGATCCCCGATTTCCGCTTCCGTTAACGGCTGCGGGGTCTCCTTCACGGCATGCAGGACAAAGGGGTGCTCATGGCCGTCAACATAGTGCTGCATAGCTTTGGCCGTTAGAATGGCCCGCGTAGCGCTTGACAGCGGAACAAAGCGGCACTCACCGAGAAAATCGTCGAGCCACTTGGACATTTCCTGGGTCTCGTGCAACACGACCCGGTGAAACATGTGTGCGACCACGGCACGGGCAAAGGTTCCTTCCACTCCCAGCTTCTTAAGCATGACAAGCATGTCGAAATACCGGTAACAGGCCCGTTTCTGAACGGCTGCATAGTCGACCTTCCGCTCTGGTCCCCCCATAAACGGAAGAGACATCTCCATCTGCTGTGCGTCGTGGGTGGACCCAAGAAGTCCCAATGTAGCCAGGACACGTTCTCTCCAGGTCAGCGGGGCATGCTTTAGCAGTGCCGCATACACCTCTTCAGGGGCAAATGTATCATCCTCATTGTCCGGATCATTGCTGTCCGTCACCTTTTGAATGAGACGCAGCTGCTCCCTGGCTTCGGAAGAGGGCAGCTCGCTGATACCGTAGTCATAATGAAGGTTTTCACGAACCTGATCCCCCCAGTGTTCGCCCCACCTGCGAGCTCCCATGACGACAAACAGGGAAAGCAGCTGCCGGACCAACGTATGATCGGAATATCCGAATTTCATTCGGTCAAGCTGTTCGACAACGTCCATGGGGTCTTCCAGCGCTGAACGCTTCCGGCAGGCCATGCGCATCAGTTCAATCACGATTCCCGCATCTTTAAGCACTCCTCCCCCATTGGGAGCATACCCCGTCTGAAATCCATCCAGAAGCTTCTGCCACTGCGTAAAGGGGGTCACACTCGTAAGGGCAGGACCGGTGGCAAGGATCTTCTGCAGATAATGATTTCTGAACCTGGCTGCCTGGGCATACCCCTTTTCCGCCTTGCGGCACCGTTTGGGCGGATCGTTCAGAAATCGCTCCAGAGTCCCGCCGGACTCCCCCTGAATCCGCAGAATCTCGTCACACAGCTTTGCAAAGGGCCCGGGAACCTCGCCGAGTACAGACACCTGGCCCCGAACATCCTGCCCGGAACGGGCCTGTAGATACAGACGTACCACCATGACTATGTTGCGACTGCTCTCCGAAATATCCGGGATTTTAAGAATCGTATTCACAAGCGTTCGAACAAGCTGCACGTCCCTGTCTATAAACAGGGCCGAGGTCAGCCCGTTATACACAGCCCTGTCCAGGTCGGACGCAACATCTCCCTTATACAGCCTGGCATGCTGACGCAGGTACAGGGTCAGAAACTCACCCCACTTTCCCTGCTTCACGTACCCCTTGACTTTTGCCTCCAGCCTGTTGCCGGAGCGGGGCTTGATCACTTTGCCTTTCTTTTTCTTCCCCTTTTTCGCCATGCATCCATCCTGTTATGCCGGAATGATTTTTTACTCTTCGATCTCGTCCATAAAGTCGACCAGCGCTTCCTCGGTATCATCCACCAGGTCCTCTTCACCGGAAGTGAGGGCATCGGCATAGGCTGCCAGCAGTCCATCGATGATCTGCCGCTCTTCCCCTGTCAATGTTTCGGCAAGCTTCCGTCCCTTTTGAAGGATGAAATTGGTGACCTGTGAAGTATCCTTTTCCTTCTCGGCGGAATCCTCGACATCAATATCGATGACATCCTCGTCTTCAAGGTCGCCTGTATCCATAAAGTCGACCTCCAGGGCACTCTGACCCTGCTTATGAGCGCTGAAATCCACCTCCCGAATCCGGCCGTATCCCTGCTGTTCCACCCGGACATGAATGATACCGTCCAGGTCATACCCGTACTCGATGATCAGCGGACAGTTCTCAGGAGCGGGGACAAGCTGCAGGTCGAGTTCCCCGATGAGGGTGCATTCCTCGGGAAGAGAAGATTCTCCCTGAAACACGCTGCATACGATACGCTTCTGGTTCTCATACATGGTTGCAAATCGACTGGCACGAAACACAGGAATCTGCGTATTTCTAGGAATGATGGGAACGACCCTGAGCTCATGACCGGCACCGGTTTCGGTCAAGGCCTTGGTACCAAGTGTATGCGCCGTGACATCGACAAGCACCTGCCCGCAATGCTCGCCGCTGATAATACCGCCCTGTACTGCCGCCCCCATGGCCACACACAGATCCGGATCCACAACAGGAAGCCGGGCCGGACCGAAAACTTCCTCAAGCACGGACATGACCGCGGGAATGCGGGTCGAGCCTCCCACCAGGATGCATTGATCGATATCGTCGGACGCCACCCCGGCCTCGTCCAGAGCCTTTTCCATCTCTTCCGCGGTCCGGGTCAGAAAGGGGGCGATCCAGGACTCAAGCTCTTCCCGTGAAATATCCAGCCGAAGTGAAACCGGATCACCTTCGGGAACAGGCAGCAGATCTTCCTCGATGGAAACATCAACTTTTGTGGACAGAGTAATTTTGGCCTTCTCCGCCGCCATCCTCAAACGGGCCAAAGCTGGCTTATGCGTTGACAGGTCCTGTTTGGTTTCGGTGCGGATCTTCTCCAGACATTTGTCCATGATGACCCGGTCAAAATCATCTCCCCCAAGGGCGGTGTCCCCGGTACTGGCCTGCACTTCAATGATCTCACCCATACGCAGCACGGACACGTCAAAGGTTCCGCCGCCAAGATCATATACCAGGACATTCTTTTCTTTGCCCCGCTCCCGCTCCGGTAGTGTCAGGTCATAAAACAATGCCGCGGCCGTGGGTTCGTTGATGATCCGCTCCACTTTGAGCCCGGCCATCTCCCCGGCCTCGCGGGTCAACCGTCGCTGGACATCGGAAAAATAGGCAGGGACAGTGATCACCACCCGCGTAACGTCCCGCCCCGCAGCCCTGCCCCCTTCATGTTTGAGGTAACGCAGGATAAAACTGGAGATTTCCTCAGGAGGCAGAGCACGTCCGGCCACCTCGATCTCGGGTTCGATGCCCATGCTCCGTTTCACGGACGCCACAGTATCTTCAGGAAACACCACGGCTCTGTTGGCGGCCCGGGTCCCAACAAGAACGTCGTCCCCCTCAAAGCTGATCACCGAGGGAACAGTCCTGCCGTTGTCGATGGTCAGCACCTTTGGAACGCCGTCTTCGAGCCAGGCGATGCAGGAGTTGGTGGTTCCAAGATCGATTCCAAAAATATCCGCCATCACGAGGCTCCTTGAGGCTGCTTGTTCACGACGACCATAGCCGTCTTGAATATTTCTCCCTGTACCATAAGCCCCGGACGAACCACCTGGAGAATGGTCCCTTCCGAATGCCGATTATCCCACATGGTGTCACAGGCCGCATGTCGGACCGAATCAAAACGCTGCCCGGTATCGACAATGACTTCCATTTCAAGTTCTTCAAGCATGACCTGAAGCTTTTTCCAGGCATGCTCCAGCTCGGGTGTCACCGGCTCCTGCGACAAAGTATACAGCCCGAACACCTCCACAAAATCGAAAATGCGATCATAAGGCAGGGTCCCATGGACTGTCCTTGAAATGGAACCAAGACGTTTGCCGTGCTCCTCATACATGAGCTCCAGAAGCTGCTGCTGCCGCCTGCCGCGCTTGAGAAGCTTGCGCATGTCGCTGGAAACCAGGTCAAGTTTCTTCTCGACGGAATCCGACTCGGGAGTTGCCTCCAGGTCCGTATCAGCGGATGGATACTCGGCCTCCGAGGCCGAGACAGCGCCCTCACCAGGTTTTCTGCCGGAAAAGAAGGATTTCAACCACTCAAATGCCATGCACAGCTCCTTTGTCGTCAATCTGTTTCCCCATCCAAAACACTGTCGAATATTGGTTTTCAGTCAACAATTCAAGTCGAAATACACTACCTCTTTAACATGATCCTGCCCATTTAATTAGGTTTGGTTGCGAAACACTCTTGATTTTTTTGACAATATACCAGCAAAAAGTCTACTCCGCCAAAACCTCTCAGTTATCTACTCCCATATTCCTCTGGACTGTCATGGGAACGTAACCGGCAAAACCGATTCCGGTTTTTTTCGATTCGGTTCCGGTTGGAGCCAGGCAGATTATGATGCATCATGAAAAAAAGACCATTTTCAGGCCTAAGGACTGCACAAAGATTCAAATGTTCTGCTTGAATCTGTTTTTCGGGCTATATTTTATCCTTCTCATCGAATCTCAACCGTTCTCCAGGCTCCCCTTTTACTTTTCAAACGCCAAATATTGCAAAAACTGCCAGGAATATTTAATCACCAGACGCAGCAAAACAACCGGACAGAGTTGTCTGCCGGCCAAGTCTCACATCGAGGTCTCCTTACCATCTTTTGAATACAGAAATTCTGTTACCCAGGGGCCAGGCGTTTCAGCGTGTACGTTCCATCCACTCCCTTGAAGCGATTTGCAGCCCTCTCCTTCCTGCCGGGAACCATTTTCTGCAGCCTGCTTCCCACCTTTTCCACGAACTCCCTGGAACCGATCACTCCGGAATCCGTAAAATAGCGGCAGCGATACCTGAACAGTTCCATGTCGCCGAGAACATAGTTCCTCTTTCTGGCCTCCTGGACGACCTCCTCGTCCAGGGTAGCCCCCTTTCCGGTATCTACCACCCCGGTTTCATAGACAAACTCGCGGTACAACCGGAGTCGCTCGGTGGTATCAGGGTCCATGTCGGCATGACCGAATTCCAGGCTCAGGAACTCCTCCCGGTTGCCGGACTGAACATGATAGCCCAGGGAACACCACCGGTACTCTTCCGGCTTGTCCACAATCCCGGCCCGAATGGGATTCAAATCAATATATGCCAGACAATTGAGAAGCGAATCACCGTCCTCCACAATAAGGCTCTTGAATCTGTCTCCCCACAGGTATCCACGACGGTTGTTTCGCTTGTTGTACGCCTTGGAAAACGTTTCCTTGATCTCTTTGACGAACTCGGAAAGTGACGCCCACTTGCAGCGTAAGTCATCGGCCCTGCTCGCCGGAAACACGCTCTCCCTGCCGTATTTCAGGTGGTATCGCTCTTCCAGTTCTGCTGGCGAAATATGATCTTCAGGGAACATGCGCACCAGCAGGTGGAAATGGTTATCCAGCAGACAGAAACCAAGTATTTCAGTAAAATAAATTTTTGAGAGTACTCTGATCCGCTTGAGAAGATCGTTCTTGTCCATGGCGGAAAAGGGCAGTCCGTCCAATGCGGTTCTGGAAACGACATGATAGACAGTGGGGTCATCCGGGATGAGAATACGGGGAAGTCGGGGCATGAATCCTCCTTCAGGTTCAGGGACGGGGAGTCCTCTCAGGGACTGGTATCATACAAATATCCGATTTTCGCATAAAGTGCCAGGCAAAAAATTTACGGTTCTTCCGGCTTGAGGGGTAATTCTGGTCAAATGCACATCCAGTCTACGCGCACACCCGGCATAACCAGGCACAATTTTATCAAAATTGACAGTATTGAAATTTTTCTCGTTTTCGCATATCTGACGGCGGTTCTAGTTTACAAACATGCCATACTATCGCACCACTCCCTGCTCCGGGATCATGATTTTTCACATCCCTCCGACGCCGCTCGGGCAGACAGAATCAACGGACGGTGCGCCACCCTAACCCCCACGTGGAGGTTTATGATGAGAAAACTGCTGATTGCCGTGCTGATTCTGTTCCTTGCCCCGTCCGGTTGGACCGCGGAGCAGGAATTCGACAAGGACATGTTCATCACCGTCGCCACCGGTGGCACTTCCGGGGTCTACTATCCCATCGGCGGCGCCATCGCCAACCTCGTCTCCAAGGATCTCGGCCTGGACACATCGGTTCAGGCCACCGGGGCATCCGTGGAGAACATCAACCTGCTGAATACGAACCGGGTGGAGATGGCCATTGTCATGGCCGACGCCGTATCCCAGGCCTATGGCGCCACCGGCGCTTTTACCGGCAAGGCCCCCATCGACTCACTGCGCGGCCTGACCGCCCTGTATCCCAATTTCGTTCAGGTGGTGACCACCGCCAAAACCGGTATCAAATCCATAAAGGACCTGGCCGGCAAACGTGTGGGCGTGGGCGCACCAAGCTCCGGCGTTGAGCTCAATGCCCGGCTGATCCTTAAGGCCTACGGCATGGACTACAACGACATCGAAGAAGACTACCTGTCCTACCGGGAAGCCATCGACCAGATCAAAAACGGCATGATCGACGCGGCCTTTGTTACCAGCGGCATCCCCAACTCCACGGTCATCGACCTGTCCGTGACCAATGAGACCGTGGTCCTGCCCATCGAGGGCGAGGCCATCGCCTCCCTGAAAGAGAAGTACCCCTTCTTTTCCGCCGGCGTGATTCCCGGAGGGACCTACAGCCAGAAAGAAGATGTCCACACCGCGACCATCACCAATCTGCTGCTGATCAACAACTCCGTTCCGGACAAGGCCGCGTACGCCATCACCAAGACCATCTTTGAAAACCTGGATGCACTCTACGCCGCCCACAACGCCGCCAAAAACATCTCCCTTAAGAGCGTAGCCAGCGGCATGCCCGTGCCCTTTCATCCCGGTGCGGAAAAATACCTCAAGGAAGTCGGAGCGCTGAAATAATTGGCCGCGACGTTTTCTTCGTCAACCGGCCCACTGCCTGCCGTGTCCGCGCTTTTGAAGGTGCGGACATGGCTGCTGCTCGTTCTGTGCATCCTGTATGGACCGTTGGCTCCGGCCGGTTCTTCTTCCGAACTCCAGCTGAAAATCACTCATGCCCGGACCGGACAGGTACTGTACGAATGCCCGGTCCGGGTCGGTGACATCCTTCGGTTGAGCTGGATCCACTCCGTTGAGCACACCCCCTGGGAAGAGGATTACCAGATCCGGAACAACGGAACGCTGGTGCTGAAAACCGCCAGGTTCACCTCCTATGGGGCCGGGGTGCCTGAATATGGCGGACGGCACCGCCTGAGCGAAAAGTGGATCATCCGCGAGGACATCAACCGACCACTCCCGACCCTGAACTGGATGCATTCCCGTTTGGCGCACTTCGCCCTTCACCTGAACGGTTCCGCACTGGTGGGTCCCGCAGATCTGCCGCACCACGAGCCGATTAAACTTTTCATCGAAAAAGAGAGACCATGACGGACGACAGGACATCACCTCCCGGCCGCGATGCGCAGGCTGTTCTCGAAAAATATGACAAGGAGTCGTGTACGCGCACAACTGCAAACAGGTGGGTCACGCTGGGCATCTCGGCACTGGCCATCGCCCTCTCCCTGTACCACTTCTTCACGTCCTATTTCGGCACCCCGGTCACCCTGGTGCACCGGTCAACCCATGTCGCGGCCATCCTCGCCCTGACCTTTCTCCTCTATCCGGCCTCCAGAAAGCTGCGGAGGGACTGCCTCCACTGGTGGGACCTGGTCCTGGTGGTGCTCGGCGCGAGCACAGCCGTGTACATGTACTTTGAGCACACGGCCATCTATACCCGCGGCGGTATCCCCAGCCAATTGGACCTGGTCTTCGGCGGCATTCTCCTGCTGCTGGTCATCGAAGCGGCCAGGCGGGTAACAGGCTGGGCCCTGCCCATGCTGGCCGTGCTCTTTCTGTGTTACGGACACTTTGGGAGGCAGCTGTCCGGAATCTTCCGGCACCGGGGGTATCCCTGGGAGGATATCGTGAACTTTATGTATGTGACCACCGAGGGCATCTTCGGCACGGCCATCGGGGTCTCCTCCACATACATTTTCCTGTTCATACTTTTCGGCGCATTTCTGTCCCGATCCGGCATGGGCAGACTGTTCAACGATCTGGCCCTGGCCATCGCCGGCCAGACCAGGGGCGGACCGGCCAAGGTGGCGGTCATCGCCAGCGGATTTCTGGGCAGCATCAACGGGGCTGCCGTGGCCAACGTGGTCACCACCGGCACCTTCACCATCCCGCTGATGCGCAAGATCGGCTACTCCCGTGAATTTTCCGGGGCTGTGGAAGCCGCGGCCAGCGTGGGCGGTCAGATCCTTCCGCCGGTCATGGGGGCGGCCGCCTTCATTATGTCCGAGATGCTCGGTATCCCCTACCGGGACATCGCCCTGGCCGCGACCCTGCCCGCCCTGCTCTTCTATCTCGGGATCATTATTCAGATCCATCTGCGGGCAACCAAAGACGGGCTCAAGGGAATCTCCCGGGAGAATCTGCCCGAGGTCCGGGCCGTGCTCGCTGAACGAGGGCACCTGCTTCTTCCCCTGCTGTTTCTGATGTACATGCTCTTCTTCAGCGGCAGGACCATCATCTACTCGGCCTTTTTGACCATCATCGTCACCGTGGTCGTGGCCATGCTCCGACCCAGTACCCGCCTCACCCTCAGGGACCTCTTCGCAGCCCTGGAAGACGGTGCCCGATCGGCCGTGCCCGTAGCCGTGGCCTGTGCCTCGGTGGGCATCGTAGTGGGCATCGCCACCCAGACCGGATTCGGCCTGAAGCTGGCCAACGGCATCGTGCTCCTTGGCGGGGAATCCCTGTTTCTGACGCTGATCTTCACCATGCTGGCCTGCATGGTCCTCGGTATGGGACTGCCGAGCATCCCGACCTACATCATCACGGCCACCATTGCCGGGCCGGCCCTGATCAAGATCGGCATCCAGCCCCTGGTGGCGCACCTGTTCGTGTTCTACTTCGGCATCTTTGCCAACATCACCCCGCCGGTGGCCCTGGCCTCCTTTGCCGCGGCAGGCATTTCCGGCGGAGACCAGATGAAAACCGGGTTCATGTCCATGAAACTGGCCATTGCCGGATTCATCGTGCCCTACATCTTCGTGTACAACAACAGCCTGCTGCTCTTGAACACGGATCTTCTGCATGGCACCATCGTGGCCCTGACCTCCATCACCGGCGTGGTCATGCTCGGAGCGGCCGCCGAAGGGTTCTTCTTCGCAGAAATTCACGTTCTGCTGCGGGTACTTCTGGCGGGCGGAGCCATGTGTTTCATGACCCCGAATCTTCTGCAGGACCTGGTGGGGACTGGCATCGCCTGCCTGGTGATGGTTATACAGTGGCGCAAGGCGGGGAAGATCAAAGGGGTAGCGGTTTCACAAGCGGGGATGTGAATAACAAGTCAGGAATCACCATCACGCTGAGTGGCTTTTCGTATCTAGAAGTGACGCACTGCACAATATCCCCAGAACAGTGGGATGCATGGGGCCTACATGCCCCATGCCCTTCTTCCTTCGCGCCCTTCGCGTCCTTCGCGGTAAAAGAATCTTACCGCGAAGGACGCGGAGGTTATACAACAGTACATCACATCAGTTTTCCGTCCCCTTCAAATCAAAAAAAATACCGCACCCTGCACTCCAGCTTATTCCTGTTCATCTTCTCCCCGTACTCCGTATCCTTCCCCCCTTCCAGCCAGGAAAAACGGACCCGCATCTCCCAGTTCTCAAACCCGGTATAACTCAATTCCGGGGCCAGAGAAAAGCTGCCGTCCTCCAGATTTCCGATACAGGTCACCCCGGGAGTAAGATACAAAATATCGAAAGGCTCTTTCTGCGTCATGCGCAGATACAGGTATCTTCTGCCAGGCTGCGCCCTGCCATACCCCTTTGTCACCAGCTGCTCCGCCTTGCTGAGCGCAGGGCTGTTCCCCGACTGCCCAAGGTCTGCGAGATCGTAAAAGCGAACCATCTCCTCATGGCTCAAGCCACCGTCGTTCCCGTAATACTCCACGATGGTGGTGAGATCTCTCTCCGTCAGATACCTGAATCCCAACAGCCAGGAGGTCGCCGTCCTGGTCCGTTGCTCCACGGTACCGTCCTCCTTTAAAATCCCCTTGCGCAACTCGGGAATATACGCTCCCTCGCCGTGAATTTCGAAATTGGACGCCAGGTTCGTAGAAAAATCAGCTCCGAACCGGGTGGTGCGGCTGTTGCCGGTAAATGCCATGAAATCGATATCCACATCCCGGTACAGGAGATAGAGTTTTGCAGCCAGATTCACATGGTCCTGTTCCCCGAAGTCGTCATTGATCTCACTGGATACGGGAAGCACCACAGTGGTCAGAGCCGCAGTCCTGAGCGGCCCTGAAAAACTCTTCACCAGATCCACCTCTCCGGTAATAAACCCCTCCATGGCCTCTTCAGGGTCATTGGGGTCCTTGGGGCGATTGATGAACCCGGCCGGATTCCAGGCATACCCCTTCCCCCATTTATAGGTCTTCTTCCCCAGACTTGCACTGATCAGAGAACTCGGTTTCAGGGTTGCATAGGCCTGATACGCAGTGGCGTCATTATCTCCCCCAAGGTCATCCCCCTGCACATATCCCTTCAATTGCCAGTTCATGGAGAAGATCTCTCTGGTATAGCTCCCGTCGAGTTGCAGCGAGGTTCTGATTCGATCCAGGGAACCCTTGTCACGCTCCAGATTGATACCGGCCAGCGCCCCTGACTGGTTGATGTCCTGATGCTCCCATTTCAGTTCGGCGAACCCGCCCCATTCCAGGGCCTTCTTCTCGAATTCCTCCACTTCAAATGAGAATTCGTCATCAAAGCCCTCTTTGGATTCAGCACTCGCTGACACCGGTACCAGCAGGCACAAAAGAGTGATCGCGGCCCCCAGGCGCTTCAACCCCGTCCACCTTCTTCTCTTCTCTGCGTTTCTTCCTCTGCGGCTCTGCGACTCGAGCGAGTCCTTGCGAGCGGGCGTGGAAAAACGACGTATTATATCTGATTGACGGTTTTTGAAAAGACCAGGAGCCTGAGGCCCCAAAAACAAAAATACAATACCCAACAACCATTTGCACGCACGACCCGGAAGCCGGGCCTCGAGCCGCAAAGCCGCAGAAAAAAGGCGCGCAGAGTGAAGAATGGACCTACCGCAACGCATCGACCCTGCCCAGATGGTTGAGGGTAAACACCTCATCGTCGAATTCCCTTTTTCGGGCCTTGGCAAAGAGCATCACCGAACGGTACCCTTTATTCAGGGGACTGTCGGTTTCCAGTTTTGCCGGCCGGACCAGGCCGTCTCCGAAATCCTTGATCTGAGAATAGTGCAGGGTCTTGATGAGCATACCGCTGACTGCATAACATTCAATTTTTGTAGGCAGCATGGACTCTTTATCCACGGTCATCTGCAGCCGGTCATAGGCCACGGCAGGGTTCTTCGCCTTCAGCTCCAGCTCATAGGAGCCGTCCCTCTCTGCAACACTTTTGACGTCATACTCAACACTGTAATCCAATCGCAAGATATCGGAGTTGTTAAAAATTCCACCCACAACGGATTGCAGACTGGTGATGCGCAGTGGTTTCCCCACCGAAGGGATGTACAGCCACATGTTGTCCCCGAGACGCAGGGTGGCCCTTCCCTTTTCGCTGGCCGGAGAGAGAAACAGAGCCACCATCTTCTCCTGCCCCTTCTTGACCGTATACAGCACGAACTCCTTCTTCTTCCCGTCGGGCTCGATATTGATCAGCTTCCGGTACATCTCATAGGACTGCGGCTGCATATTGGCGTCCACCTGGCGCAGAATCGCATTACCGTCCAGGGCGGCAGCCGGGATGGCAGTCAGGACCGTGACCAACAGGACATAGAAAAACACCGATACCTGCCTTCTCATCCACGTACTCATTCCTTGCTCCTTATAACACTGTAGGCTTATCTCCAGGGGCATAATTTCGGTCTGAAATTATGCAACTCCAACAACCAGGAAGAATTGCCCCACGGATCACACAGCTGCACACGAATTGAAGAGTATACAGACCTTTCGATCCTCTTCTTTCTTAAATCCGTGCCAATCCGTGTGTATCCGTGGGCAGATCTCTTCATTTTCTGCCTCATGCGACATCGCGTGCGTACTAACAATCACACATGCCTGAGCGCCGTGATCGGATCCATACGTGATGCCTTCCACGCCGGCTGCAGGCTGGCCAATACCGCTATCAGAATAACGATTCCTGCCACCATCACCACATCCCCCGTGCCAATACTCGGAGCCAGCACCAGCCCCTTCTGTCGGCCGAAGTCAAAGGCCAGCTTCATGGAGTTCATGGCGGCAATTCCCCCAAGACTGAGCACCACACCAATAACGGTGCCGAACAGCCCGAGCAGAAACCCCTCGGCCACAAACAACGATAAAATCTTCCCGGGCACCGTACCGATGGCGGCAATGGTTCCGATCTCATTGATCCGTTCGTATACGGCCATGATCATCACATTCATGATGCTCACCAGCACGATGGCCACCAGCATGATCTTGATGAACAGGGTCATGAGATCGATCATGCGCGCGATATTGTAAAAGGGTGACAGCTTTTCCCAGGTGTGCACTTCGAACACCTCCGCCCCCTTCCGATTCTTGAGCGACCCCGGATCCTTACGGAGCATACCAAAGAATTTCTGAAGCTTGTCCATGCTTTTCAGTCTGATGGCAATCTCACTGACTTCCTTACCGTTCATGCGCAGCAGGGCCCTGGCATCCTCGATATGGATCAGCCCGTCGCGACCTCCCGGCCCGGAAATGCCCTCCAGGATGGAACGGACCACAAAAGGTTGTCCATTGACCGATCCGTCCTTGTTGGTGGCCACAAGCACCACGGAATCCCCAACCTTGACTTTCATGCCCCTGGCGATGAGTTCCGGGACCACGATCTCCCCTCTGCCCAGAAGCCCCTCTTTTTCTCCCTGAATGACACGATCGGCAAGCATGGGAACGGTCTTCAGCTCCTGGGCCGGATCAACGGCGTTGAGCCGGACATTGGTGGTTTCCGTGAAGTTGCTGAACATGGCCCCCAGGCGGATGCGCATGGACCAGGCTTCCACGGCATTGCTCTCATCCAGAATCCCGGCGACCTTTGCCACCTGTTCGGGGTTCAGATTGCGGTCCAGAGGCAGGGAGTCGATGGAGGAGAGATACCCCG
>Ga0102940_1001229_pt1 | contig 16665 bp, 16 predicted proteins | sample SalPonR2_C_D1_MG_FD_78215 | JGI IMG/M metagenome (GOLD analysis project Ga0102940, IMG submission 78215) | Salt pond soil microbial communities from South San Francisco under conditions of wetland restoration - Salt Pond MetaG R2_C_D1_MG | ecosystem: Environmental > Aquatic > Marine > Intertidal...
TCACGACGCGTCCGTCGCCGGAAGGCGCTTCGACAAGGCCCTGATCCTGAAGCGTCTGAATGAGCCTGTAGCATGTCGGCTTGGGCAGCCCTGTCGCCTTCTGGATTTCCGTGGTCGAAACAGGCCGCCCGGCCACGGCGACGATCTCCAGAATGGTGACCAGGCGGTCCAGATGCATGTCGATCGAATCATTTCATATCTAGAGACACATTCTCACATCTTGATACGACCCTGCTGGAAATCAACAGAATTCGCAGGATTTGAGTCGGGCTCATCCAGCCGCCGTGGGTCGCGAGGCGGGGACGCCGCTTGACGTGATGGATCTGAATAACGCGGGCCCGAATGCGGCTCAGAAGCCGGCCTTGGCCGGGTCGGGCAACTGCATCCGCCCCGTCGGGTCGAATGCTGAGATAGCCGCGCGATGGCAGGCCTGTGCCGCCCGCAGCGCCCTCAGCTGTCCCGGTTTTCCCGGCCCTGCACCACGATAGGTTCCTCACCCCGGCCTGCCGGCGGCCACATGCGAGAGAAAACGCCGTCCTTGCGCACGATGCCGTGGTAAAGCGCGGCGCCGACGTGCAGGAGCACGACCGCCGTTATCGCGAGGCTTCCGGCGTAATGGACGGATTTCGCCACTTCGGCGAGCGCGTCGGAGCGAGGGACAAGCGAGGGCACACCCAAGGCGTCGAGCGTCTCAATGGGAAAGCCGCCCGCCTTGACGCGGACGTAACCGGCGATGGGCATCAGGAACAGGAAGGCGTAGAGTGCCAAGTGAGTCGCCCCCGCAATCCTCTTCTGCGCGTCCGGCATCTCCGCCGGCAGCGGCGGCGGCGGATTCAAGAGGCGGAACACGAGCCGGACGATCACGAGGAACAGGATCAGCACGCCCACGTTCTTGTGAAAGATGAAGAGCGTATTCTGGAGATCACGGCTAATGCCTTCACGTATCATGATTGCGCCTGCGGGGATCATGAGAAAGACCAGCAGTGTCGTCGCCCAGTGCAGCAATCTTGCGGGCGTACGGTACCGGGTCAGATACGCGCTCATTTCGGACCTCCCTTCAACCCATTGTAGTCTCTTGAAGCGCGGCTTCAAGCGCTCCCGACCTTGCCTTGACCGGCACACCACCGCGCTATCATTGACCAGATGTCGCTTTCGGAACCGAGTATAGCCCGTCGGGTACGGGTGTCCCTGAACGGGACGTCCTCGCCGCTCAGGGATTTCACCCTCTGGGCGGTCGCGGGGTTCTTCGTTCTGATCGCGGTCGCTCCCGTGATCTTCCCGTCCGTGCCGCTGGCGGCCTGGCTCTATTCGGCATCGCTGTACGCGGTCGGGTCAGCCGTTGCGGGAGAGCTGCTGCGGCGCACCTATCCCCACGAGACGCTGGGCGTGTGCAACGTCGTGACGCTCGGACGTCTGGTCATCGTCGCCGGGCTCGTGGCGCCGCTGGCCATCGCAGGCGCGTCGGCGTGGATCGTCTTCACCCTCGCGTCGGTCGCGCTCGCGCTCGACGGGGCGGATGGCTGGCTCGCCCGCCGCAATGGCCGCGCCTCGGACTTCGGCGCGCGCTTCGACGTCGAGGTGGACTCGGCCTTCGCGCTCGTCCTGTCGCTCCACGCTCTCGATCGCGTGGGTCCGGCAGTGCTCGTCCTCGGCCTTGCCCGTTATGCCTTCGTCTTTGCCGCGGTGCCCTTTCCCTGGCTGAAGCGCCCCCTGCCTGACTGCTTCGGGCGCAAGGCCGTTTGCGTCCTGCAACTCGCGACGCTCATCGTCCTTCAGCTTCCGCTCCTCCCGGGTCCGGCCGCGGCGGGCCTGGTCGCGGTGGCGTCCCTCGCGCTCGCGTTGTCCTTCGGACGCGACGTCGTCCACCTCTGGCGCAATCGGTCATGAGCGGGGCGACGCTCCTCGGCGCGGGGCGCATCGCCCTCGCGGCGCTCGTTCTCTATCTCGTGCTCGTCCAGCCCAACCATCCCGGCGCCGCGACCTGGGGCGCTCTCGCGGTCTTCCCGCTCGAGCTGCCGGTCATCCTTCTCGCCCTCGTTGCGCTGGGTGCGGGTGCCGCCGGACATCTGTTCCGGGTGCTTCTGGTGGCCACCCTCGTGATAATCGCGGTTCTCAAGGCCGCAGACTTCGCTGCCTTCACCGCGCTGTCCCGCGGCTTCAATCCGGTGGCGGACCTCCCGCTCGTCGAAGCGTCGGTGCGACTTCTGGCGGGCACAGTGGGAGGCTTCGCCACCGCCGGCATCCTGGCAGCGGCGCTTGCGGGGGTCGCGCTTCTGGCTGCGGCACTCTGGTGGGCGACCGGGGTCTGGTCGCGGTTCGAGGTTCCCCCCAACACTGCGCGCGCCTCCGCCGTTGCCGCGATCCTGGCGGCCGGTGTGGCGACGGCCGAGATCGCCGGCGCGATGGGCCGATGGGTTGCACCGTTTTCGCCGCCGGGGTCGGCCTTCACGGCCCGCGTGGGCGTGGAGCGCGTGGAAATGGCGGCGCGGACGATCGCCGACCTGCGGACGTTCCGCGCCGCCGCGCAGGCCGATCCCTTCTCGGGACAGGACAGCCTGCTCGATGCGCTCGAGCGCGACGTGATCGTCATCTTCGTGGAAAGCTACGGCCGGACCAGCATCGACACCCCCTATTACGCCGACCTGCATCGCGAGACGCTCATGCGAAGCGAGGAGCGGCTGGCGCGCCTCGGCCTGTCCATGCGATCCGGCTTTGCGGTCGCGCCGACCCGGGGAGGGCAGAGCTGGCTTTCGCATGCGACGTTGGCGAACGGGTTGTGGATCGATGATCAGACCCGATACGGCGCGGCGCTGGCGAGCGGCCGCGAGACGCTTTTCCATATTGCCGCGCGGTCGGGGTTCCGGACGGCCGCGGTGATGCCCGCGATCACGCTCGATTGGCCGGAATCCGCTCGGATGGGATTCGGGACGATTCTCGCTTCGGAGGATCTCGGCTATCGGGGCAAACCTTTCAACTGGGTGACGATGCCCGACCAGTTCACGCTGGCGGCGCTCGACCGGCTGCTGCGGTCGAGCGAGGATCCGCGCCCGCTTTTCGCGCAGGTGGCGCTGGTGTCGTCGCATGCCCCGTGGGTGCCCGTTCCGACGCTTCTCGATTGGGACGCCCTGGGCGACGGAACCGTCTTCGACGCGGTCGCGGTCTCGGGTGATCCGCCCGATGTGGTCTGGCGCGACCGGGATCGCGTCCGGGCCCAATATCGTCTCGCTGTCGACTACGCGTTGCAGACCATCTTCGACTACGCCGCGCGCCACGCCGCCGATCCGCCGCTCCTTCTCGTCGTCGGCGACCATCAGGCCGCCGGCTTCGTGGCGCTCGACGATCGCCCCGACGTGCCTGTCCACCTGATCGGTCCTCCGGCGCTCGTGGAGCGGGCGGCGGGATGGGGATGGACCGAGGGCCTTGTTCCCGGGGCCGGTGCGCCGCCGCGGCCGATGGACGAAATGCGTGATCTCTTCATCCGGACCTTCACCACCGGACGCGAACAGGAAGACGCGAGTTGAGGCGGCGCCTGGCATACCTTCGGCCAACTGTCCTGCGGGCGATCGAGTTCGGCGTCGCGGCAGGGCTTCTCGCGATCCTCTGGCATGCTGCCGACGGGCGCGAGGCACTGCGCCTTCTGGCCGGCGCGGAGCCTGTCTGGCTCGTCGCCGCGGTCGCAGCACTGACCGTTCAAACGGTCCTGTCGGCGCTGAGGTGGCGGTTGACCGCGGGACGGCTCGGCATCCTGGTCAGCGTTCCCACAGCCGTTCGGGAATACTACCTTTCCCAGGTCGTGAACCAGTCGCTGCCCGGCGGAATGATCGGAGACGCCAGCCGCGCCGTCCGCAGCCGGGCGCAGGCCGGTCTGGTGAAATCGGGCCAGGCCGTCGTTCTCGAGCGCCTCGTGGGGCAGGCTGCGATGTTCCTCCTGCTCGTCGTGGGTTTCACCATTACATGGATCGCGCCGGGCGGCCTCGACTGGCCGCGGTGGGTCACGATTCCGGTCGCGCTCGCCATCGTCGGCGCGGTCGCACTCCCCGGTGTGCTCTGGATTGCCGCGCGGCTTCCCGGTGCGACCGGCCGCGCTGTGCGCGGCTTCCGGGAGGCGATCGTCGCGGCGATCATGTCGAAGGGGGTCCTGGCGCGGCAGGTGGCGCTGAGCTTCGGGACCGCCGTCTGCAATCTTCTCGCCTTCATGCTTTGCGCGGCGGCTCTGGGGGTCGCGTTGCCGCTGGTCGCGGTCGTCACGATCCTGCCGCTGATCCTCTTCGCAATGCTCGTTCCGGTGTCGATAAGCGGATGGGGTCTTCGGGAAGGGGCCGCCTCCGCACTGTTCCCGATCGCCGGGGCCACGGCAGCGGAGGGCTTCGCCACGAGCTTTGCCTTCGGGCTCGTCTTCATCGTGGCGGTGCTCCCCGGCCTGATTCCGGTCCTGCTCGGCGGCAAGCTGAGGAGCGTCGAGCCATAGACTGCAAGCGAGGCATTTCGACCGCCCTTCACGGGTTGCCATCGCGGGTGCCCGATTTAGGCTTTGAACAACAAAGGGAAGTCCAACCATGATCCGATCCGCATTGACCCGCCGCCGTTTCATTTCGACTGCAGGCGTGGCCGCCGGCGCCGCCTCGCTCGGACTCGTGCCGATCGCCGCACGCGCCCAGACGCCGGTCAGCCTCCAGCTCTCGTGGCTGCACTCGGTCCAGTTCGCCGGAAGCTACATCGCGCAGTCACGAGGCTGGTGGCGGGACGAGGGGCTCGATGTGTCGCTTCTGCCGGGCGGACCCAACGCACCGGTCGAGCCGCCCGTCGTCTCTGGCGCGGCCCTTGTCGGGATTTCCGCCGCCGACTACACGGCGGCGGCGGTCGAACAGGGCGCGCCGTTCAAGATCCTCGGCGTCGCGATGCAGAAAAACCCTTTCGTCATCGCCTCGCTTCCCGCGAACCCGGTGAACGTGCCCGGCGATCTCGAGGGCCAGCGGATCGGCATGGCGCTCGCCAACATGCCTGTGCTGCAGGCGCTGTGCACGCTCAACGGGGTCGATATCGACGCGATCGACGTGATCCCGACGCAGTATTCCGCACAGCCGCTTCTTGCGGGCGAGGTCGACTGCCTCCTGTGCTGGGAGACCGACCTGCCCGTCGCGATGGCGATGCAAGGGGTCGAGAGTCTGACCATGCTCATGGCCGACCACGGCTATGCCCTGCACTCCCAGACGTACATCGCGACCGAAGACAGTCTCGCCAACCGCCGCGCGGAACTGGTCGCGCTTCTGGCGGGCGAAGTGCGGGGCTGGGATGCCTACCGTGAGGACACCGACGCGGCGGCGGCCCTGACAGTGGAGAGGTTCCCCGACGCCGGCCTCGATCTGCCCACGCAGCAGCTTCAGGCCGAGCGGCAGGTGCCGCTCATGTTCTCGGATCTCACAGACGCGGCCGGCTTCGGCTGGTGGACCGACGACGCGGTCGCGGCCAACATCGAGACCCTCGCACTGCTCGGCCGCACGGTGACGCCGGACCTCTGGGACCGCTCCATCCTCGAAGAAGTACATGGGGCCTGACATGACAGCGCCGCCCGCCGTCGGGTGCTTCGGCCTCTCGAAGACCTTCGGTGGCGGCATGGAGGCGGTGCGCCCCTTCGACCTCGTCTTCGACGCGGGCAAGACGACCGCGCTCGTCGGTCCCTCGGGATGCGGAAAGTCGACGATCCTGAGATTGATCGCGGGTCTGGAGGATCCGTCGGCGGGCCGGGTAGAGATCGCGGGCGCGCCGCCGTCGGAGACGCTGAAGTCCGCGGGCCTGTCGATCGCGTTCCAGGACCCGTCGCTCCTTCCCTGGCGGACGGTTCGGGGCAACATAGAGCTCGCCCTGCGGCTCGCGCGGCAGCCGGTCGACCGCAGCGCCGTCGATCAACTCGTCGCGCTTGTCGGTCTCGACGGCTTCGCCGACACCCGGCCCGCCGAACTCTCGGGCGGGATGCGCCAGCGGGCCGCCATCGCGCGGGCGCTCGCCACCGGGCCGCAGCTTCTGCTTCTCGATGAACCGTTCGGCGCGGTGGACGAACTGACACGGCATCAGCTCACTCAGGATCTTCCCCGGATCTGGGAGGCGCGTGGCACGACGGCGCTGCTCGTCACGCATTCGGTGAGCGAGGCGGTGATGCTGTCGGACCGGATCGTCGTGCTTTCCCCCCGGCCGGCAGAGGTCGTCGACGACATCTCCGTCCACCTGCCGCGGCCGCGCGAGCCCGGGGTCGCGCGGCTGCCTGACTTCGCGGCTCTCGCGGACCGGGTGTCGGAGGCGCTCGCGCGCGGAATGGCCGCGGGTCGGCCGTCTCTCGCCGCGCAATGACGACGCTCGCGGCGTCGCTCTCGCCAAGGCAGGGCGGGATGCCGTCGAGCGCCGTGGCGCTTGTCGGCATTCTGGCGCTCGTCGGTCTGTGGGAGCTTGCCGCGCGGGCCTTGAGCGGCGCCTACGTTCTCGCGGCGCCGAGCGAGGTCGCGGTCTACCTCGTGGAGAACCGCGCGTTGATGGGGCGGAACCTCGCCATCACGCTGGGCAACGCGGCGGTGGGCTTCGCGATCGGCAATCTTGCGGCCATCCTTCTCGCGATGGTGGCGCTGATCTGGCCACGCAGCGAGCGCGTCATCACCAGCCTCGCCCTTCTCGTGTTCTGCCTCCCGCTCGTCGCCACGGGCCCCATCCTGCGGGTCTTCTTCGGCCCCGGCGCGGGACCGCAGATCGCCCTCGCCGCGCTCGCGGTCTACTACACGACGCTTATCCCTCTACTCGTCGGCCTGCGCGCGGCACCGGCCGCGTGGTTCGACCTGGTGCGAAGCTACGGTCGTGGCGAGGCGGCGACGCTCGTCCATGTCCGGACCATGGCGTCGTTGCCCTATCTCTTTGCGGGGCTCCAGATCGCCGCACCGGCGGCCTTCCTGGGCGCGATGGTGGGCGAGTTCACGGGTGCGGAGGCCGGCATGGGTGTTCTGACGATCCGGGCGATGCGCGCCCTCGACGTCGAGATGACATGGGCGCTCGCGACGATCGCGACCGCCGTCGCGATCGTCGCCTACTCCGCGATAGGGCTCCTCGCGCGCCGCATCCTTCTCGACGCGCCGCCGGTGATCCTGACAGCCTCCGCCGGCGGCGCGGCCGGACGCGCCGGCGGCGGTGTTTCCGGGGTGGTGGTCGCGATCGCCATAGCCCTTGCGGTCTGGTGGACGGGACTCGTTCTTTTCGACCTCAACGCGTTCTTTGCCAAACGTCCCGGAGACGTGCTCGACGCGCTTCTGTTCGCGCCCGACGCGGACGCGACCCGCGCCACACTCGCCGCGGCCCTCGCCGAAACCTCGGTGTTCCTTCTGCCGGGCTACCTCGCGGGAATCGTGGCCGGAGCCGCGCTTGCGATCCTCTTCACCCTCCTGCCCACGGTCGCCTCCGTCGCGATGCCCGCCGCCCTTGCGCTGAGGTCCGTGCCCATCGTGACGACGGCGCCGCTCGTCGTGCTTGTCCTCGGCCGCGGGGCCACGGGGACGATCGTGCTCGTCGCGATCATGGTGTTCTTCCCGACGCTCGTCGCCTGCCTGCACGGCCTGCGGCAGGCACCGGGACAGATCCTCGACGTCTTCGACAGCTATGGCGCGGGCGCGGTGAGCCGTCTTTTGCAGGTGCGCATCCCGGCGATGCTGCCCGCCTTCTTCGCCGCGGCCCGCATGGGCGTGCCGGCATCTGTCCTCGCCGTCACAGTCGTCGAATGGCTGGCGACCGGGAACGGCATCGGCAGCCTCATGGCGATGTCCGCCTCGCTGTCCGACTACGACATGCTCTGGAGCGCGGTGGTGATCGTCAGCGTGCTGTCGGCGCTGGGCTATGCCGCAGTGGGACATGTCGAGCGGCGGGTCCTCAAGATCTATGCGCCAGAGCAGCTTGCATGACCTCCATGCCGCCGTCCGCCGCCTTCGCCATACCGGGAGACATCGAGACCCTCACCGGCGGCTACATCTACGAGCGCCGCCTTCTCGAAGGCCTTAGAGCCGGCGGCCGCGAGGTCCGCCATCTCCGGCTCGGCGCATCCTTCCCGGATCCGACGCCCGAGGACATGGCGGACGCGATCGCGCAGCTCCGCGGCGTCGAGCCGACCCGGCCGGTGATTCTGGACGGGCTGGTGTTCGGCTCGATCGACACGCGCGGGCTCGCGTCGGTCGGGGCACCAATCGTCGCGATGATCCACCATCCTCTGGCATTCGAAAGCGCGCTCTCGGAGGAGCGGCGCGCGCATCTCTACCGGACCGAGAGGGATAACCTCTCTCTTGCACGCCATGTCCTGGTGCCGAGCGCGCATACCGCGGGGATACTCGAGTCCGATTACGGAGTGGCGCGAGAGTGCGTCACGATCGTCCGCCCGGGCACCGACCGCCCGCTCGGCCCGTCCGCGCCCGTGGAGCCGCCCCTCATCCTCTCGGTCGGCATTCAGCATCCGCGAAAGGGACACGACATCCTGCTTCGGGCACTGGCGGAAATCACCGATCTCGATTGGCACGCCATCATCGTGGGAAGCGCCTACGACGCGCCGCACGCCGGCGAGATTGCCGCGCTACACGAGAAACTGCGACTGGGGCACCGGGTCGCCATCGCGGGCCGCGTTTCTCCGCACCGGCTCTCCGCACTCTACCGCGCCGCGTCGGTCTTCGCGCTGGCGACACGGTACGAGGGCTACGGCATCGTCTTCGACGAGGCGCTGGCGCATGGCCTGCCCACCGTCAGCTGCAGAACCGGCGCGGTGCCGCAGACGGTCCCGTCCGGCGCGGGACTGCTGGTGCCCCCGGAGGATCCCGAAGCCTTCGCGGAGGCGTTGCGGTGCGTGCTGATCGACCGCGATCTCCGTCGCTCTATGGCGGCGGCCGCGGATCGCGCGGGCGGCGCTCTTCCCACGTGGGAGGAGACGGCGGAGACAGCTTCGGCGCAGCTTGATCGCCTGGTTCGTGATCGTTGAGACCCTGCTCCGCGGGCGTGCGTCAGCCCGCAGGTTCCGATGGACCGTCCGGGCCGAGAGTGCTGCACCCGTCTGCCTGACGGCGAACACCCCTCTGACAGGTGCTGCGCTTGCCACACCGGAGCTTTCCTTGAGCGAGGGCTATTGCGCGAGGCCGGCGGCCTCGAGGTAGCGCATGGAGCCCGCGACGCCGCGTTTGTCGGCGCGTGACGCCCAGCCTAAGGCAGGACCCCCAGCCAGAGCCAGACCGTGACGATGGAGGAGGCCGTGGCGATGAGGACGGCGGAGGCGGCGACCCGCATCGCCACGCCGTACAGCGCGGCGAAGATGTAGGTGTTGATCCCCGGTGCCATGGCCGCGGTGAGGACGGCGGACCGGAACGCGTCCGTGGAGAGGCCTGTTGCGGTGCCGAGGGTCCAGACGACGGCAGGGTGGAGCACGAGCGACACCCCGCAGATCCAGGCGATCACGCGGAGGTCGCCTTCGAGCCGGTAGCGGACGAGGACGCCGCCGAGACCGAAGAGAGCCGCGGGCAGGGCCGCGCGGATCAGAAGATCGAGCGCGTCGGAGACGACGCCGGGGACGGGCAGGCCTGTCAGGTTGACGACGAACCCCAGGACGATCGCGATGACGAGCGCGTTGCGGAACATCGCGCCGAACACCTTGGCGGCGGTGTCGCGCGCGGTGCCGCCCCGGTTGCGGACGATCTCCATGACCGTCATTCCGAGGCCGTAGCAGAACGGCGCGTGGAGCGCGATGATCGCGAAGTTCGCCTCGAGCGAATCCGCCCCGTAGGCGCGTTCCGTGATCGGCAGGCCGAGGAGGACGCTGTTCGAGAACAGGCAGGCGAAGCCGATCGCGATGGAGTCTTCCCACGGGCGGCCGAAGAGGAGGCGGGCGCCGAAGAGACCCGCGAGGAAGCCGACGGACGCGCCGGTGTAGAAGCTGAGGAGCAGCGGCGCGTTGAAGGTCTGGCCGAGGTCGAGCCGGGCGATGGCGGCGAAGAGCAGGCAGGGGATCGCGAAGTTCTGGGTGAACTTCATCAGGCCATCCACGCCCGCGTCCGAGAAGTAGCCGCGCCAGACGGCGAGATAGCCCGCGCCGATCACGAGAAAGACCGGCAGGATGACCTCGAGCAGCGCCTGCACGTCAGGCGTCGAAGGTCAGCGTCATCCCGTCGTAGGCGGGTGTGATGTGGGGCGGTGTCTCGGCCTCGACGGTCTCGTAATCGAGATCGACATGCATGTTCGTGAGGACGGCACGCTTGGGCTGCACGCTTGCGATCCACTCCAGCGTCTTCTCGAGGTGCGCGTGGGTCGGGTGCGGCGCGCGGCGCAGCGCGTCGACGATCCAGCAGTCGAGGTTGTCGAGATGCCGCCAGGCAGGGCCGGGAATCTCGAGGACATCGGGCAGGTAGACGACGCCCCCGATACGGAAACCCAGCGCGTCGATGGTGCCGTGTTCGACTTCGAAGGGAGTGAGGGTGATCGCGCCGCCCGCGCCGTCGATCGTGACGTCGCCGTCGATGGTGTTCATGTCGAGGATCGGCGGATAGGCCGAGCCGGGCGGTTGCACGAAGGCATAGCCGAAGCGGGCGTAGAGCGATTCCTGTGTCGGCCCATCGGCCCAGACGGGCAGGCGGCGGCGGATGTTGAAGACGATCTGGCGGAGGTCGTCGATCCCGTGGACGTGGTCGGCGTGGGAATGGGTGTAGACGACGGCGTCGAGCGCGCCGATGCCCGCGTCGAGAAGCTGGGCGCGCAGGTCGGGCGAGGTGTCAATCAGGACGCGCGTCTCGCCGTCGTCGGTCCGGCGCGTGACGAGAAGCGAGCAGCGGCGGCGGTGGTTTTTCGGGTTGGCCGGGTCGCAGTCGCCCCAGTTGTTGCCGAGGCGCGGTACGCCGCCCGACGAGCCACAGCCGAGGATCGTGAAGGTGAGGGTGGCCATCAGGCGGCGGCCTTCCGGAAGAGGCGATCGAAGTTCGCCTCGGTCTGCGCCGCGAAGTCGGGATAGTCCATCCCGAAGATCTCGGCCCCCTTGCGAGCAGTGTGGGCGGTATAGGCCGGTTCGTTGCGCTTGCCGCGGTGGGGCGGAGGAGCGAGGTAGGGCGCGTCGGTCTCGACGAGGATGCGGTCGACCGGCGCGGCGACAAAGATGTCGCGGAGGTCCTGGCTTTTTGGGAAGGCCGCTATGCCCGACATCGAGAGATAGAATCCCAGGTCGAGCGCAGCCTCGGCGAGGGCCTTGCCGGACGAGAAGCAGTGCATGACGCAGGAATAGGGACCTGCGCGATGTTCCTCGCCCAGGATGCGGGCCATGTCGGCGTCGGCGTCGCGGGCATGGATGATGAGGGGCAGGCCGGTCTGCCGGGCGGCTTCAATATGGACGCGCAGGCTCTCCTGCTGGATCGCCTTCGACTCCGCGGTGTAGTGGTAGTCGAGCCCGGTCTCGCCGATGCCGACGAACTTGGGATGGTCCGCGAGAGTGGTCAGCTCTTCGACCGTGGCGAGCGGTTCGGTGGCGGCGCTCATCGGATGGGTGCCTGCGGCGTAGAAGACCGGGTCGTGGGCTTCGGCGAGCGTGCGGACCTGCGGCTCGAGCCGGAGCTTGGTGCAGATCGTCACCATGCGGTGGACGCCGGCCTCGGCTGCACGGGCTATGATCGCCTCGACCTCGCCCGCGAAGTCGGGGAAGTCGAGATGGGTGTGACTGTCGGTGATCCTCGGCGCGCTCATGGGTTCCGTTACCGGCCCAGATGCAGGGCGGAAGCTGTGTCGTTGATTGTCAGCACCATATCGAGGATGAGCGCGGAGGGGTCAAGGTTGACTGCCAGCCCACGGCGGGCGCGGGTGCCGAGGGAGTCGTGGAGCCCGGCCCACGCCTGCGCCGCCGCGAGGGACGGGGCGAGGCGGGCGAGGATCTCGGCCTCGCCGGAGGCGGCCTCTCGCTTGGGCGGCCTGCCCGCGCCGGTGGTGGACAGGCGGGCGAGGAAGGTTTCGATCAGACGCACGAGGAGGATCGTCTTCGGATCGTTCGGCCGGGCGCCGTCGGAGAGGCGGATGGCCCCGGCGCGGTCGATGTTCGGGATCTGCGACATCAGATCGGCGACTGCGGCGTACGTCGAGAGCCCGTCAAGGGTCACGAGCTCGAGCGCCGCGCCGGGCGATCCACCGGAGAGTTCGGCAAGCGCCTCGCTATCGTCGGGGGGGTCTGCTCCCGTGGCGGCCAGCGCCTCCGCCAGCGCGGCCGGCGCGAGCGAAGTGCAGCGCAGCTCGCGGCACCGCGAGCGGATCGTCGGCAGGAGCCGGGCGGGCTGGTGACTCACCAGAAGGAGAGTCGTCCGCGGCGGGGGCTCTTCGAGGATCTTCAGAAGGGCATTCGCGGCGCTGGTGTTCATCTCGTCGACGCTGTCGACGAGGATGACCCGCCGCCCGCCATCGGCGGCGGAGAGCGACAGGAAGGATTTCAGCTTGCGCGACTCGTCGACCGTGATTTCGGCGCGCAGCCGCTTGTTCTTCTCGTCCCAGCCCCGGCGGACGAGGCAGAGCCGCGGCTCCGAAAGCGCCGATGTGCGCCGGGTGACGGGGTGATCCTCTGGCAGACCGAGAGTGGTGGGAGGGGCAGGGGCCTCCCCGAACAGGCCGGCCTCGGCGGGCTGTTCCGCCAGCAGGAAGCGGGCGATGCGCCAGGCAAGCGTGGCCTTGCCGACGCCCTTGGGTCCGGTGATGAGCCATGCGTGGTGCATGCGGCCGGACCGCCAGGCGTCGAGGAAGCCCTGCTCGGCCGTCTCCTGGCCCAGAAGGCGCAGGGTGTGGCGCGGGTGCGGCGCACCCTCGGCGCGGTCGGGTTCGGGGCGGGTCTCGAGGTCGGTCATGCGAGAACGGAGCCTGCGGCGGCGAGGACGTCGCCGGCGACCGCGTCGGGATCCCGGTTGCCGTCGACGAGGTGGCAGCGGTCCGGGTGCTCGGCGGCAAGCGCAAGGAAGCCGTCGCGGAGCCGCGTCTGGAAGTCCGCCCCCAGATCCTCGAACCGGTCCTCGCCGGAGTTCCGGGCGAGGCCGCGCGACAGGGCCGTCGCGGGATCCATGTCGATCACCAGCGTGAGGTCGGGCTCGAGGCCGATCGCCATGTCGTGCAGGCTGTCGACGAAGGCGCGCAACTCGCCTCGTGCCGCGCCCTGGTAGACGCGGGTGGAGTCGGCGAACCGGTCGGAGACGACGGTGCGGCCGGCTTCGAGCGCCGGGCGGATCGTCTTTTCGAGGTGATCGCGGCGCGCGGCGGTGAAAAGCAGGATCTCGGTCTCGCCGGACCAGCGGTCGGGGTCACCCTCGACCAGAAGGCGCCGGATCTCCTCTGCGCCGGGAGAGCCGCCGGGTTCGCGGGTGAGGACCACATCGCGACCCGCGGCGCGCAGAGCCTCTGCGAGCCGGCGGGCCTGCGTGGATTTCCCGGAGCCGTCGATGCCTTCGAACGTGATGAAGACGCCTCGGGCCATTACCGAAGCGCCATGGCTTCTCCCGCGGCCTTGCGGATGAGGGTCAGCGCGGCGGCGCGCATGCGCGGCACGAAGCCGCCGCGCACGACGTCGCGGTCCGAGACGAGCGGGATGCGGGCCTCGGGCAGTTCGTCGCGCGGAATCACCAGCTCGGCCACCTGTTCGCCCTCGGCGAACGGCGCCTCTATCGGGCCGCGATACTCGATGCGCGCTTCGCCCATCTCGCGCTGCGTCGCGGCCAGAAGGAGCGAGACGTTCTCCGGGACGACCAGCTGCACCCGGGTGTGGTCGCCCATCCAGACCGGAGCCTCGGCGACGATCGTTCCGGCTTCGGCCACGTCCCGTTCGACGAACTGGCGGAACGCCCAGCCGATGATCTGCTCGGCCTCCTCGGCGCGGGCGGCCATGCTGTCGAGCCCGGTGACGACGAAGACGATCCGCCGGTTGCCTTGTTTCGCCGATCCCACGAGCCCGTATCCCGCTTCCTCGGTATGGCCCGTCTTGAGACCGTCCGCCCCGATACCCAGCCCGAGGATCGGGTTGCGATTAAAACGGTTTTGCGGCGCACGCCCGTCGAACTCCCACTCCTCCAGGGCGAAGTAGCCGTAGTATTCGGGGAACTCGGTGATCAGCCGTGCCGCGACCGTGCCGAGGTCGCGCATGCTCATCCGGTGGTTCGCATCGGGCCAACCGGTGGAATTGGTGAACGTGGAACTCTCGAGACCGAGCGCTGCGGCGCGCTCGTTCATCAGCCGCGCGAAGGCATCCTCTGACCCGGCGAGTCCCTCGGCCACCACGACGCAGGCGTCGTTGCCGGACTGCACGACGATGCCCTTGATGAGCTCCTCGACAGTCGGCCGGTCGGTCTGGTCGAGGAACATGGTCGAGCCGCCCATCGCGTGGGCGCGATCGGAGACGCGGAATTGCGTGTCGAGCGTGACGCGGCCGTCCTGCAGCGCCTCGAACAGCATGTTGAGCGTCATGATCTTCGACATGGACGCGGGGGGCAGCGGCGTGTCCGCGTTCTTCTCGAAGAGTACCGTGTCGTTGGTCACGTCGTAGATATAGGCGGCCGACGCGCGTGTCTCGAAGGCGGCGAGCGCCTGAGCGGCGGTCAGGACAACAGCCAAAACGGCGACGACCATGTAGCGTGCGAAGGCGGTCACGGAGAGCATCCTCCTCAATTGCTGATCACGTATGCGTCCGCGTATCCGAGATCGCGGACCTTTTCGAGCAGCGCGGACCTGTCGGCGGCACTTGTCACCGGGCCGACGAGGACGCGCCAGTAGGTGTTGTCGCCGCTGGTCTGCTCGCGCACGTTCGGCACGATGCCCGAGACGCGCAGGCTTTCGGCGGCGTTCTGGGCGTTCTGCTCGACGCTGAAGATGCCGATCTGGATGAAGCTTCCGCCCGAAAGCGCAGGGGCGGACGCGGCCGGTGCGGCCGAGGGTTGCGGCGCCGGCGCCGGGGCGGACGTGGCGGCCGGTGCCGGCGCGGCGGTCGCCGCTGCGGGCCGGGCCGCCGGACGGGTATCGGACGGAGCGCCGACGGCCTCGAGCGCCGCCGCGGCCGTCGCGGCGGACTCGAGCGGCGCGGATTCGATCTCGCCACCGGCGATCGCTTCCGACGGAGCGGGCGCGACCGGAACGCGCTCGCGCTTCAGCGCGACCACGTAGAGATCGGCCGGCTGCCCGGCGAGCATACCGAGTTCGGCGGCGGCTTCGGAGGACACCTGGATGCGCGGACCCGGCATCTCGCGTTCGCGCCTGAAAAGCGCGCCCACGACCTCCTGACCGTTCACTGTGTTGCGAACCACCACGCGCTCCGGCGTGGCGACGTCCGGATAGGCGACCCAGACGCCGCCGAGGGACGGACGGCCATCCCAGAGGCCCTTCTCGGTCGCTTCGAAGACATCGGGCGCTTCGACGTCGCGCTCGACGGTCTCGACATCTGCGGGGGGTGTCTCCGCCAGAGCCTCGGGAGCGGTCCCGTTCCCGGAGCCGCTCATTAGGGTCGCGAAGGGATTGGAGCCGTCTTCGCAGGCGGCAAGCAGCAATGCAACCGCCGCGAGCGCCGCCAGCCTCGATGATCTGGGTGCTGCCATCTTTTGCCTCTGTCCGCCGCTTTCACTGCGGCGCCTGTTGTTCTTGCCCGGCCTGCCCGCGCGGCGTTTATGTTGGCGCGGTAACGACACTGTAGCGCTTGGGATGCGCCAAGTGAAGTACCGCCAGTCCGGGATCGGCGAGGCATCGCGGACACGCGGCTCAGGCCCCTTCCACCCTGACACGATTGGCGTTACGACAGCCGAACCGGAGGGGTGGCAGAGTGGTCGATTGCGGCGGTCTTGAAAACCGTTGAGGTGCAAGCCTCCGGGGGTTCGAATCCCTCCCCCTCCGCCAGCGACATAACCCTATGTTATAATTACATTTTCCACCGGAATTCATCCCGAGATTTCCGCCGCTTGCGGCGTTCCGTGCACGACGGAGACGTCGCTCGGAGACGCATATCCCCGCGCATCGCGAGTCAGTCTCTGCAGGCCGCAACCTGCGGGTCTGTTTTGGCGCGGATTTCCCTGCTGGCAGGGAATTTGCAGGGAATATTTTTCAAATCTACCCCGCCCGTGCGCACCGAGGCAGGACAAACCTGTTCCGGGTCAGGATGTTAAGTGACCCTGAGGGTTTTCCACCCGCATCGGAGCAGGGAATGTGCAGGGATTTTGTCGGCCGCCATGACGCCGGCTCAGGCGATCCCGCAGAGGCGTTCCTGCGCCTGCCAGTCGAGCGGCAGGACCTGGCGGACGAGGCGGTCGAGGCAGAGCTCCGGGGGCTGGCTTCCGACGAGGATCGCGGCCTGGACCTTCGGGGACAGGAACGCGAGCGCGGTCCGGGTCCGGATGTGGTGCGGCAGGTGGCCCGCACTGTGCGCGAGCGTGGTGAGTGATGCGCCGGACCGGAGCGCGGCGGCCCAGCGATGGGCATCTAGCAGGGAGCGGAGCAGCACCGGGTCGGAGCAGGGCGCGGCGTTGCCGATGACGAGCCTCGCGACCTGGACGAAGATCGCCATCAACAACCCCGACTACAACGACCAGGGCGCGTTCGACGCCGCCAATAACCGGTTTGTGGCGCCCGCGGACGGCACCTACCTCTTCGGCGCGACGCTGCTCTACAAGGAGAACGCCAGCA
>Ga0102940_1001230_pt1 | contig 16654 bp, 15 predicted proteins | sample SalPonR2_C_D1_MG_FD_78215 | JGI IMG/M metagenome (GOLD analysis project Ga0102940, IMG submission 78215) | Salt pond soil microbial communities from South San Francisco under conditions of wetland restoration - Salt Pond MetaG R2_C_D1_MG | ecosystem: Environmental > Aquatic > Marine > Intertidal...
CGATGGATCCGGCCACACGCTGATGCCGGGCCTGATCGATGCGCACGTGCACCTGACCTTCAGCGCGCTGGCGATGGACCGCCTGATGGACCCCGAGCTGACCCCGGAATCCGCCGACCAGGCCGCTGCCGCCGAGGCCGAGGCCATGTTGTTGCGCGGCTTTACCGCCGTTCGCGACATGGGCGGACCCATCTGGAGCCTGAAGGCCGCCATCGACGCCGGGCGCGTGCAGGGGCCGCGGGTGTGGCCGTCCGGTGCCGTGATCAGCCAGACCGCCGGCCACGGCGACTTCCGGCTGCCCAGCGAGCGCTCACGCCGGTTCTTCGGTGAGCCGTCGCGCGCCGAGATCATGGGCGCGACCTTCATCGCCGACGGCCGGGCCGAAGTCCTGACCGCCGTGCGCGAGAACCTGCGCTTCGGCGCCAGCCAGATCAAGCTCATGGCCGGCGGCGGCACCTCGTCGGCTTACGACCCGGTCGATGTGACCCAGTACACCGTCGACGAGATGCGCGCCGCCGTCGAGGCGGCCGAAGACTGGGGCACCTTCGTGGCCGTGCATGCCTACACCGATCGCGCCGTGAACCGGGCCATCGACGTCGGCGTGCGGGTAATCGAACACGGACAGCTGCTCGGACGGAATACGCTGCAGCGCATGGCCGATGAGGGCATCTGCCTGTCGACCCAGACCCTTCGCGCCAGTACCCCGGACATGGACGCGCTCCGCCGCGCCAAGCGCGCGCCGGTGATCGAGGGCCAGCAGCGGTTGTGGCCGGCGGCCAGGGAGCTCGGCGTCAAACTGGCCTGGGGCACGGACTTCCTGTTCGAACCCGATCTCAACGTCGAGCAGAACCGCCTGATCGTGCTGCTGGAAGAATGGTTCACGCCGGCCGAGGCCCTCAAGCTCCTGGCCCACGACAACGCGCGATTGCTGGAAGAGTCCGGACTGCGAAGCCCCTACGAGGGCCGCTTGGGCGTGGTCGAGACGGGTGCGCTGGCCGACCTGCTGCTGGTGCGCGGCAACCCGCTGGACGATCTCTCGTTGATGACCGATCCGGCCGCCAACTTCAGCGTCGTCATGAAGAACGGTCGGTTGATCAAGGCGCCCGAAACCGGGCCATGACTCCGATGGCGGGCTTTTGAGCGTCGGGTGTCTGCGTTGTTGGCGTGTTTGCCAAAAATAAGGCCTACCAGTGGTAGGCCAACACCTGCATATTGCAGAACCTAACTCCAGCGTATTTTTAGAATTTCGCGGGAAGTGCGCGATTATGCTTATTGACACTCCAGGCCATCAACCGAAGCCAATCGAACCAAGGGAATTTCGCCCGAGCCAAACTCTTCTCCACTCGGGTAAACCAAGTCACTGCTATATGTCATCACGGCATCACGGCAGCCCAAAAATTCGATCTCGATGGTTCCCCAGTCCAATATTTCTCTGTCGCCAGTATTCCAATCTCCCCAGCGCATTCCTTGCAGATAAAGCGCGTCGCCAATGAACCTGTTTTCTGCAAATGGACCCACAGCGAGAATCCAAATCGGATTACCAAATGGGTCGTAGGTATACCAATAAACCGAGACATTTTGAGGTGAATGTACGGAAATCGACAAGCCGTGCCCATCCTGAGCAGGGTTGTACCAAAGGCCGCTCAGCGTTGCCTCGATGCTTGGCTGACTTGGAGGTGCTCCAGCCGTAGACCAAAAGGGCGCGGCACTGCTAGCGAAAAACTGGCAGGATGAATCGAGAGTCGGTATTGAGACGCTTGGCGAGCCAAGAAAGTTGTTCGCACTGAGATAGGCGATAAATGTTCCGTCTTTGATTATTTTCGGCGGCTGAGTCGCGAATTCATTCTGCGCGGAAAAAATCGATGTAGAACTGCCATAGACGCCAAATTCGTTTCGGACTGAAAAGTTGCTGAACTCGTTTCCATAAGTGCCAAAAGAGTTGTTTATTGAGTTTCCAGCAAACTCACTGCCAACGAACCCCAGATATACCGGTGCTGTTTCGGAAGAAAAAATACTTGCCCCCTCTAGATCGGAGCAGGTTAATTGCGCACTGGCTGATTCAGAGATCGCGCCAAAAGCCAAGGTTGAAATCAACAGCAAATGGATTGCTTTCATAATCTATTCTTCCCTCTACGAATGCCAAAGAATTACTCAGCTTTCAGACAGCACCAACCGCCTATGCCAGCGATTTTGGCCTCAATTAAAGGCAACGCGCAACCTTGATAGGTAAAAGGTCCGAGGGCTAACCAATTGCTCATTCGATTTGAGGCCCTCTAATGTAGATTCTCAATGCCCCTTTGCTTTGAAACGAAAACCGCTTGCCCGACGGTGAGCCGCTGCCCGCCGGAGCCGGTTCATTAAGCCGCTGTGCCTGGACTAGTCGGGTTGGCGCGATCTCGAAAGGCAGATCGTTGGAAAGATCCTGTTCGAAGCTCGGAGCGAGACGAAAAAGGAATGGTGGCCAGGGACGGAATCGAACCGCCGACACGGGGATTTTCAATCCCCTGCTCTACCGACTGAGCTACCTGGCCGTATTTTTTCGACTTGCGGGCCGCGCGAGGTGATTCGGGCGAATCGGGCCGGCGACCGGAAGCCGCGTATTACACCCGGAACCGGCGCGAAAGTCAACCCGGTGGGGCCGATTCCAGATCGAGCAGGGCGGTTGCGATTCGGGGGGTGGGATCGCCGTTGGCGCTCGGTTCGGAACGCGTCCAGGCCAGCAGCAGCCGGTCGCCGACGACGGCCATGCGCGGGAAGCCGCTGCTGCGGCCGGCGCCGAGTTCGGCGACGGTGCGGGTCCAGCGGGCCTCGCCCCGGTCACCGAAGCGGGCCAGGCGCAGGACGGCGCCCGCTTCGGCTTCGTCCATCCACAGCATCAGGAAGCCGTCGTCGACCCGGGCCAGCTGGACCCGGCCGAGCGCTGTGCCTACCGAGAAGGTCGTTGCCGGCGCGAAGGTGGCGCCGGAGTCGCTCGAGACGGCAAGGCGCACGGCGGGCACGTCGCCGGCCATGGTGAACCAGCCAGCGGCCACCTGCGCGCCGTGGGCGACTACGTCGGGTCCGTTGACCGGGCAGCCGGCGATTCGCCACCCGTCCACGGCCACCGGGACTGGCTCGGTCCATCCGTCGACGGTCCGCCGCACGATGTGGATGTCGCGGATTTCGTACTCGCTGCGGTCGCGGTAGACCACGATCGGCCCGGCATCGGTCGAGGCGCTGGCGGTCTGACAGCAGTCGCAGACCCGCTCGTCGAGCTCGACCGACGGGCCGAAGGCCGCGCCGACCATGCTGGCGGTGCGCAGGGTCATCGCGCCTTCTTCCGCTTCGTCACGGGTGGGGCCGCCGGCTCCATGGCCGGCATGGCCGGTCGCGGTGCCGGTGTGGCGGCCGTCCAGCCAGACCAGGTGCGCGGTGCCGTCCGGGTCGGCGAAGTAGCTGACGAAGCCGTGCTCGGTCCGGGTGCCGTCGCGGTGCGGCGTGTCCGGCGGCGACCAGGTCGCGCCACGGTCGCTGGATCGCGCGGCGACCACGTCGTATGCGTAGGTCGACGCTCCGCTCTTGACCGGCCAGTGGGCGATCCAGTCGCCGTCGGGGGCGATGAACAGGCGCGGCGTATCGGCCCAGTTGACGAACCAGTCGCGGCCGCGGGCGATGATCCCCGGCGGACTGAATCCCTTGCCGTCGAACTCGGCGAAGCGCAGCGCGTGGCCGTCGCCGTCCGGTTCCAGCCAGGTCAGCACGGCGCCGCTTTCCGATTCGGCGAGTTCCGGTGCCAGCGCGCCGGTGCCCGCGGGATTCGGGACGTTTTCCGGTTCGCCGCGGGCCGGCGGGGCGGCCAGGCAGGCGGCGATCAGCAGAACGGCGGTCAGCGGCACGGCGATCGATCGCATCGGCGTCTTCCTTGCGGTCTTCGGGCTACCATGCCACAGGCCGCGGCGGGGAAGAATGCGCAACGAGAACGAAGCGCGCGCCGCGGGCGTCGAAGGACCGAATCGATGGTGAGGACCACAACATGAAAACTGCGATTGTGAAGTACCTGCTGGCGGCGCTGGCCGCAATGACGCTGACCGCCTGCGCCGCGACCCGCGGCAGCGAGCCGACGCCGCCGTTCATGGACTTCGTCGGCGAGCCCGAGCGCTCGATCGGTTTCAGCCAGCTGGTCGACTGGCGCGTGCTGGAGCGTGACTGGGTGATGCTCCGGGTCAATCGAAACCGCTTCTACGCGGTGGAGCTGATGCAGCCGTGCGTCGCCGACGTGCGGGAGGCGATCGGAATGCGGCTCGTGCAGGGCAGCCCGGGCCGCTTGACGACGGCCGACCGGGTGGTGCTGCGGGGCCGCGACTGCCGGATCGCGCAGATCGCGCCGTTCGACCATGCCGGCTGGCGCGAGGCGATCGTCACCGACCGCTAGCGTCCGCGGGGCAGGGGCGTTCAGTCCTCCGGGGGGACGTAGCCTTCGGCCCGGTCCACGTCGCCGCCGAACAGGAAGGCCTCGGCCTGTTCCATCAGGTACTTGCGGTGGTCCGGGTCGATCGGCGACAGTCGGTTCTCGTTGATCAGCATGGTCTGGTGGTCCAGCCACTTGCGCCACGCCTCGGCGGAGATCTCGTTGTAGATGCGCTCGCCGAGTTCGCCGGGCAGCGGCTTGCGCGGCAGGCCCTCGGCATCCCGGTCCAGGTAGACACAGTGCACGGTGCGGCTCATTTCAGGCGTCCGGATTCGAATCTGCGTTCATTGTAGGGGCGTCGGCGTCCGCCGCGTGCAGCCGTTCGAGCAGCGTGCGCACCGGCCGCGGCAGGCCCGCGGCCAGCGCGTCGTCGAGTGTCATCCAGCGCCGGTCGTTGCCGTCGTCGACGCGGTCGGCGGTTCCGGCTGCCCGATAGTCCAGCATCATCTTGAGCCGGAAATGCGAGAACACGTGGTCGAGGGTGGCCGGCAGACCGGGGTCGGACACCGGCGTGCCGGTGGCGTCCGGCGCGCTCGGCAGGCACCACAATCCTCCCCAGATGCCGCTCGGCGGTCGCCGTTCCAGCAGCACGCGGCCGTCGGCGTCGCGGAACACGACGAAGCGCTGTTCGCGGGCCGGCAGGGCCTTCCTGGGCTTCGGCGTCGGCAATTCCTGCGTGCGGCCGTCGCGGTGGGCCACGCAGTCGGCATGGACCGGGCAGGCCGCGCAGTCGGGCGTCTTCGGCGTGCAGAGCGTGGCGCCCAGGTCCATGATCGCCTGGGTGTAGTCGGCGGCCCGGGACTCGGGCGTCCGCGCCTCGGCCTCGGCCCACAGCGCCTTCTCGACCGGGCTGCGGCCAGGCCAGCCGTCGATGCCGGCGTGGCGGGCCAGCACGCGCTTGACGTTGCCGTCGAGGATCGGCGCGCGCTGGTCGAAGCCTTGGGCGACGACGGCTGCGGCGGTCGAGCGGCCGATGCCGGGCAGGGCGTTCAGCATTTCGACGTCGGCCGGAAACTCGCTTCCGTGGTCTTCGACGACCCGCTTCGCCGCGGCGTGCAGGTTGCGGGCGCGGGCGTAGTAGCCCAGACCGGACCAGAGGGCGAGCACCTCATCGAGTTCGGCGGCGGCCAGCGCCCGGACGTCGGGGAAGGTGTTCATGAAGCGGTCGAAATAACCGATCACGGTCTCGACCCGGGTCTGCTGCAGCATGATCTCCGAGACCCAGACGCGGTACGGCGTGCGCGGGTGCTGCCAGGGCAGGTCGTGGCGGCCGTGCCTGCGCCACCAGCGCAGCAGGCGGGTGGAGAACGGCGACATCCGTCGTTCAGTCGGCCTCGACCGGCAGCACGGCGTGGATGAAGGTGCCGGCGTCGAACGGACGCAGGTCCACGGCGCGCTCGCCGACGCCGATGAAGCGGATCGGCAGGTTCATTTCCTCGGCGATCGCGAACACGATGCCGCCGCGGGCGGTGCCGTCGAGCTTGGTGACGGTGATACCGGTCAGCTGCACGGCCTGGTTGAACTGGCGGGCCTGGGCCAGCGCGTTCTGACCCGTCCCGGCGTCGACGACCAGCATGACTTCGTGCGGCGCTTCCTCGTCGACCTTGCCCATCACCCGGCGAATCTTGCCGAGCTCCTTCATCAGGTGGTCCTGGGTGTGCAGCCGGCCGGCGGTGTCGCAGATCAGCACGTCGACGCCCTTCGACGTCGCCGACTGCAGCGCATCGAAGATCACCGCTGCGGAATCCGCGCCCTGGCCCTGCGCCATGACCGGGACGTCGTTGCGGTTTCCCCATTCCTTCAGCTGCTCGACGGCCGCGGCCCGGAAGGTGTCGCCGGCGGCCAGCATCACGTTCAGGCCGTCGTCGAGGTAGCGCCTGGCCAGCTTGCCGATGGTGGTGGTCTTGCCGACGCCGTTGACGCCGACCATCAGGATGACGAACGGCTTCTTGTCCGGATCGACGACCAGGAACTGCTCGCAGGGCTCGACCAGCGCATACAGCTCGGCCTGCACGGCCGGCAGCACGTCGGCCGGCGAGGCGACCAGCCCGCGCTTCACGCCGTCGCGCAGGCGGTCCATGATGCGGGTGGTGGCGGCGACGCCGAGATCGGCGGTCAAGAGCGTGGTCTCGATGTCGTCGAGCAGGTCCTCGTCGATCGTCTCCGAGCCCCGGATCAGGCCGAACAGGCCGGACAGGTTCGAGCGGGTCCGCTCCATCCGGGCCTCGAGCGGGTCCTGGCCGGACTGCGGTTTTTCGACCACGGCGGTCGGCTCGAGGCCGTCGCCGGATTTCTTGCGTCGGAAGATCGAGAACATCGTTGACGGGCCGCGGGTGCAGCACTGCGTGACAAGCCCGCTATGCTAGCACCGTGGCTCGATCCAAACGCACGGCACAGGTCCGGATCATCGGCGGCGACTGGCGCGGCCGGCGGCTGGCCGTGCTCGACCGCCCGGGCCTCCGGCCGACCGGGGACCGGGCCCGCGAGACGCTGTTCAACTGGCTGCAGGGCCGGGTGGCCGGGCGGCGGGTCGCGGACCTGTTTGCCGGAAGCGGCGCGCTGGGTTTCGAGGCGGCCTCGCGCGGCGCGGCGCGAGTCGACCTGGTCGAGTCCGACCGACGCACGGCCGACGCGCTGAAGCACGCCGTCCACGGCTGGCCGGGCGCGGAGCGGGTTCGTGTGCACACGGCCGATGCGCTGGACTGGCTGGCGCGGCTCGATGTTCCGATTGAATCGCCGGGCGATGCGTCGGACACGATGTCGCTGGACCTGGTATTCGTCGATCCGCCGTTCGATGCCGGCCTGCACGCCGCGGCGCTGCGGGCGCTTGCCGTGCCGGGTCGCCTGGCCGAGGGCGCGCGGGTCTACGTGGAAAGTGACCGCCGCGCGCCGGATCCGCTGGACGGCGCGGCGGCCTGGTCACTGCTGCGCGAGAAGATCCAGGGCGACGTCCGGATGCAGCTGGCCTGTCTGCACCGGGACGAGGAGCCACGGCCGGTATGATCCGTGACCGGTATAATCCGCGGCTCTCCAACCGCTGGCGAGACTGCTGATGACCGATGAGCTCGAGCCGTACGAACCGGACTACGGCGTGGCCATCTATCCCGGGACCTTCGATCCGCTGACGAACGGACACGCCGACCTGATCGTGCGCGCCGCGAAATTGTTCGACAAGGTGGTCGTCGCGATCGCCGAGAGCCCGCACAAGCAACCGACCTTTGCGCTTGCCGAGCGCATCGAGCTGGCCGAGAGCGTGCTGGCCGGTCACCGGGTCGACAATGTCGAGGTCGTCGGCTTCAGCGACCTGCTCGCACATTTCGTCAAGGGCCGCGGCGCCGGCGTCATCCTGCGCGGCCTGCGCGCGGTCTCGGACTTCGAGTACGAATTCCAGCTCGCGTCGATGAATCGTCACCTGATCCGCGAGGCCGAGACGGTGTTCCTGACCCCGGCCGAGGAGTACAGCTTCATTTCCTCGAGCCTGGTCAAGGAGATCGCCCGGCTCGGCGGCGACGTCTCCCAGTTCGTCGACGAGCGGGTCGCCGCCGCATTGAAACGGCACTACGCCTGAACCCCCTGTCCGAATCCCTTCCCGGAGGAGCCATGCGCATCCGCCCGAACCTTGTTCTTCTCGCCGCCCTGCTGCTCGTGCCGATGGGTGCCCTTGCCGATCGCGAGGAGCCCCGTCCGGGCCCTGGCGCCGCGGCGATTTCCAGCGCCCACGCCGAGGCCACCGAGGCCGGCTTCGAGATTCTGGCCGCCGGCGGCAACGCGTTCGACGCTGCGGTCGCGGTCTCGGCGGCGCTGGCCGTGGTCGAGCCGGCCTCGTCGGGCATCGGCGGCGGCGGATTCTGGCTGCTGGAGCGCGCCGACGGTTTCGCGACGATGGTCGACGGCCGGGAGACCGCGCCGGGCGCGGCCACGGCCGACATGTACCTGGACGAAAACGGCGAATTCGTTCGCGAACGCTCGATCAACGGGGCGCTGGCCGCCGGCATCCCGGGCGCGCCGGCCGCCTGGGCGCACATCGCCGAGACCTACGGGCGGCTGCCGCTGGCGGCCTCGCTGGCGCCGGCCATCCGGCTGGCCGAGCAGGGCTTCGCGGTCGATGTCAAATACCAGCAGCTGCTGAACTGGCGGGCGCACATCATGCTGCAGTGGCCGGAAACCGCGGCCATCTTCATGCCCGGCGGCGAGCTGCCGGAGATCGGCGACACGATCGTCCAGGCCGATCTGGCCGCGACGCTGAAGCGCCTGGCCGAGCAGGGCCCGGACGGCTTCTATCGGGGCGAGATCGCCGAGCGGCTGGTCGACGGCGTGCGCGCCGGGGGCGGCATCTGGACCCTGGACGACCTCGCCGGCTACGAGGCGGTCGAGCGCGAACCGATCACCATCCCGTTCGGTGACTACACGCTGCTGACCGCCTCGCCGCCGTCGTCCGGCGGCATCGCCATCGCGCAGATCCTGAAGCTGATCGAGCCGTTCGGCTACTTCGATCTCGACCGCGTCGACCGCGTGCACCTGCTGGCCGAAGCGATGCGCCGGGCCTATCGGGATCGCGCGCTGTATCTCGGTGACCCCGATTTCGCCGACATTCCGACCGACCTGCTGCTCAGCGACGACTACGCCGCCGGCCAGCGCACGACGATCCGGATGGACCGCGCGCTGCCTTCGGCCCACCTGGCGGCCGATCCGGATCGCCTCAAGGACTCGACCAACACCACCCACTTTTCGTTGATCGACGCCGACGGCAACCGCGTTTCGGCCACGCTGACGGTGAACCTGCCGTACGGCGCGGCCTATGCGCCGCCCGGCACCGGCGTGCTGCTCAACAACGAGATGGACGACTTCGCGGCCAAGGCCGGCGAGCCCAACGCCTACGGCCTGATCGGCTTCCGGGCCAATGCGATCGAGCCGGGCAAGCGGATGCTGTCGTCGATGAGCCCGACCATCATCCACGGGCCCGACCGCCTGGCTGTGCTCGGCACGCCGGGGGGCTCGCGGATCATCACCATGGTGCTGCTCGGCATCCTCGACTTCCTCGAGGGTAACGGCCCGGACTCCTGGGTTTCGAATCCGCGCTTCCATCACCAGTACCTGCCCGACCGCATCTCGGTCGAGCGCGATGCGCTGACCGACGAGGAGATCGCCGAACTCGAAGCCCGCGGCCACGAAGTCGAAGTCCGCGCCCGGCCCTGGGGCAACATGCACGGCGTGATGTGGGACTACGAGACCAACACGCTGGAGGCCGCCCACGACCCGCGCTGGGAATCGGGCGGGGCGGAGGTCCGGTCCGTGGCGCCGGCGGATGTCGGGGGCTGAATCGGAAGACCTGTTGACCGCAGATCGACGCCGGTGAACGCGGATGAAAATCGGTGGAAGTCGCTTTGGAGTGCCGGGCGGCTGACTCGATTCAAGTGCAACGAAAGTCGATTCAAGGGTCGTTCAGCGATTTTCAGACCAGCGTAGTCAAGGCGATTCGCGGCAGAAGCCTATGTAGCTCGAGCTTCGCTAGCCATGGCGCTGGGCTGTTGTGGGCAAATGACTGCGATCCAATCCCGGTTGTGCTTGTTCTCTTCAGGGTTTTATCTGCGTCCATCCGCGTTCATCTGCGGTTCGATTCGCAATTGTTCTCCGTAATCGATCATTTCCGCCGCGACATCCCTGCCGTGAGCACCAACCGCAGCGATTCGTCGAACGGCATGTCGATCGGTTCCAGCCAGTCGCGGGGCACGATGATCATGTAGCCGGCGACCTGGTAGCTCAGCGGCAGGTAGACGGCGACGTCGCCTTCCCTGCCGAAGGGCAGGTCCGAGAAATCCTCGCGGGTGACGTAGCCGACCATGGCCAGGCCCAGGTCGGGATGGCGCACCAGGACGGCCTGGTCGAACTTCTTGCCGCCGTCGCCGCTGAAGTACTCGACGAAGTCCTTGGTGGCACGGAACACCGGCTTGATCAGCGGCAGGCGATCGAGCAGCGCTTCGCCGAGGTCGATCAGCTTGCGGAACAGCCAGACCTGGCTCAGCAGGCCGATCGCCATGACGACCAGGATGCCGCCGACCAGGCCCATGCCGCGAACGTACAGGTCGTCGGGCAGCACCCAGCGGATCATCGCGCCGATCCCGCCCTCGGCCAGGCCGGCCAGCCAGAACACGATCAGCAGGGTCAGCGCGATCGGGATGATCGTCGCCAGGCCCTTCAGGAACAGCCGGACCAGCCGCTGGACCAGGGACGCGTCGTCGTCGCTGCTCATCGGCGTGCGCTCAGAGGTCGTCGAAGCGCCGCTTCAGCGCTTCCTTGTCGTCGGTCACGATCCGCTCAAGCGTCTTGACGCGCTCTTCGAGGCTGCGGATCGTCTCGTGCGCCTGCGGGTCGGCCTCGGACGCCTCGGCCCGGCGGCTTTCCATTCGATAACGCGTGATCTGGACGATGCCGATGATGCCGGCGATCGCGACCAGTGCAGTCCAGAGGTTCATCCGCGAGCTCCCGGGTACCGAATCAGGCTCCGATTCTATCCGCTGGCGCGAGCACCGCGCAGGTGCCGAACGTCAGGCCCTCGAGGCGGGATGCATCGGCCGGGGCGGATCAGGGCTGGGCTTCGGGCAGTTCGACGTGCCGGTCGGCATACGGCGCCGGACGGCGGATGCGCATTCGCTCCATCAGGTAGCACAGGCAATCCTGGCGGACCACTTCGGCGTGGGTGCTCAGCATGGCCGGCATGGCCGGGCGGCGCGTGATCACGCAGCCGTCCTCGATCCGGAACCAGTCGTTGGTGCAGTCGTGGCCGTCGGTGTCGATCGCGATCAGCAGCGATCGGTCGGCGCGGTTGTGGCGGGCCAGCGCCGTGCCCGGCGGCAGCTCGGTGAAGTTCAGCCGGTCGATGTGGCCGTCGAGTACCAGGTCGGCGTCGGATTCGCCGAAGCTGAAGCTGCAGTCGCTGTCGACCTGCACCGTGGTGGTGACCTGGAACAGGTCGAGATCTTCCGGGTTCGGATAGCGGTGGGCCAGGCCGTCCATGTTCAGGACGCTCTCGAGATAGGCCATGGCGTGATCGGTGCCGCCGCGCTTGCCGGGCTGGCCGCATTCCAGGGTCACGGCCGGACAGAACTGGCCGAAGGCCATCGACTGCACGCCGGCCGGTTCGGTGAAGAAGATCACCGTGCGGGAGAAGCGACTGGCCAGGTACAGCCGCTCCGGCTCGATCGCGTTGACCGCCGAGTAGTGCGGGTTCTCGCCGGTGTTGTTGTGGATGTCGATGCTGGCGAAGGGTTCGAGCTGACGCATGTGGTCGGTGATGCGGGCGAGTTCCCGGTGCCAGGGCGTGGCGGAATCGTGTGAGCCTGGCCAGCAGCGGTTCATGTCCGGCTGGCCATCGAGTCGGCGCCTGCGTTCGGCGGCTGCATCGACGTTGCCGATGAACAGGGCCAGGCTGCGCGGCAGCGGGTCGCGGCCGTAGCGTCCGGCCAGCAGCCGGCGGACGGCGTCCCAGCCCGAGATCTCGTTGCCGTGCTGGATGACCGAGACGAACAGTGGCTCGGGCCGGCGGCCGGGCAGGTGGATCAGCGTCGGCCCGTTGAGGTGCCGGGCCAGGTGGTGGGCCGGATGTTCGAGCAATCCGGCGGGAAGATGATCCAGGATGTCGACCTGCATGAAGTAAGCGATCCAGTTGTTCGGGTGCCCGATGCGATCCGGTGTCGGTTCGGGGGGCGGACCGGTTAGGCTATCCCATTCGCCGAGTCGAAACCGGGGTGCCGTGGCGCGGCCAGGGCTTGAAATCCCCCGGCGATGTCCCCAGTCGAGACGCGGCCAGTTATCGGACCGGAGTGAAGTCCAGATGATCGAGACCCGAGAGCTCACCCGGCGATACGGCGATTTCATCGCCGTCGATCGCCTGACCTTCAGCGTCGAACCGGGCACTGTGCTCGGGTTCCTCGGCCCCAACGGCGCGGGGAAGTCGACCACCATGAAGATGCTGACCGGCTTCCTGCCGCCGACGGCAGGGACGGCGCGGATCCACGGCCACGATATCCGCTCCGACTCGCTGGCCGCCCGCCGGCTGATCGGCTACCTGCCCGAGGGCGCGCCGCTGTACGGTGAGCTGTCGGTACTTCGATTCCTGGAATTCGCCGCCGGCGCGCGCGGCTTCGGCCGGCGCGAGGCCGCGCGGCGTGTCGAGCACGTCATCGACCGGCTCGAGCTCGGCGAAGTCCGGCACCAGACCATCGAAACGCTGTCGAAGGGCTTCAAGCGCCGGGTCGGCCTGGCCCAGGCCATCCTGTCCGATCCGCCGGTGCTGATCCTCGACGAGCCGACCGACGGTCTGGATCCGAACCAGAAGCAGCAGGTTCGCCGGCTGATTCGCGACATGGCGCCGGACAAGATCATCGTCATCTCCACCCACATTCTCGAAGAGGTCGATGCGCTGTGTTCTCGGGCGATGATCATCGCCCAGGGACGCCTGCTGGCCGACGACACCCCGGCCGCGCTGCTGGCACGCTCGCGCTATGCCCGGGCCGTCAGCCTGGCGACGCCGGACCTGCAGGCGGCCGCCTCGGCGCTCAGCGGGCTGGACGAGGCCGGAGAAGTCGAGATCCGGCGCGGCCTGGTGACCGTGTTTCCGTCCGGCAACGGCGACCTGTTCCGCGCCGTTTCGGCGCTGGCCGAGCGCTCGTCGTGGCCGGTCGACCGGCTGCAGCTCGAGGCCGGCCGGATGGACGACGTGTTCCGGTCGATCACCCAGGCAGGAGAACCCGGCAACGCCAACGAGGAGGCCGCCTGATGCGACCGTTCGACCGCACCCTCGGCGTGCTGCTGAAGCGCGAACTGGCCAGCTACTTCGCCACGCCCGTTGCCTACGTGTTCATCGTCATCTTCCTGCTGATGGCCGGCGCCTTCACCTTCTATCTCGGGGGGTTCTACGAGCGCGAGATCGCCGACCTGCAGCCGTTCTTCACCTTCCACCCGTGGTTGTACCTGTTCCTGGTGCCGGCGATCGGCATGCGGCTGTGGGCCGAGGAGCGCAAGTCGGGCACCATCGAACTGCTGCTGACCCTGCCGGTGACGGCCGGCGAGGCGGTGACGGCCAAGTTCCTGGCCGCGTGGCTGTTCATCGGCCTGGCGCTGGTGCTGACCTTTCCGATCTGGATCACCGTCAACGTGCTCGGCGACCCCGACAACGGCGTGATCCTGGCCGGCTACCTCGGCAGCTGGCTGATGGCCGGCGGGTTCCTGGCCATCAGCGCCTGCCTGTCGGCGATGACCCGGAACCAGGTGGTCGCGTTCATCCTGTCCGTGGTGGTGTGCTTCGGTTTCCTGCTGTCGGGCCTGCCGCTGGTGCTGGACCTGTTCCGCGGCTGGCTGCCGCAGGTGGCCGTCGATGCGATCGCCAACCTGAGCTTCCTGAGCCATTTCGACTCCATTTCGCGCGGGGTGGTCGAGCTGCGTGACCTGGTCTATTTCGGCCTGGTCATCGGCTTCTGGCTGATCGCCAACCGCATCGTCATCGAACTGAAGAAGGCGCAGTGAGCATGAAGAATCTCTACTCCACCGGCGCGCTGATCCTTCTTGCCGTGCTGTTCGTCGTGCTGACCATGCTCGCCGGACTGCTGTTCAAGAACCTGCGCGTGGACCTTACCGAGAACCAGCTCTACACCCTGTCCGACGGCACCGTGAACATCCTCGAGGCGCTCGAGGAGCCGGTCACTCTGCGGCTGTACTTCAGCGACGCGGCCAGCGAGGACCTGCCGCAGGTCCGGCGCTACGCCGATCGCGTCTGGGAGCTGATGCAGGAAATGGAAAGCCGGGCCGACGGGCAGCTCGAAATCGCCCGCATCGATCCGCTGCCGTTCTCCGAGCAGGAAGATGACGCCGCGCGTTTCGGTCTCGAAGCCGTGCCGTTGAGCCAGGCCGGCGACGTGCTGTACCTGGGCGTGGTCGGCACCAACCGCATCGACGGGCTGGAAGTACTGCCGTTCGCCTCGCCGCAGCGCGAACGCTTCCTCGAGTACGACCTGGCCCGCATGATCACCGCGCTGGCCACGCCGGACAGGCCCCGGGTCGGCCTGATCAGCGGTCTGCCGATCACCGGCGGCATGGACCCCCAGACGGGGCAGCAGAACCCGGCCTGGGCGATCCACGACCAGTGGACGCAGCTGTTCGACGTGCAGGCGGTGCAGCCGACCGCCGGCGCGCTGCCGAACGACCTCGACGCGCTGGTACTGGTGCATCCGAAGCAGTTGTCGGAAGGCCTGGTCCGCGACATCGACCAGTTCGTGCTCGGCGGCGGACGGCTGCTGGCCTTCGTCGACCCCTATGCCGAGACCGATCCGGGCGACAATCCGATGGACCCTGCGGCGCGCTTCATGGCCGAGCGCAGTTCCTCGCTGCCGCAGCTGTTCGAGGCCTGGGGCGTGGGCTTCGACGTCGAGCAGTTCGTGGCCGATCCCGGGCGTGCGCTGCAGGTCACGCTGCAGGCTGGCCAGCCGCCGGTCCGCCACCCGGCCATCCTCGGGCTGAACCGCGGCGACATGGACGGCGACGACCTGGTGACCGCCCAGCTCGAGACCGTCAACGTGGCCTCGGCCGGCGCGTTCGACCTGGTCGGCCTGGCCGAGGAGCTGCGCGCGATTCCGCTGCTCCAGTCCAGCGATGCCGCCGGTCTGCTGCCGACCGAGCGGCTGCGGATGGCCGCCGACCCGTCGACGCTGCTCGACGAACTCGGCGACGAGGGCGTCACGCGGACGCTGGCGGTGCGCCTGGCCGGTACCGCGACCACGGCCTGGCCGGACACCGAGGCCGACGACTGGCTGGACGAGGGCCCGATCAACGCCGTGTTGGTCGCCGACACCGACCTGCTCGCCGATGCGCTCTGGGTCCAGCGACAGCGCTTTCTCGGCCAGGTCCTGCTCGAGCCGTTTGCCGATAACGGCGCGCTGGCGGTCAACGCCGTCGAGAACCTGCTCGGCGACGCCAACCTGATCTCCATCCGTGGCCGCGCCACGTCGGATCGGCCGTTCGGCCTGGTCGACGACCTGCGCCGCGAGGCCGAGGCTCGCCTGCGCGCGACCGAGCAGCAGCTCGAAGCCGAGCTGCGCGAGACCGAGGCGCAGCTGACCGAACTGCAGCAAGCGCGCGGCGATGCCGACCTGAGCATCCTGACGCCCGAGCAGGAAGCCGCGATCGACCGATTCATGGAGCAGCGGCTGGATATCCGGCGTGAACTGCGCCAGGTCCGCCGCGAGCTGGACCGCGACATCGAGGCGCTGGGCGGCTGGGTCAAGATCATCAACATCGCGCTGATGCCGCTGCTGGTCACGATCGTCGCGCTGGTCGTGGCCTGGCGCCGGCGCCGGGCGCAGCACCAGGGAGGACGTCGATGAACCGCAATCTTCTGCTTGGACTCGTGGCCGCCACGCTGGTCGCGATCGCGCTGGTGATGCTGCTCGACGATGACCGGGGCGCACCGGTCGTCGGCGGTGGACTGCTGCTGCCGGGCCTGGTCGAGCAGGTCAACGCCCTCGATGCGATCGACGTGGTCGCGGCCGGCGGCGCCACCGCGGTCCAGCTCCGGCGCGATGACGAGCGCTGGCAGGTGGTCGAACGCGACGGCTTCGAGGCGGAGTTCCGGCAGGTCGTCGAGCTGCTGCGCACGCTGGCCGAGGCCGAGCGCGCCGAACCGCGCACCGACAACCCCGACTGGTACGGCCGGCTGGGCGTGGCCGACCTCGGCGAAGTCGACGCGACCGGCCGTCGGATCGATTTTCCCGGCACCGAGCTGCCGTCACTGATCATCGGCCAGGTCGATCCCACCGACAGCGGCAGCTACGTCCGGATCGCCGGGGACGAGCAGGCCTGGCTGGCCGATCGCGTCATCGAACTGGCCGCCGACCCGGTGTCCTGGCTGGAGCCCGGCATCATGGACATTCCCGGCGAAGACCTGGCCGAAGTCACCGTCACTCATCCCGACGGCGAGCGCGTGGTGCTGCAGAAGCTCGGCGAGGACGGCGACTGGGTGCTGCGCGACGTGCCCGAGGGCCGATCCGCCGGGCCGGCCTGGATGCGCAACGCGCTGGCCAACGGCCTGCGCGGCTTGAACCTCGATGACGTGCGGCGCTTCGATCCGCCGTACCCGGACACTGCCGTGGTCACCGAGCTACTGACCGCCGACGGGCTGCAGTTCACTGCGCGAACCTGGCGCGAGGGCGAGGGCGA
>Ga0102940_1001233_pt1 | contig 16633 bp, 16 predicted proteins | sample SalPonR2_C_D1_MG_FD_78215 | JGI IMG/M metagenome (GOLD analysis project Ga0102940, IMG submission 78215) | Salt pond soil microbial communities from South San Francisco under conditions of wetland restoration - Salt Pond MetaG R2_C_D1_MG | ecosystem: Environmental > Aquatic > Marine > Intertidal...
AAGCGCGCCGGGAAGAGCTCGCATTGGACAACGTGGCCATTATACGAATCGAACAACTCTATCCGTGGCCTGCAGAGCAGATCAGTGCCATCGTTGAACCGTATCGATCGGCGCACCGGGTAGTATGGGCGCAGGAGGAATCTCGCAACCGTGGGGGATGGCGCTTTGTCCAGAATCGGCTCGCAAAAATTGCCAGCGTTGAGAATATAGAATACGTGGGGCGCGAACCCAGTCCCTCGCCGGCCACGGGATCGTTCCGCGAACACAAGGTGGAGTTGGATCAGCTGCTTTCTGCGGCGTTGGATCCGGCCCGCGAGGACCACAGTACCGGCACGGTACGCAATACAGAGGAGTCACGTTAGCATGAAACAGGCAGTAGAAGTACCTCAAGTCGGCGAGTCCGTGACCAGCGGCATTCTGGCCGTATGGAACGTGAGTAACGGCGACTACGTACATGAAGGTGATGAGATCTTTGAGCTCGAGACGGACAAAGCTACGCTGCCGGTTCCCGCTCCGGTGAGCGGTACCATCAGCATCTCCGTGCAGGCTGACGAAGAAGTGGAAGTAGGTACCGCGGTTGCTGAGATCGATACTGAGGGAGCGCCCTCCGACGCCGCAGCCGCACCGGATTCCGCCTCCCCGGAGCGTTCTCCCGACAGCGCCGATGAGGGGCAGCAGCCCCTTTCTCCCGCGGTGCGGCGGGTGCTCGAGGAAAACGGGCTCTCAGCGGCGACGGTGGCAGCGGCAGTCACTCCCAGCGGGAAGGATGGCCGTCTCACCAAGGGTGATGTGGACGCATACCTCAAGGGTCGCGGGGAATCGGCGGCCGCCGGAGGAACCTCCGCGGCAGCTCCGGCTCCGGAGAGCGCGCCGGCAAAAGCTCCGGCGACAGCGGCGCCGGCGGCCTCAGGCAGTACAGCCCCCGGCGGCCAGGAACGCAAGAAAATGACCAAGTTGCGCCAGACGATCGCCGCCAACTTGGTGAGCAGCAAGCAGCAGAGCGCCCACCTCACCACCTTTAATGAGGTGGACATGAGTGCGGCGATGGCGCTACGCACCAAATACAAAGGATCCTTCGAAGAAAAGCACGGCGTACGGCTGGGCTTCATGAGTTTCTTCGTAACGGCTGCCCAGCGCGCCCTCGTCGATTTTCCCTCGGTAAACGCCTTCGTTGATGGCACCGAGATCATCTACAATTACTTCTACAATGTGGGCGTAGCGATCTCCACGGATGCGGGATTGCTGGTTCCCGTGCTGCGCAATGTGGACGCGCTGAGCTTTGCCGATATCGAATCACAGATCGTCGATTTTGCAACTCGCGCCAAGAGTCGGCGGTTGCTACCGGATGAGTTCTCCGGGGGAACGTTCACCATCACCAATGGGGGTGTCTTTGGAAGCCTGCTTTCGACACCGATTCCCAGTCCGCCGCAAACTGCGGTTTTGGGGATGCACTCAATCAATAAACGAGCAGTTGTGGTAGATGACGAGATTGTCATACGACCGATGATGTATCTGGCGCTCACCTATGATCACCGGATTATTGATGGACGGGAAGCGATCGGCTTCCTCAACCGGATCAAGGGGCAAATCGAGGATCCGCCGCAACTCCTGTTTGATCTATAAGGGAACGAGATATGAGTACGTATGACGTGATCGTAGTTGGAGGTGGCCCCGGCGGCTACGTGGGAGCAATTCGCGCCGCGCAGTTGGGGCTGACCGTGGCTGTGGTGGATAAGCGCGCAACGTTGGGTGGTACATGTCTCAACGTGGGATGCATTCCTTCTAAAGCGCTACTGGACTCCAGTGAGTTCTTTGCCAAAGCGCGTGATGAAGCCTCCACCCACGGCGTAGAGATCGAGAATCTGTCACTCAATCTGGAAGCGATGCATCGCCGGAAAGATGGAGTGGTGAAAAAGCTTACCGGCGGCGTAGCCACGCTCGTGAAAAGCAATAAGATCGACGTGTACCATGGAATCGGATGGGTCCGCGACAAGAACACGGTTGAGGTGCTGCCCCCGGACACGGAGCCCGGCGGGGAGGGAGCGGCCGTTTCCGCTGGAGCAAGCACCGCTACCCTGGAGGGTGCGGCGCTCTTGTTGGCAACCGGATCGGTTCCCGTGGAGTTACCCTTTCTGCCGTTTGACGGAAAGACCGTTGTGGACTCTACCGGAGCGCTCGCGTTTGACACGGTACCCAAGCAGCTTATTGTGGTTGGGGGAGGCGTGATCGGACTGGAGCTTGGGAGTGTCTGGGCTCGACTGGGAGCCAAAGTCACCGTGGTGGAGGTGCTTCCGACGATCATGACCGGCTGGGATGCGCAGGTATCCAAGACGATGAAGCGCGAGCTCGGTAAACAGGGTCTCGAGTTCAAACTGGAGACCAAGGTCACCGGGGTTACGGTGAAGCGCGGAAAAGCAACCCTCACCGCCACCGACAAATCGGGGACGGAGCTGGAGCTTACGGCGGACAAGGTCCTGGTGGCCGTGGGCCGGCGGCCATACACCGAGGGTGCTAATCTTGACGCACTGGGCCTCGAGATGGATGGCTCCCGCATTGCGGTAGACGATCACTTCGCCACGTCGGTAGCCGGCGTATACGCGATTGGTGATATCGTTCATGGGCCGATGCTGGCTCACAAAGCGGAAGATGAGGGTATGGCGGCGGCGGAACGAATCGCGGGCAAGCCGGGACACGTAAATTATGATACGATACCCAATGTGATTTACACGTGGCCGGAGGCTGCCTCCGTGGGCCGCACCGAGGAGCAGCTCAAGGAAACCGGTATCCAGTACCGCAGCGGTACGTTTCCCTTCGCGGCAAACGGTCGGGCCCTGGCGATGGATTCCACCGGCGGATTCGTAAAGATATTGGCAGACGCCGAAACAGATCGGGTGCTAGGAGCACATATCGTTGGTCCATGGGCCAGTGATCTCCTGGCGGAGATTGTGTCGGTGATGGAGTTCGGCGGGAGCGCTGAAGATATCGCTCGCACCGTGCATTCCCACCCGACGTTAACGGAAGTGGTGAAAGAAGCGGCCCTCGGAGTGGACGGCCGGATGATTCACGCGAAAAACTGACAGGAGAAGAATCTACATGAGCACCGAACAACAGTATCCAAAAGGTTTGGATGGCGTGATCGCCGCCGAAAGTCGAATCTGCAAAATTGATGGCGACCGGGGGGCCCTATACTACTTGGGTTATCCGATCGATCAGCTGGTGGCGCAGTCTGACTTTGAAGAAGTGACCTACCTCCTACTGAACGGAGATCTCCCCACGGTGGATCAGTTGCAGGATTTCCGCCGGCGTATGCGCGAGGGGCGACACCTGCGGCCGGAAGTGCTGGATATGATTCGCAATTTTCCCGCCGATTCCCACGCCATGGAGTTGTTGCAGTCCGTGATTAGCTATCTCTCCGGCTATGTGGACCACAAAATTCACCACGGCCCGCATTGTAACTGCCGCGATACCCTCCATCAGGTAGCGCAAATGTCTAGTGTCATAGCTGCGCTGCACCGTTTTCGCAGCGGCCTGGACTATATACCGCCCCGGGATGATTTGAGCCATGGAGCCAATTTTCTGTATATGCTGCACGGCGCGGAACCGGATGGTGATGAAGGCGAAATTATGGACCAGTGCCTCGTCCTCCATGCGGAACACAGCTTCAACGCCAGTACGTTCACCGCCCGAGTGGTGGCAAGTACCCAAAGCACCTGTTACTCAAGCATTTCTGCGGCAATTGGGGCGCTCTACGGTAGTCTTCATGGAGGAGCCAACGAGCGGGTTATCCAGATGGTTGAGCGCATCGGAACTCCCGACAAAGCCGAGCAGTTCGTGAAAGACAAGCTCGGGCGGAAAGAAAAAATAATGGGAATGGGGCACCGCGTGTACCGGGCCAAGGACCCTCGGGCTATCGTAATGGAATCGTTTCTCGAGCAGCTTTCAGAGAAGCATGCCGACTGGACATACCACAAGATTCTGAAGACGGTGGAGAGTACGTTTCGCAATATTATGGAAGAAAAGGGTAAGCCGATCTATCCAAACGTCGATTTCTTTTCCGGTGCCGTATATCGGCTTCTCGGAATTCCGGCAAATCTATTTACTCCGATCTTTGCTGCCGCGCGAGCATCAGGATGGCTGGCCCATATCTTAGAGCAGCGTGAACATGAACAGCGCATCTTTCGGCCGAAGGCGCTCTATGTTGGTGATATGGACAAGGCGATCACGCCGCTACAGCAGCGCTGAGCGCCACGCACGGTACTATGGTATGGAGTCGGGGAGATTCGGCTCCTGCCATACCTCGTACACCTCGTACGCCACTTCCTCATATGGGTGACTATCAATCAATGCCCGGATAGCCGGGCGGACGACCTCATTTCGGCACAGAACTTCCACCCGGTACTCCGCTACCCGTTCCACATCGCCGAACGATCCGATGAACGGATCGCTCCCCGCTATCGGACGAAATTGTCCGATCCCCTCCGCCTGCCAACTGCATGAGTCATATTTCTCGTATCCCCCGGCTCCCGCATCAAAAACTGCAACTTTCACCGCGTCCACATGCTCCCGCGGCACAAAGAACACCAATTTGAACATGTCAAAACTGTAATGGGATTGAAAGCGTGTGGAAAGGTGAGAGCGCCATTCTCTCCATATGAAAATGACCCTGGGCAGCATCCGTTCTTTGATCCGCACAGTGGCGGCGATCGCGGTGGCGATGATCACCGTATCAGCGCCGGTGATAGCGCAAGAGACGAACACCGATCGTGAAATGGAGTTTGTATACGCCTACCAGAACACCCTCCGTCGCGTTTCCCAGGACGTGTTGCCGGTGGTAGTTGAAGTGGACACCGTTCGGCGCGTCTCCCGCCAGACGCGGCAGATGCCGTCGCCTCTGGAGTTCTTTTTCGGACGTCCCAACTCAGACAACGGACAACCGGAGACCAGGGAGTTTGAGCAGCGCGGGATCGGATCCGGAATACTCGTCCGGCGAGAGGGTTCTCAAGTATACGTGCTCACCAATAATCACGTGGCCGGCAACGCTGATGAAGTCAGCATCCGGTTGCACGATGAGCGGGAATATGATGCTACAGTCGTAGGCTCCGATCCCAATCGGGACCTGGCCCTGCTGGTATTCGAAACAGATGATGATATTCCCATTGCGAAGCTCGGGAACTCGGATGCGGTTCAGGTGGGCGATATCGTCCTGGCCGTTGGAAATCCGCTGGGATTTGAGTCGACCGTAACCAACGGTATGGTAAGTGCCGTGGAGCGTCAGGGGCCCAACCGTCCGGGTATGCCGATCCTCACCGACTACATTCAGACCGATGCCGCGATTAATCGCGGAAACTCCGGAGGTCCGCTCGTGAACCTGAGCGGTGAGGTGATCGGCATGAACACCTGGATCGCCTCACAGTCCGGTGGCAGTATTGGATTGGGGTTCGCAATACCCATTAACAACGCCCGTCGGGCCATTGATCAGTTCATCGCCGGCGGACGGGTCGAGTACGGCTGGCTCGGGGTAAACATGGCGAATCCGCCGGCGAGTCCGTCCGACTCTCTCGGGGAGTCCAACGGCGGCGCATTTGTCTACAACGTATACGAAGATTCGCCAGCGGCCGAAGGGGGTGTCCAGCCTGGGGATATCATAACCAGGGTTGATACCACCGCTATCGAGAGTAGCGATGACCTCTTGCGGGCGGTTGCTGATATGGAACCGGGTACGCGTACCCGATTTAGGGTACGCCGCGATAACCGAATGAGAACGGTTACCGTAAATTTGGGCATTCGACCTTCGGGAAATGAAGAACTGAACGCCGCCAACTTATGGCCGGGAATGTCAGTGGTGGAGGCGACGGAGCAGATCCGGGAAAACTTGGATCTCTCCAGTCGTGGGGGCGATCTGATCATTGGACAGGTCGCATCAGGATCACCGGCCGCCACGGCGGGCTTGAGAAGCGGGGACATTATCACCCGCGTCAATAGTGAAGAGGTGAGTACACTTGCCGAGTTTTACCGCGCGTTGAATAACGCCGACGGAGACGAAGTGGTCTTTCGTATCCGTCGCAATGACACCAATTTAATCATCGGATTGGTGAAGTGACCTAGAATCCTCCTCTTGTGTTGACCCGTCCGAAGCGTACTGACCAACCGCCCCCTGGTCATGCGCTGAGGGCGGGTCTTTTTTTGTTCTGCTCCTGACGTATATACTCCCCAACGATGGACAACAATACGATTATCATAGTCATCGCCGTGGTTCTTATTGGGTTCGGGGTACTGCGGATGAAGCTGTTTGGTTCCGCCGGCATCGCATCCACCGAGCGATTACAGCAGCTCATGGAAGACGGCGCCCTCGTGGTGGATGTTCGTACCCCGGAGGAATTTCGTGCCGGCCATGTGGAGGGAGCGGTGAATATTCCCTTAGATGAGATCGTGAACCGCTCGCAGGAGCTTGGTGACGGAGAACAACCGGTTATCCTGTACTGCAATAGCGGAAACCGCAGTGGTCAGGCCATCGTGCGGCTGCACCGGCATGGACTGGGCAATCTCACCAACGGGGGCGGCCAACACCATATGCCTTCCTAACACCCCGCGTTCGGCGTGCGCGCATCGCCTCCGGGACCTCAAGACTCCTCGGTCTCCAATAACATCGTCATCCAGACCACGATATCTGTCCATCCGTTATTGCTGGCAACTCGAACCGGAGTGGTACCATCATCGGTGCGTGCCGACAGGTCCGCCCCTTCATCGAGAAGGTAGCCGATAATCTCGCGGTTACCGGTTCGAGCGGCGGTCATAATCGGGGTCCAGCCGGCATCGTTGGCCATGTTTACGTCTGCCCCGTTTTGCACGAGGTAGCGCACCATCTCGTAGTCTTCATTGGAGATCGCATATCGAAGGGCAGTCACCTCCCCTCGGGATTCCGGCATCGTGGCATTTACGTCGGCCTCGGCCTCTTCCACCAAATACCGTACGATTTCCATGTGGCCCTGCTCAGCCGCCAGTAGCAATGGTGTTTTATCACGGTAGTCAGTGGACTCTACCGAGACCCCACCGGCAACCTCTTCGCGCACCCCCGCCACGTCATTCCGGTCCACCGAACGGTGAATCATTGAAATGCAGGAGGTCAGAAGAAGTATGGCCGACAGGAGCGCCAATCGAGCTATCATTTTCATGCGTTGCAGTATAGTGGCGGCGACGGCGGGTCACAAGAGTCCATTTCCGGACTCCCCCGCCTCGGCGCATTGTAGGCAGCCGGCGTAATTTGCGGTAGCTTGGGAGCGGTGAGTGTCGTACAACAATACCGGGTGCTCGCCTGGCTTATTCTGCTGCTTCTTGCAGGAAATGCCGTGGCGACAGCACAAGATGACTCCCAGGACCCCTCTTCGGTGGTTGTGTTGGAACAGATTCAAGGCCCTGCGGTAGCCCCTCCAGGGCCATTCGTTCTCGACCACGTCCGTTTCGATGTAGACGGCAGAACCAGACCCGACTCGCTGCTCGCCGTATCCGGATTAGTGCCCGGTGCCCGCGCTGATACGATTGAGGCGCTTGAGGCGATGCTTCTGCGGGCGCGCCAGGATCTGATGAATCGGCGGGTGTTTGATGAGATTACCGTAGTGTGGTCCGTTGCGGCACCGGATGATGCGCTTCAGTCTGAGGAGCCCACCCCGGTTCGGGTCGTATACTATGTAGACGACGGTTGGACACTGCTACCGGTACCATTCTACCGCTACGACTCCAACACCGGCCACAACCCGTTTGGCGTGCTGTATTGGGATAATATTCTCGGGACTCTCACCGACTTCGGAGTGAGCGCCGGCTATTACTCGCGCAACTGGTCTACACCATTCGGGTGGGATGTACGACTTGACTGGCGTCGGGTTCGGTTGCTGGGTCGCCAATGGAACGTTTCCTTTGACCAGGAGTTCGAGACCTTTGAGCAGGCCAGTCCCGACGGGAGTCTTGAACGAGCGTATACCGGCTATTCCACGAGATTCGGCGTGTCGACATCGTTTCGGCTGAACGACTGGCTCCGGTACTCCGTGTCACCCAATATGACCCTCGATTACGGCTATGAGACGATCGTTAACGAGACGGAGGAGCGCCTGCCGGCAGACCGCGCTGCCGCCGGGTTTAGCCATGGCCTGAGAACGGGAGGCATAGACTGGGTGAACAACCTCCGTAGAGGGTGGTCGGCCTCGCTTTCGAACGGGATCTCTTACGACCCCGAGCGGCGAGATTGGCAGGCAGATGTGGGTGCTTCCTACTCCCGTCACTGGCTTCCCCGGGCCCGCGTAAGCCCCGGCGTGCGCGCTCGTATCGCCCATAACTTCGACGGGGACACGTTATCTCGAGGTGGTGTGGCCCGCGGTGTCGCAAACAATCGAGTATTTGGGACCACTATCGCTGCGGTGAATACTCAGGTTTCGATCCTGGCGATTGACTGGGAACGCGTTACCGATATTCAGGTGGTTCCGTTCGTGGATGTGGTGGTTGCTCGTAAACAAGATCGAGGGCTCCAGGGTGACGACGTTGCTGTGGGGTTTGGTGCTGATCTGATACTATTTCCCGATTTTATGCGCGGGTTTCAGGGACGTCTCAGTTTTGGCCTTGATGCCCGAGAATTGTTTGGAGGGAGGGGCTCGCAGGCGCTCTTAGAGTTTTCTATCACTGAGACACTGCAGATTTAGGCATAGGTGGACGTGCAATGAAGATCCGCACCAGTAGTGCAACCTCCAACGCAGGGCGAGCGTACCATGTTCTGATTATCGCCACGCTCGTGATGATGTCCGGAGCGTGCGCGTCGGCAACGACCCCGCACGCTGAAGCGTATCCCGTCTTCCGGCGGATGAGGGCCGAGCTTGAGCCGCTTACGTTTGCTGAGCCTTCCAGCACGCCCACAATACGCAGACACTACTCCGAAGCCAGTCGGGGTTTGCCGGAAGTCCAGCACGACACGGGCACGGTCACTACCACCAACGGAGCGATTTCGGTGCATATCTGGTGGCCGCCGGAGCGTACACACGCCGTAGGGACGGTGTATGTAGTACACGGTTACCTTGCCCATCCCCTGCAACATTCCGCATTGATTCGGCAGCTACTTGAGAATAACTACGTGGTGATCGCTCCGGAGCTGCCGGGGCATGCCCTCTCTGACGGCTCCCGGGGCGCGATCGACGATTTCTCAGACTACGGGGCGGTTTTGGATTCCGTAACGCGGACCGTAGCCGGCCATGTGCCGACGCCGTGGCATGCGGTAGGACACAGTACCGGAGCTACGGCGCTCTACGAGTTGATTCGCAGATACCGTGATCCGTTCGAGCAGTTAGTGTTTGTCGCGCCCCTTATTCGAAGCCGGTTCTATCGTCTCTCCCGGGTAGGGCGGTTTCTCAGTAGGCCCCTTATCGATAGCGTTTCCACCGGGTACGACGACCCGCTTGGTGTGCGGCGGATGCCGCTTTCCTGGTTTGACCGCCAGGTCGAATGGAACCGGCGTGCGCGAGGGTTTGAGCCGATCACACGGCCGTTGCTGGTACTGCAGGGTACCGCGGATACGGTGGTAGCGTGGCGGTATAATCGGCGGTTTATAGAAGATGCGTTTCCCCAGGTGAACTATCGCCTCTTTGCCGGCGCGGGGCACGTGTTGTTTCGAGAGGACCCCGATATCCGGGAGGAAGCGGTTGAGACGGTGACGAGCTATCTTCACCGGTTGGGTGCTCGCGCCGAGCGTGAGCATGAGTAACGGGTACGGATATGGCCGTGAGTAGTACTCGCGTCGCGTCGGTGGTCATTCCGGTGTACAACCGGCAGCAGATAGTAGGTAGTGCCATCGAGTCAGTTGTCTCCCAGACTGTGCCCCCAGGGTGGGAGGTGGAGTTGCTGGTGGTGGACGATGGCAGTACCGACGGCACGCTGGAACAGATCGAACGGTACGCCGACACGTACCGTTCCCCGAGCGTACCAGTCATTTCGGTGTCCCTTCCGCACCATGGGTTCCCCGGGGCCGTTCGTAACCGTGGGGTTGAGAACGCTCGAGGGGAGGTGTTGGCCTTTCTCGATTCCGACGACCGCTGGTATCCGGAAAAACTCAGCACCCAGCTCCCACACCACGAAACGGAGCAGTGCCGCATCTCCCATACGCGGGAGGTTTGGCTCCGTAACGATCGGGTTGTGTCGCAGCGCAGGCAAAAGCACGCGCGCTACGGTGACATCTTTCACGATGCGCTCCACAAGTGCATCGTTGGTCCTTCCACGGTGATAATGGCCCGCTCGCTCTTTGCGGAGCACGGTGGATTTCGCGAGGACCTCGAGATCGCTGAAGACTACGAGCTATGGCTCCGCATCCTTGCGGCTGAGGAAATTTGCTTTATTGACACTCCCCTCACCGAAAAACGAGCGGGCCCCTGGGATCAGCTTTCGGAAAAGTACGGTCAGATTGAGGCGTTTCGAATCAGCGCGCTTCGGGATCTTGTTCGGGCGGAGTACTTTCTTCACCGCGGCTTGCCGGAGCGTCATAAACACGCTCAGAATACGCTTGCTCAGAAACTGCGCATCTACGCCGCCGGGGCTCGCAAGCGAGGAAGGGGGGAAGAAGCGACGAGGCTGGAGCATGAAGCGCACCGATATCGTCCGCTCCTTTGACGGGACGCATCGGCTGAGGTATCCTTCCCGATATGGTACTCCTGCGCGGAGCTGTTCTTGCAGCAGCATTAGCGCTTCTCGGCGCGTGCAGCGCCACACAGACAATAACCCTAGATGAGAACGGCTCTGGTGACGCCACGGTTCAGATCTCCCTGGATCCAGTCTTTGCGGCCTATCTCACGGATCTTTCCATGGGAATGGGCGCCGATGAAGAACTTTCGGTGTTTGACGTAGCCGCGATTCGTGCGTCCCTGCAGGCGCAGCCTGGTGTCTCGGTGCGGCGTATTGAGACAGATGGCCCACGCGTTTTGCGAGTAGAGGTCGATTTTGAGTCTCTCGAGCAGCTACTCCAGGTTCAGGACCGGTCCGCGCACCGCTTTGTGCGGTTCGAGCGGACAGAATCGTTTTTGCGATTGGCTGCCGCAATTGATCGGGCTGCCATGGAGCAGATTGGAACGATCGCGGGAATTGACCCGTTTGTGGCTGATGCCCTGCTCCCGCCGGATGGTGAAATGGGTCCCTCGGAATACCGTGATTACCTGGGCTGGGCGTTCGAAGAGTACGTGGAAGACCGCCCGATGGACACCATCTTCCGCGAAAGTCGGATAGCCACGGTGATCGAGCCCAGCGGGTCAGTTGTTCAAGTGCGTGGTGGCGACTCCCGCGCCGGTACGGTCCAGTTTGTCACGCCGCTGGTGGACGCGATTACGGCCCGGGAGCCTCTCACCTATTCGTTCGTGTACACCCGCCGGTAGCGGAGTCCGCTATTTCTCGGAGAATCCTGCCATTTCACGCATTTGGTGCGCCGGTCCCTCATCCAAATCGGGGTTGCGATGGACGATCGACTGGACGCCGGTTGCCAGCCCATATAAGTTAATGAACCCGGTGGCGTCGGCGTGGTCGTAACTGGACTCTCCAAAACTTGCCAAATCCTCGATGTACAATGAGTACGAGGACTTTCGACCGGCGATAATAATGTTTCCCTTGTAGAGGACAACACGCACCGATCCGGTAACATACTGTGAGGCGGTCTTCATGTAGGCGTCGAGCGTCTCCCGGAAGTGGGTGAACCATTTCCCGGCGTATACCAACTCGGCGTAGCGCAGGGCAAGCTGATTCTTTACCGCCAATGTATCAAAATCCATCGTGATCATTTCCAGCTCCCGAAGCGCTTTGTGCAGGATCGTTCCCGCCGGAGTCTCGTATACGCCACGGCTTTTCATGCCTACCAGTCTGGTTTCCACCAGATCCGCGCGACCGATGCCGTTCTCTCCGCCCACTTTGTTCAGGTACTCCAGCAGGTCCAGGGCGTCCTTCTTTTCGCCGTTGATTCCTACCGGCATACCCTTCTCAAAATCGATGATGATTTCGGTCTCCTGGTCCGGTGCCTCCTTGGGGGAGGTGCTCAGCTGGAACATCTCATCCTGAGGGCGATTCCAGGGATTCTCCAGGTCGCCACCTTCGTGGCTCATGTGCCAGATGTTCCAGTCCCGGGAGTAGATATTCTTCTTGGAGATAGTGCCGATGGGAATATTGTTCTTCTGGGCGTATTCGATCGCGTCTTCCCGACTGCGAATATCCCATAGCCGCCAGGGGGCGATGACATGCAGTTGCGGCGCCAGCGCCTTGTAGGTCAGTTCAAACCGAACCTGGTCGTTTCCCTTGCCGGTGCAGCCGTGGGCCAGCGCGTCGGCCCCTTCTTGCAGGGCCACCTCCACCTGGTGCTTAGCCTGCAGCGGACGAGCGATAGAAGTTCCCAGCAGGTACTTGCCTTCGTAGATTGCACCGGAGCGGAGCATGGGATACAGGTAGTCCCGAGCAAACTCTTCGCGGACGTCGCGGATGATCAACTTGGAGGCTCCCGATGCAAGCGCCTTCGCCTCCATATTGTCCCAGTCTTCATCCTGGCCGACATTAGTGCAGATCCCGATCACCTCTGTGCCGGGATACTGTTCCTTCAGCCACGGAATAATTATCGAGGTATCCAAGCCCCCGGAGTATGCGAGACAGATCTTCTGTATCTTCGATGTCTTTTCAATCATAAACGTCTCCTCGTGTGAATCGATTGTAGTGTCTTCGTCAGGCGGTTCACGCCCTCATCCAGTTCTTTCCGTGAGATCACCAGAGGTGGTGCAATGCGCACCACATCCTTCCCGGAGCGGAGCAGCAGCACGCCGTGGTCTCGGGCCGTCGGTAAAATCTCAGGGAACAGTTCATCCTGATCGTGTCCTAATTCGATCCGTATCCCCCGCAGCAATCCCCGCCCGCGGAGCTCCGTCACGAAGTCGAAGCGCTCGTGAAGGGCGGTGAGGTGTGCCTCCAGCTGCTGAGATCGGTCTTCCACCGCATCGAGAAATCCATTGGCGGTGATGCGCTCAAGCACATAGAGCGCCGCCGCGGAGGTTGCCGGGCCGCCGCCAAAGGTGGTTCCGTGGTCTCCGGGGTTGAGCTCTCGGTTTACGCGATCGGGAATCAGAGTTGCGGACATCGGGAGTCCGCCGGCCAGCGGTTTCGAGAGGCAGATCACATCCGGGTGCAACCCCGCACCGGTGCTGCCGAATAGGGTTCCCGTGCGGCCCAACCCGGTTTGAATCTCGTCCGCTATGAGCAGGATATCGTGCCGTTCGGCGACATCGTGCAGTGCGGTCACCATTTCCGGTGATAATACGCGCAGGCCGCCCTCTCCTTGCACCACCTCCACCAGAACTCCCGCCACGGTATCGTCCACCGCCTCGCGCAGTGCCTGGGGATCATCAAACGGTACCGTGTCAAAGCCCGGCAGCAGCGGCTCAAACTTACGCCGGTACGCCTCATTCGGGGTTGCCGACAACGCGCCCATCGTCCTTCCGTGGAAGCCATCAGACAGCGATATTATTCGGTGATGGCCCTCACCCCGACGCTGATAGGCATAGAGGCGCGCGTACTTGATCGCCGACTCGTTAGCCTCGGCGCCGCTATTCCCAAAGTGTACCGCCGTAAACGGCTCCCGGCCCACACCGTGGGTCACCTCCAGCAGGCGATTGGCCAGGGCGATGGCCGGTTCAGTGGCATAGAGATTAGAAACGTGCACGAGACGTTTCATCTGCTGCGCCACTACTCGGGCTAGGCGGCGATCACCGTACCCCAGGGCGTTCACCGCAATTCCCGAACCAAAGTCCAGATAGCGGCTTCCGGCTACATCCCGGAGCCATACACCGTTCCCCCGAGAGAGAACCGGAACGTTTCGGGCGTAGTTCCGAGCGAATGGGGTATCCTGAGTTATTGCGGGCATGGTCATGAGCTTCTCCTTAGCCGGTCCTGTGCACTGCGCGGATCGCGCTGCCTGCATCGCCGTGGATGAGGTGTTTAAGATCACCGCGTTGGAGGTACTGGCCGATCATGACCTCCCCAACTCCTGACTGCACGGCGAGCGCGCAGGATCGAAGCTTGGCTGCCATCCCATCCCGGGCAATTCCGGAGGTGATCAGCGATTCCACCGTATTGGGATCGATCTCGCGAATCACGGTGTCCGTGGCGTCTAGCACGCCGGGAATGTCGGAAAGATAGCACAGGGTAGCCCCGTCCATCGCTTCCGCGATCGCCTGAGCTGCCTCATCAGCGTTGATGTTTACCGCGGCGCCATCTTCACCGATGCCGACCGTGGCAACGATCGGGAGGTAGCCCGCAGATAGTGCCATCTTAAGCACGGCGAGATTCACCTGATGCGGCCGGGCAGTGCGCGTATCGAGAACGGAATCGGGCTCGAAATCGGTATCCCCAGGAACGAGGATCCGTCCTACCAGTAACCCGCCGTCGGCGCCGGTTAATCCCAGCGCGGGTATGTTGCGCCCGGACGCCAGGCGTACCAACTCAGTGTTCACCCGGCCGGCAAGTACCATATCAACCACTTCCATCTCTGCGGGAGTGGTAATCCTGATGCCATCACGAAACTGCGGATTCATTCCCAGTTTCGTGCTCATCGCACTTACGGTTTTTCCTCCGCCATGAACGAGGACCGCCGGTCGTCCAACCGCGGAGAGTTCTTCGAGAAGGAGCGCCGTGCACTCCATATCGGCTGCCACGGTGCCGCCGATCTTGACAACCAGTGGGCGCAGACCGCCGTTTCGGGAATCGGTCGGGGCAGCCGGTGCTGGGCGATCTCCAGTCATAGCTCCATCCCGTAGTTCAGGCCGGCCTCCTCAGCAAAGCCGAAGAGAATATTCATATTTTGTACCGCCTGACCGGACGCGCCTTTCCAGAGGTTATCGATTACTGAGAGCAGTATCACATGTCCCGGTTCTATACGCCACCCAATACGGATACGGTTGCTCCCCCGAACGTGGCGTGTCTCCGGTGCGGTCTCACCGACAAGCTCTACAAACGGTTCATCGTGGTACCGTTCCTCCAACGCCGTCACCACGGCTGCGGGGTGGGAGGTAGGAAGCACGGTGGTTACCGCCATTCCCTGCTTGATCGGTGCCAAATGAGGGTTAAAGAGCACTATCGGATCGGTGCCCGCAAATTGTTGTGTGGTCAGCAGCTGTTCAACGATTTCAGCCTGGTGTCTGTGCTGCGTTCCCACCCCATACGCGTTGGCGTTCTCGTTCCGCTCAGCGAACAGCAGATTCCTCTTGGGCGTGCGCCCGCCGCCGGAGATGCCGCTGATCGCATTGATAACGAGCGGGCCCTCGATTAGCCCCGCGGCCGCTGCCGGTAGGATCGGTAAAAGCGACGCGGTGGGGTAACAGCCGGGATTCGCAATCACCGGCGCTCCCGGAATCTGATCTCGACGCCACTCGCACAAGCCGTAGACCGATCGGTTCTGATATTCCGCAGCGGGCGGAGCACTGCCGTATGCGGCTTCAAACCGAGCGGCGTCTGCAAATCGAAAATCTGCCGAAAGATCGATCACCGGCACGGATCCCAGTACCGGTGCGCAAACCTCCGCGGACGCTCCGTGAGGAAGTGCGGAAAACACCACATCACCGGGGTCAGTGAGCGCCTCTTCCGGAGTGAGCACCGTGGAGTGAACCGATCCCTGTCGCACAAGGGATTGCGGCAGCCCCGGGTCCGCTTCCGTTACCGGCGTTCCGGCGGTTGTTCGGGCGGCAGTGGTAACCCGCGCCACATGAGGGTGGTGGGCAAGTATTCGCGTGAGGAGCATACCGCCGTAACCGGATGCTCCGAGTACCGTAGCTCGCATTAGTCATCAAACTCCGGAACTCGCGCGCGCAGGACATCGAGAAAATCTTCTCGGGAGATGTCCTCCCGCAGCGCCACAAAGACGGTATCGTCACCGGCGACGGTTCCCATAACTGCTTCGATATTGAGATTATCAATCGCGATCGCCACGCTATCGGCGTGGCCGTTAAGGGTCCGGATTACCGCCAGTGCACCAGTAAAATCCAGTGACACGTATCCTCGGGAAAAATCCAGCGCGAAATTTCGCTCTTGCTCACGCCGAATCTCTTCACTTGGGAGACTATAAAAATAGCCGTCGTTCCCCACCGCTTGCTTGCCTACTTTCAGCAGCTTTAGATCTCTTGAGAGTGTTGCCTGCGTCACGTGAAAGCCTTCTCGCTCCAGGCTTCGCAGCAGGACCTCTTGATTGTCAATCCGCTCTTCGCGGATAATGCGCTTGATCGTTTTCAAGCGCTTTTGTCGTTCTCGCACGGCGCATCCTCGCTCAGATGAATAATTATGCCTGGTTGCGGCATAAAGTTACGTCATCGTACCAAGAGTTTCAACATGGGTTAGGCTGGTTTGTGGTGAATTTGAATCGCGGTTACACTCAAGAACGAGGAAAATGCCATGGATCGTGACGGGTTTGTGGAGATCTTCATCGCTGAAGACGAAATGACGGTAACCGCCACATTTCTGCCTCCGATGGGATCCGGCCGGCTCCTGGAGCCGGACACAGTCTATACACTCTTGGAATCGCGAAACATCGTCTGCGGTGTTGATACTGAGGCGATCGGCGAAGCGGTCTTCTCGGTGAATACCGACCGTCGCCTGC
>Ga0102940_1001234_pt1 | contig 16627 bp, 13 predicted proteins | sample SalPonR2_C_D1_MG_FD_78215 | JGI IMG/M metagenome (GOLD analysis project Ga0102940, IMG submission 78215) | Salt pond soil microbial communities from South San Francisco under conditions of wetland restoration - Salt Pond MetaG R2_C_D1_MG | ecosystem: Environmental > Aquatic > Marine > Intertidal...
CCACAATCCAGCGCTCTAACCAACTGAGCTACAATCACCATTTTCAGAAGCGATGCAAATTTAAGCAAACTCTAGCCATAAAATCAAGCATCCGGAAGTAAAAAAGACCGGAATTTTTCAATATTTGTACTAACGAACTAAGGATCAGGAGGGTTCAGGGCTTTTATCTTTTATTCCGCCGCCTTTGCTTTCGGCGCCGCTCGCGTTCCCGGCGTTTTTTGGATTTTTCCCACTGGAACTTTTCGCGTTTCCAGAAGCGATAGCGCAAACTAATTCCCGTCTGCGTATAGATCAGTTTTTCTCCACCCACTAAATTAATGGCAGGCTTGATATCGTAGGAAAGGTTAAGGTTACCCAGGGTTGTCTCAATCCCGAAAAGGACATCAACGCCGAAAGGGTCGCGAGCAGGCACAGCTTCTTCGTCGAGCTGCTCCTCTCCTATCCAACCCTTGTGAAATCCTCCGCCCAGATAGAGATTAAGGTGGCGGGTGAAGATATTATAATGGCGGTTCGCCAGGAAGGTCAGCATTACTTCCTCACGTAGCAGACTGGATTGGATAAGCAGCTCGGCCGTATAGTTGTCGTAAACGCGCTGTTTGACCGTCAGGCCCCAATCGGTTCCCAGCCGCATTCCGCCCACCGTGTTGTAGGATTGGGCAAATAGACCAAGCGCAAGAAAACTAATAATCGTAGTGAGTGTCGTTCGTTTCATGGCTATGAAACGCTGTCGGTTGGGATATTTGGTATAAATAATATGTTAACAGGTAGGACAACACTCCGCCTGCCCTAGTCGAAAAAGCTGTCGTATTGATTTTTGTGGCTGCCGGTCCTGACCTTTTCTTTGATGGGTTCATTCAGGTCCAGAACATCGTTGTCGTTTTTGGCCTGCTCCAGAAGTGACTCTTTTTCTTCACCCAACAACAAGCTGGCCCCCTCCTTTTCCCATTCTTCGAGCATTTTCAGCCCGTCTTCTTCGAAGATACCGTTCTGCAGATCGATGGAGTCCATCACGCTTTTTGACATATCCATAAAGCGTTCCATTTCGCCGACTTTATTGGCAACATCATCGGCGACGGCTTCCATGGCAGCATCAAACATCGCCCGGCGGTCGGGGTCACCCGACAAGACACTCATAGCCGATTTCATCGCGCTATGACTGGCGTGTATAGCTTTGCGTTCCTGATCCTTAATGGCCACCTGATCCTTAATATCCTCCTTGAGGATTAAAGAGTTTTCGTGCATACGCGTTAAGACGCGATACATAACCTCCATGCGCTGATAAAGATCTTCAAGGCGCATATTCGACTCGCGCAAGCGGCCGGCTTTGCGCGATTTAAGAATCATGGTAGAACGCTTATTATTCTCCTTGGCTTTGGATGCCAGTTCGAGGTTGCTTTCGATTTCTTTTTTGTTGTTGTGGATGATCTCCTGCAGTTTGTGCATTTGTCCGCGCAGCATAGAGATTTGTTTCTTCATCTCTTTGATCTTATCTTCCAGATCACTGACGTAGTTTTTTAGGATGCCGATGGGGTCAAGCTCCACAAAAATTCCGGTAATCCAGCGCATCACGCTTTTGTACATATACCAAATGAGGTTGCGCATGCGCGGATCAAGTACCATATAGGCTAAAGCTGCCAGGATCAACAGCATAACACTCAGGTAAACGACGTTTTGAGCTAACGCTATCAGCGTTGGCAAAAAAGTAACCAGCAAGTATCCTCCGCCAATTAGTAGCCCGGTGAGGAATACCATCCCGGTCATGCCCTCCGGGCGTTTCCAAAATGGTCTGGGCTTAATATCTCCTTGGTGCGTATTCATAGTCATTTACTTGTCGCTCAGGTATTGATTTATCTTTTCCAGATCCCCCCGAACTTGATTAACCAGTTGCTGATAGGCTTCCTGAAAATCAGAGGCGGTTTGTCGTATGGTTTGTTGCGCTTCTTCAGCTTGTTCCTTTTGGGTAATATATTCTTTTTTCAGCGTTTCTATTTCCCGCTGTTTCCGCTGAATATCTTCTTTAATCTGAGCCATTCGGGTATGGGGTACCTCTACCTTTTCGATTTTTTGCTTTTGCAAAACCCCTTTAAATTTATCTGTTTCCCCGATTAGGGCCTCCACGCCAGCTTCAATAGTCTTACGGGCATTCTCCGTGCCGGCCGACCAGCCGCCCGCCTCTTTAAATGCCTGCTGATAGCGTTCTTCTTCACTAAGGCCCTGATACTCTTTCAGCTTTTTGCGAAAGCTCAGGTAGTCAAAAGTCCCCAGATCAGATCGCTGTAGAGCGCGAAACAAGATATCGATAAACTTCTTTTGTTTGGTTGTCATCCAGCAATTTTTTTTAGCGCAAGTCCTTTCTGTACACAACTCAGATATTACCCTATAGTTTTACAGATTGGACGAATCGCCCACATTCTTATACAAAGTACACAAGAAATGAGAAAATAGAAATTTGAGCTCATAAATTGAAATCAGAAGGTTGAGCATCCTTTACTTTTTATCCTTTAACCTTTGCGAATACGCAACTTAACAAATCTTGGTATATTCGCCTGATCAGATCACGCGAGAGTATATTTCGACTATGTTTGCACATGAATTCCAAAAGCGGGTACGCTATGGCGAGACCGATCAAATGGGCTATTTATACTACGGGCACTACCCCGCTTATTATGAGATCGGTCGAGTGGAAATGCTGCGTTCCCTGGGCATGACCTATAAGTCTATGGAAGACGATTTGGGCATTATGATGCCGGTGATGAGTCTACAGATGCGCTATGTGCGTCCGGCTCGCTATGATGAGTTGATTACTATTCGTACCAGCTTGCGCAAAATGCCGGATAAGTTTATTACGTTTCATGTCGAACTATTTAACGAAGCCGGCGAACTAGTCAATGGTGGTAGTGTTAAATTGTGTTTTGTTGCCATCAAAACCAACAAGACAGTTATGATACCCGATGAATTAGAAAGAGCCCTCAAACCATATTTTACAGCGTGAAAGAACTTTTAAAAAAATGGCAATACCGAATTACCCATCATCCGACGGTCTTACGGTTTATCCGGTGGACGAAAAAAAAGTCACTCCCAGGCTTTTTTGGAGTACCGATTTATGATGTGTTTATGCTTATTCTCCGGGAAATTCGGCAGTACGACCTTTTTGTGCGGGCCAATTCTGTAGCCTATAGTTTCTTTTTGTCGCTTTTCCCATCCATTATGGTTTTATTCACCCTACTACCCTACCTGAAAACATATGCGTTAAAGTACTTACCGCAGGGAGCAAATTTTGACCAATACCTACGCAACCAAATTAGCTCGATCATGCCGGGGGTGGCCGGAGACCGGTTGTTCAATTTTGTCGATGATATTACCTCAAACCCACGGGTCGGTTTGCTCTCTTTTGGCTTTTTTATGGCGATTTTCTTTAGCTCCAACGGTATGCTGATGCTGATGCGGGGCTTTGACAAGAGCTATACCTCCACCTTCAAAAATCGAAATGCCTTACGCAAGCGGCTCATCGCTATTGGTATGACTTTTTTAATTGGCATGCTCGTTATTACGGCCGTTGTTCTGATCATTCTTGGTGATTTTGGCATTAATAAATTAACGGAATTGACCAATCTGGATCGCATCTCAGAAACTTTACTCAACCTGTTGCGGTGGATTACGATTATTGCGCTATACTACTTTGGCATTGCCATGATTCATCGATTTGGAGCGGCTACGCGACGCAAGTTCAAGATGTTCACCCCCGGTGCCGCTCTGGCGGCTTTACTCTGCCTGGTCACCTCGGTGGTGTTCTCCTATTACGTCAACAACTTCAATACCTATAATGAACTCTATGGTTCCATCGGTACGATCATCGTGATTATGCTCTGGATTCAGCTCAATTCGCTCTCGATCTTAATTGGCTACGAATTAAATGCCAGTATCGCCGTCAACCGCGATATTCGTGCGCAAATTACCGACGAGAAATAAATGACGGCACCACGGGGAATTGGTTAAGCAGAAATTAGGATATACTTACGCACAGTGACGCTCGTTCTCAGTCAGAGAAAACTTTCCAACCATATGGCACAATGGCTTACTACGGAGTTCTTTTCGTTGACTTTTACCACTCTAACACTTACTAAGATGGGTAGGAAAGCGATTAATCTGGTTCTTTTTTGCTGTGTTTCCACATTGGCCTGGGGACAAAAATACAGCAATGAATTTCTATCCATTGGTGTAGGCGCACGAGCTCAGGGTTTGGGAAATGCTGTTATCGCCCGTACCGACGATGCCAACGCAGCCCCCTGGAACCCAGCGGGCATCGCGGCCGACACTAATGACGATAGCTGGCAAGTCAGTGCCATGCACTCCGAGTGGTTTGCGGGAGTGGGAAAATTCGATTACCTCGGCGCCGTCTTGCCCAGTTTTGGGAACGGGCGTCGTCTCGGCATCAGCCTCATCCGGTTCGGGATTGATGACATCCCTAATACGTTATCCCTGTACAACTCCGACGGTACCGTCAATTTTGCTAACGTCAGTCGCTTCTCGGCTGCCGATTACGCCTTACTTCTTACCTATGCCCAACCCTTAACCGTCAAGCAGGGGCGATTAATCGTCGGCGGAAATGTGAAAGTTATCCACCGGATTATTGGTCCGTTTGCGAACTCCTGGGGCTTTGGGCTCGATGCAGGAGTACAATACCACCGGGGGAACTGGTCATTCGGCGTCACGGGTCGCGACCTAACCAGCACCTTTAATGCCTGGTCGTTCAGCTTTACCGAGGAAGAAAAAGAGGTTTTGGAATTAACCAACAACGAAATTCCCATCAATAGTGTAGAAGTGACGCGCCCTACCCTCATTGCGGGGGTAGCCCACCGCTTCCGCTTCAAAGATATCGGCCTAACTCCCGAACTTGATGTTTTCATAACGACCGACGGGCGACGCAATGTATTGCTCGCCGGAGACCCCTTTAGCATTGACCCGGCCTTTGGCCTGGAAGCTGATTACCGGGAGTTCATTTTTTTACGGGCAGGGGTTAATCAATTTCAGCAATTATCTGGTTTTGGCGGAAGCCAGACCTGGCAGGCTCGCCCGGCTCTCGGAGTCGGCTTCCGACTGGGTAAACTAACGGTCGACTACGCGTTCAGTGACCAAACGGGACTGGACAACGGGTATGCTCATGTAATCTCCCTGCAGGCTGCTTTTAATCGAAAAACGCCATAGTGCTGAAGAAGATGCCTGTCGCCGGCAAAAGCGTAAGCCCCTCGGTGGGGAGCCTGTTTTTTTTGATAGGCAAGCACAGGTATTCGTCGGTTTCATGTCAGAAGTCAAAAAACTACTTGACTGGCAAAATCCCTTTACTTACCTTTGAGTTATTCGTTAATACGACGAATAAAGAGTTACCACTCGGGTATCAAAAATGTTTTGACTCTACATTTTTAACATATTAGGGTACGACTTGATGTGACTAGGGCGGGCCTCAATCAGCCTCCGGCTGACTCGCTTCGGCGACAAGGGGATTACTGAACCACATTGGCGACCTTATCCATGACTTTTACGAGGGTTCAAAACCACCCTGATACTCGTGTGGTTTTAATGTATAGCCGGGCAAGGAAGTAGTTATTTACTTTCCTGCCCGTATTTTTTTAGGTTCCTTGCTTCAAGCCAAGTTCTCTACCCTTGTCCAGCATAAACTGATAAGCTGCCTCGTATTCGTTGGGAATGTCCCCATCCAGAATAGCTTCCCGAATGGCCGTTTTTATATCCCCTACCGTGCGCGAAGGCTTGATGCCAAAAGTTTCCATGATCGTCTCTCCGGAGATCGGGGGTTGCCAATTTCGGAGTTGATCCTTTTCTTCTACCTCCTTTAGCCGCTCTCGCACTAATTCGTAATTTTCCAGATACCGTTTTACCTTACGGGGATTCTTCGAGGTGATATCGGCTTCGCAAAGCATCATCAAGTCGTCAATATCATCCCCGGCTTCGTAGAGTAATCGGCGGATAGCCGAGTCAGTAATATTTTCCTTAGTGAGGGAAATTGGACGCAGGTGGAGGCGGACCAGCTTTTGTACGTACTTCATTTTATGGTCCATGGGAAGACGCATACGCCGAAAGATTTTCGGAATCATTTTTGCGCCCAGCATCTCATGGCCGTGGAAGGTCCATCCCTGATCAGGGTGATACCGTTTGGTTGGCGGCTTGGCAATATCGTGCAGTATGGCAGCCCAGCGAAGCCATAGATTATCGGTATTCCTGGACAGATTATCGAGGACCTCCAGCGTGTGGTAAAAGTTGTCTTTGTGTCCTCGCCCGTTGCGAACATCTACACCCTGTAATGCCGCCATCTCCGGAAAAATAATTTCGAGAATTCCAGCATCAAACAGCAGGTTGAACCCCACCGAAGGCTTTGGTGCCAAAATAATTTTATTAAGCTCGGTGGTAATGCGTTCGCGGGAAACAATATCAATGCGATGCTTATTCTCCGTCAGGGCCGCTTTGGTTTTCGGTTCGATCGTGAAATCCAACTGAGTGGCGAAGCGCACGGCGCGCATCATCCGCAAAGGATCATCCGAAAAGGTCCGCCCGGGCTCCAATGGAGTCTTCAGTATTTTTTGTTCCAGATGCAGCAGGCCGTTAAACGGATCAATAATCCGGCCAAAATCTTCTTTATTAAGGCTAACGGCCAAAGCGTTGATGGTAAAATCACGGCGGTTCTGATCATCCTCGAGGGTACCATCTTCCACACTGGGTTTGCGCGAATCGTGGCGATATGACTCTTTGCGAGCTCCCACGAATTCAATTTCCAGATCACCGTGCTTGATCATAGCGGTACCAAACCGGCGATAAACAGCAATGCGTGGAATAGGCCTCAGGGTGGCGGCAATGTGTTCGGCCAACCGGATTCCGCTGCCCACACAGACGATATCGATGTCTTTATCTTTAGAGGGGCGTGCCAACAGACGATCACGCACATAACCTCCTACCACGTAGGTCGGGTACCCCAGATCATGGGCGACCTCACTGATCAAATTAAATATTTTTCGTTCGTGTTCCTGTATATCAAAAACCACGTATCCGGTTTTAAAGCCATCGCCAAAGGCTGTAAAAAATAACCTGGCTAGACCACTAGTATGCCTTCGTTGGCGTAGTGTGCTTCCAGTTCATCCAAAATAGAGAAGATAGCATCCGGGTCGTGTTCCGTCACCAATCGGCTACGGTATTGCTTCACGCCCGGGTAACCGCGGAAATAATTCGTATAGTGCCGACGCATCTCCAGAACACCCAGTTTTTCACCCTTCCATTCCAACGAGTGCTGTAGGTGACGGCGGGTTGCTGCGGCCCGCATGTGTATGTCAGGCGGAGGGAGAAGTTCACCGGTAGCGAAATAGTGCTTGATATCGCGAAAAACCCAGGGATTCCCGATGCTTGCACGCCCAATCATGATACCATCCACTCCGTAGCGCTCGCGATACAATTTAGCCTTTTGCGGACTGTCGATATCACCATTGCCAAAAATAGGAATATGGATGCGGGGGTTTTCCTTGATCTTACCAATTAATGTCCAATCAGCTTCTCCTTTATACATTTGCTTGCGCGTACGCCCGTGAATGCTGAGTGCCTTAATCCCGACATCTTGCAGGCGTTCGGCCACTTCCTCGATATATTTGGTATTATCATCCCAGCCCAGGCGCGTCTTCACGGTCACCGGTAGATTAGTCGATTTAACCACGGCTTCGGTCAGCTCTACCATGCGTGGAATATCTTGCAGGATACCAGCGCCCGCCATCTTGCAGACCACCTTCTTAACCGGGCAACCAAAATTGATGTCGAGAACTTCGGGTTGAGCCTCTTCTACGATTTCAGCAGCCCGCATCATGGAATCCAGTTCGGCACCGAAAATCTGAATACCAACCGGACGTTCTTCATCATAAATATCCAGCTTCTGCACACTTTTCGACGCATCGCGAATAAGTCCTTCCACCGAGATAAACTCGGTATACATCATATCAGCACCCTGCTCTTTACACAGAGCCCGAAACGGCGGATCGCTTACATCCTCCATGGGAGCCAGCAAAAGTGGAAATTCGCCTAATTGTACATCACCTATCGTCACCATATCTATACGCCTTTTCGAGTGGGCAAATGTATATCAGAAAACATACATCTGCTTTTGATGCGCAAAAATACACCTTATTACGGACTTTTATAAAAATTTGGCTTCACCCTCGCGTCAAATCAACCTTATGATAAAATAACAGGATAAAAATTCGGGATTTTTGACTGAAGCTGATAGAAAATTATAATTTTACGCCCTGTAAACGACAAAAACGAACGAAACGAACGATTAAACCTTACCTCTATGCTAACCGGAGTTGTTGCCTGCTTTATCATAGGATACATTCTAATTGTTTTTGAGCACCCCTTGCGCCTGGACAAATCTGTTCCGGCTCTGCTGATGGGATCATTGATCTGGGCCCTAATTTCATTAGGTCACCTCGATGTAGTTTCCCACGAGCACGAGCTTGGTAATATGGAGAATGTGCTGTTGCACCATATCGGTAAAACAGCTGAAATCCTGATTTTCCTCATTGGAGCCATGACGATCGTAGAGCTCGTCGATTTACACAAGGGGTTTGCCGTCATTACCAACCGCATTGAGACGCGGAGCAAACGCAAAATGTTGTGGTTGATAGCAATCCTGGCCTTTTTCTTATCCGCAACCCTGGATAATCTGGCGTCCACGATTGTACTGGTCTCTCTCCTGCGCCGGCTGGTCCCCGACCGCAACGAACGCCTGTGGTTTGTATCCCTGGCGGTCATCGGTGCCAATGCCGGTGGCGCCTGGTCACCTATTGGAGATGTCACCACGACTATGCTCTGGATTGGGAAGAAAGTATCGACCCTCGGGCTGATTGAAAACCTGGTTATTCCATCTATTGTCTGCGTGGTCTTGCCTACTTTTATCGCGTCAATGATGAAGCCCTTTAAAGGAGATATTACTGCTCCTGAAGCACCAGTTGGTGAATCCGATAAAAATCGACAACAGCAAAAACTACTCAGTAGCCGCACTATGCTCTTTACCGGTATCGGCGGTCTCGTCTTTGTACCTATTTTCAAGACGATCACCCACCTTCCACCTTACGTCGGCATGATGTTGTCGTTAGGAGTTGTCTGGCTGGTTTCTGAGTACATTCACCCCGAAGAAGACTTCAGCGAAGAAAAGCGCGATCGCTATTCTGCCCACCGCGCCCTGTCGCGTATTGAGATGTCCAGTATTATCTTCTTCCTCGGTATTCTGATGGCCGTAGCCGGTTTAGAATCCGTCGCGGTTAGTAGCCCTGGCCACGGAGGAGAAAAAGTAGGACTACTCATGTCATTGGCTGAGCGTTTGCAAGCCGCTATACCCAATCAGGATATTGTTATTATTATCCTGGGATTCCTCTCCGCCATTATTGACAACGTACCGCTGGTGGCAGCTTCTATGGGTATGTACCCCATGGATAGCTTCCCGATCGACAGCAAACTATGGCACTTCATTGCCTTTTCCGCCGGTACGGGAGGTAGTATGCTGATTATTGGCTCCGCAGCCGGTGTAGCAGCCATGGGTATGGAAAAAATTGACTTTATCTGGTACCTCAAGAAAATTAGCTGGCTGGCATTCTTAGGATTTATTGGTGGAAGTATGACGTTCCTGGCGCTCTATCAGGTTATTAATGGTTGATCCTTTATTCAACCTTTTACCGAAATATAAAAACAGCGAAAGCCACCTTAAGCATTTAAGGTGGCTTTCGCTGTTTTTTTCATTCCTATTGTTGATGAACTGCTTACCTTTACACCTGTTAAAGAAAGAGTTTAATCCACCTCATTCTGACTTTCGTCAAAACCATGACCGCAACCATGAAATCTACTATTGCCATTTTCTGCGTCGCCTGCTTATTTTTTGCCTCAGCCTGTTCTTCCTCTTATTCCAGGGAAGACTTATATGGTACCTGGAACGGGGCATCTGCAGAAGAAGAAGGCACCCCTTTAGCTATTGATCCCTCGGAGCTGCAATTCACCTTTGATGAAGAAGGCTACACCTATCAAGGTACCCTGAATTATCAAGAGGCAGGAACGTTTCAGCTCAAAGCTCCTTATCTGTATACCACAGATACCTTAAATCAGGCCACAACCGAAAAGACAGTTGAGATTGTATCATTCAACTCCGATTCTTTACAGCTGCGTATGATGCAGAATGGGCAAGAACGCGTACTCAAGCTGGTGCGCTAGATAACCTCATTTTTTTTGGGAAAGATCCTGCACAGCAATTTTTAGTTGCCCACTTAATAGCACATCGGCCTGTAAACCATCTTCCAGGACGTAGACATCCCGGATGGTAAGTTCATCGACCTTCCCTTGCATTTGTACGCCAGGCGCAAGCACGTATCCATTCAATTGCTGCTCCATCATTTCCCGGGAGGCTTGTAGATTGGAGTCCAGTAAAAAGTTCATATTATCCTGAATGCGATTCTTAATGGATCCTTTAAGTAGCCACCCCGCACTCTTAAACAAGAAGTTTTTCGTACCCAGGGTATAATCCAGGTCGCGCAGCTCAATGGCATTTTTCTTCAAGTCAAAGACCGGTCGCCCCTCCAGGTAAATATCGCCCGTGTAAGATCCACTCAGCTTAGTATTGACAATGACTTTATCCTCTCGTCCCCAAAGTTGAATATCCTCTACCGTAACTGAGCGCTTGCCGTAGGTAAAGGTTTCTCCCTGTAATGTCGACCGGGCAATGCGCTCGGCTTCGTCATAAGAAATCTTCGCCCCAATATTAATCAGGAAACCCTCGAAAGTTTGTGGCTCTTCCTGATAGGGCGGCAACTGCAAAGCTTGTAGTGCTCTCGGCTTAGGCCCAACCGATACAAACGGCTCTCCCTCCATCAGTATTTGTGCATAAAGCGAATCCTGGTATGTTTCAATGGGTGACATGCCGATGCGCTGTGGATTTACCACCAACCAGGTATTGTACTCCGGAGAAATGAGTACCGGCTCGTACATCTGATTCCATGTGTCTGAGATGATACTCTCCAGCCCTGCCTGACTGCGCACCATATCATCAATAGAGCGGGCAATATAGTTACGGCTCTGATTCAGAACCAGGTTGGCTACAAACCCAACCGGTATGCTGACCCCGGCCATACTTACCCGGGGCTTACGTATCCAACGGTGGCCCTCTACTATCGTTTCGGTCTCAATACTCCAATCCGGGCGTATGCGAAAGGCGGTCCGAAAATCCATACTGATCTCTCCATTGGCACGTAATATCGTTAGACCGGCATCATATTGAATGGCCAGGTCTACCGGCACCTGATAAGAAATGACCTGAGAATCAACCCGGATACGGATATTCTCATTTTTCACCGCCGTAATTTTCATATTGTCCCCATCGCGAAAGTCATTATCTTCATACACTACGCCATCCAATTGTTGATTTAAGGCACTTTCCAACTCTGAAATACTAAGCTCAATAGGAATACTCAGTACAGAGCGTTTTTCCTCGACCAGTTCCTGGTATTTTTCCATGGGACGTTCTAATTTTCTTGGGCCCGAACAGCCCATGAGTACTAACAAAAGAAAAAAGAATACAGTGCGCTTCATATGTGAATATTTTAGGTGAATCCCTCCAGGTTTTCGCAAGAAATCTGAGAAAAAGACACAGGTTCCTCGTCAACGGTAAACACTAAAGTTTGCTAAAGATCAATATTTCCCATCTAATGGTCGGGCTTCCGCCCAAAAAATAGTTTTGACAGAGCATTAAAAGGGACTATACCTCAACTCCAGACGAACGAAAAGATCAGTTACCACGGAATTGATCATTTTGTTCGTCTTCCCAACCTTTGGCAATATTTAAGCATTTAAAATTTCATGGTTGCCAAATTACTTGCGATATTCCCAGCAGAAGCACATTTGCTTGATTTTGATTTTTTGATAAACAACAAAACTATGCAACAATTATCTATGCACCCGCTACGCTGGTGCTTTATGCTCTTGATGACAGCCCTCTGGATTACCCCTGTATCCATAGAGGCTCAATCCCCGGCAAATTACGCGGAAGAGCTGTACGACGGTCTAACCTACCGTCAGATTGGCCCCTTCCGTGGTGGTCGCTCAGCAGCGGTTACCGGTGTGCCGGGCGAACCTAACCTATTCTACATGGGCGCGGCCGGTGGCGGCGTTTGGAAAACCGAAGACGGTGGGCAAAAATGGGAGAACATCTCCGACGGCTACTTTGGTGGCTCTATCGGCTCGGTTGCCGTAGCCGAATCTGACCCCAACGTCATTTATGTCGGTGGTGGTGAAGTAACCGTACGCGGTAATGTTTCTTATGGCTATGGCATGTACAAATCCGTCGATGCCGGTAAAACCTGGGAACATACCGGACTGCCCGATTCCCGCCATATTCCCCGCATTCGGATTCATCCAAAAAATCCGGACCTCGTTTATGCTGCCGTTATGGGTGACTTATACAAACCCACGCAGGAACGCGGTGTCTACCGCTCTAACGACGGTGGAAAAACCTGGGAGCGTATCCTCTTTGCTAATGAAAATGCCGGAGCAGTAGAGCTCATTATGGATCCCGGAAATCCACGAGTTTTATACGCATCTACCTGGCGTATTCGCCGGACTCCCTACAGCCTGGAAAGTGGTGGGGAAGGATCGTCTATGTGGAAATCGACCGATGGTGGTGACACCTGGACAGAGATCATGAAAAATGATGGCTTACCCGAAGGACCAATCGGAATTATCGGCCTGGCCGTTTCGCCAGTCAATTCGGAGCGTGTCTTTGCCATTATTGAGGCTAATGACGGTGGCGTTTACCGCTCGGATGATGCCGGTAAAACATGGAGCAAAATCAACAGCAGCCGCGCCTTGCGGCAGCGCGCCTGGTACTACTCTAAAATCTATGCCGATACCGAAGACGAAAACATTGTTTACGTCATGAACGTCCGCTACCATAAATCAACCGATGGTGGGCGAACTTTCAAGGCCAACAATGCCCCTCATGGTGACCACCATGATCTGTGGATCGCTCCGGAAGACAATCAACGCATGATTATCGCCGATGACGGGGGCGCTCAGGTTTCCTACGATGGTGGAGAGAACTGGACAACGTACTACAATCAGCCTACCGCTCAGTTTTATCGCGTAACCACTGACAACCACTTCCCGTACCGCATCTATGCGGCACAGCAAGATAACTCTACGGTACGTATTCTGCACCGAACCGATGGACGCTCCATCGAGGAAAGCGATTGGGAGCCTACTGCCGGTGGGGAATCAGCCCACATTGCCATTGACCCCGAGAACAATGATATTGTCTACGGTGGTAGCTACGGCGGTTTCCTGACCCGTATTAACCATGAAACCAAGCAGATGCAGGGGATTAATGTTTATCCGGACAACCCTATGGGCTACGGTGCGGAGGGTATGAAGTACCGCTTTCAGTGGAACTTTCCCATTTTCTTCTCCCCACATAACCCGGACAAACTGTACACACTGTCGAACCACGTACATGTCAGTATGGATGGTGGCCGCTCCTGGGAAACTGTCAGTGATGATTTGACCCGCAACGACCCGGATAAGCTGAAATCATCCGGTGGACCAATCACCCAGGATAACACCGGTGTCGAGTATTACTGTACCCTCTTCGCTGGTGCCGAATCACCCTACGAGGAAGGCCTCCTATGGGTAGCATCCGACGATGGACTGATCCACGTCAGTAAGGACGGCGGCGGCAACTGGGAAGATGTAACCCCTAAAGGCGTTCCCGACTGGATGATGTGGAACAGTGTTGACCCTGATCCATTCAACGATGGCGGTGCTTTTGTGGCCGGTACGCGGTATAAACTGGGTGACTACGAGCCTTATCTATACCACACCACCAACTACGGTAAAACCTGGACCAAGATTACCGATGGTATTGCTGACGATCACTTTACCCGCGTGGTACGGGCCGACCCGAAACGCAAAGGATTGCTATACGCCGGTACCGAAACGGGTATGTACATTAGCTTTGATAATGGTGACAACTGGCAAACGTTCCAGCTTGAACTGCCGCTTGTGCCAGTTACCGACCTGACGATCAAGAACGACAACCTGGTGGTCGCCACCCAGGGTCGCAGCCTCTACGTTATTGATGATCTGACAGTACTGCACCAGGTTAAACCTGAAATTGCCAAGCAAGATTTTCACCTGTACCAACCCATGCCCAGTTACCGCATGAACGGTAGTGGGCGTCCAGGCTCTTTGACGGCCGGTACTAATCACCCCGGTGGAGTCATGGTCAATTTCTATCTGCAAGACGAGCCAACCGATTCTACAGAAGTGACCATTTCCTTCCACGAGACGGACGGCACCCTGATCCGCGAGTTTTCTACCACCGCAAAAGAGCGGGCAGAGCGCATTAGCGACCTGAAAAAAGGCGGAAATATGTTCCGCTGGGATATGCGTTACGCACCAGCTACCGAGTTTGATGGTATGATCTTGTGGTCAGCCAGTATGGCCGGCCCCATGGCCGTTCCTGGTGATTATCGGGTCAAAATGACCATAGACGGAGAAAGCCAGGAACAGGATTTTGAAATCCTGAAAGACCCTCGCTCAGAGTCTAGTATTAGCGATTTCAAAGAGCAGTTTTCTTTCTTGATGGACGTACGCAACAAAGTGAGCGAAGCACATCAGGCGATTATCGATATCCGCGACATCCGCAATCAACTGAACCACTTACAGTCTATCTGGAAGGGCAAGGAAGAGATGCAGGACTTGATCAAGGAGGCGAAAGCCATCGATAAAACCATCACCGAAATTGAGCAGGAACTCTATCAAACGAAGAACCGCTCGCGCCAGGATCCACTCAACTACCCTATTAAGTTGACGAACAAACTGGCTCACCTTAACTCCCTGGTAGGTCGTGGCAATTACCCCCCGACCAAGCAATCCTACGAAGTTAAGGAGGATATTTCCGGGAAAATTGACGATCAACTGCGTAAATTCCAGGAGGTTAAAGACGGACAACTACCTGAATTTAACCAAATGGTAAAGGATAAGTCGGTTGACGTTATTTCGCTGGATAGTAAGCAGAAGAGTTCGTAAAGACTGGTAATACCTAGTATAGTATCGGGTAGCAGGTATCAGGCCTGCTACCTGATACTTTTCTTCTAATACATAGATACAACTTTCCATTACACCTAAATCCGTTCTCATGTCTAACCAAACCCGCTGGGCATTCAATTTTCAGTGTGACCTGACGCTGGATGATATCTGTACTACCTTCAACACCAACGGCCCCTACCATTGGGACGTGCGCGAAAACTACATTTTCGGGGACTACCTGAACTCCCGTCCGGAAGACGGACTACGACTGCGGGTGCACTTCTTTCCACAAGCCTTTGTGCAAAACAAATCAGGCTTCTCCGCCCTGCTAGAGTTGGATCAGGATAGCCCACGTACTCAGGACGCCATAGACAACACCTTTCGCAAGCTACTCACGCAGATTCAGGCCCGGGATATTAAACCGGTTGAGCCCTATGATTGATGGCGCTAAAAAGAAGCTGTATATCAGATGCAGGGCCGTATCGCGCTCTAATGCTCTACGACCACATTGTGGGTAGCACTCCGGCCTTGTGTATCGATTACTCGTAGGAAGTAAAGCCCGGCTGCCAGGTTATGCACCGGAATGCGCACTTTCCGTCTAGAGCGATCACTCCCCCAACGACTTGTCCCTGCTGATTAAATATTACCCAACGGAAATCACCCGCATCTCAGCGATTAATTCCTAATTGGCGGGGTTAGGGTAAATGGATAAATTGGCCCGCAAATCCTGCCAAACGGAAGAGACAAAATCGAACAAAATGGTCCAGGCCACTGAGCTAAGGCCATGCTCCAACGTGATCGTGTAGACCACAGGGTTGGAGAAATCTTGCGGCACGCCTGCCACAGGGGTGATGCTTGCATGTTCAGAAATCTCAATCCGGGGCGTCAAATTACTGATATCTGTTCCGGATTCAACGGTGAAGGAAATGGTTCGGTTGATGGTATCAATAACGTTCTCAATAATCAACAGCGTAGAATCAAACGAAAAACGAATGAGTTCGGCTTCATTGGATAGGCGAATACCCACACGGATAATTACGTCTAAAGTATCTCCCTGACTCCTGACATCAGCATCTCTGACAGTAGAATGGGCAAGAAAACTACATTTTTGGTGACTACCTCAATGCACGCCCTCAAGCGGGATTATGGCTGCGGGTATACTTCTTTGCGCAAGCCCGGGTACAAAAGAAAGCAGGTTTCTCGACCCTGCTTGAATTGGCCACCAACAGGCCGAGCACCATGAAGGCGTCGGACCCAACCTCATACCTCATACCTCATCCTTCATACTTCATACTTCATACTTCATACCTCATACTTCATACCTCATCCTTCATACTTCATACCTCATCCTTCATACTTCATCCTTCATACCTCATCCTTCATACCTCATTGTCTATTACTGAAATAGGTAGACATGATTAACTTAGCAAAATCATGTCAAAGACAAGAAAGCAGAACAAGACAATCCGGTACAGCGAGAGTTTTAAGATGGAGGTCATTCACCGCATGGAGG
>Ga0102940_1001240_pt1 | contig 16563 bp, 17 predicted proteins | sample SalPonR2_C_D1_MG_FD_78215 | JGI IMG/M metagenome (GOLD analysis project Ga0102940, IMG submission 78215) | Salt pond soil microbial communities from South San Francisco under conditions of wetland restoration - Salt Pond MetaG R2_C_D1_MG | ecosystem: Environmental > Aquatic > Marine > Intertidal...
CCTACTCTGTCATAGGCTATTGGGCCTGATTCTTCTTGGAGGGGGTAGTGGGCTACAAGGTTTGCTGTGCCTGGATCAGTACCAGATCGACCGTTGGTGTAGAGATAGGTTACTTCGTCGACGGTGAGGGCGTCGGAATAAAGTCGAACATCGGAAATTAACCCATTGTGAAAGGTGCTCATTGAGGTACCACCCCAATATGCACCTATTGAAGTTCTTTGCGTCTGCCCTGAGCCGTAAGTAACTCCGGTGGTAGGTGGGGTTCCAGTTGTCAACAATACACCATCTGCGTATATCTTTACAACATTACCTACCTTCGTGACTGTCATGTGGTAAATCCTGTCTACATCAAACGTCTCTGTTGTGCTAAGACCCCATAGTGTGTTTACACCTACAGCATAAATGATGGAAAAGGTGTTAGATGAATTAAACCGCAATAAAACACCAGACACGCCGTCTAATGTTGAGGCGTCTAGCTGTAATCCGAACAAGCCATGAAAAACGCCTACAGCATTTCTGGAAGCCCGTAAGGAAATACTGAAATCGACTAGTTCAAAGACCGCTTTATCATCCAGGTCAACATAATCATTACTCCCATCAAGGTCATAGCAGTACCCTAGCCGCTTATCTCGCAGATCACCCGCAGTGGCCGAAAAGTCCTTGAGCAAATACGAGTCGGGGTAATATACTGACGATTCACCGTCTTTGAGCAAGAGTTGGGTGAGGGTCGATGGAGGTAAGATTGGAGCAGAACCACTTACATTTTGAAGTCCATCATATGGCCCAATAAGAGGCGATCCTATTGAACCAGAAATTGGAGTGAATAGACTCATTTGAAAACTTTGTTAGTTTACAATGGGACAGTTAATGCAAATAGGATTTCCTGAAGAAGAAATACTCACGGAGGAGATAATCCTAACAGGCTGTTTGAGAGTCCTAGAGCGTTGTGTAACCGTTGTTTGACGTGGTTGAGGTAAACTACCCGTGATTAATCTTCCATAACGTTCTAGCTCGTGTAGAGCGTCATGCCATTTAAGTAATTCCTCACCAGAATACCCATATGGATTAGGGATGCCATGAGTAGAACTCATATGTTCTTGAATCGTCGAAGGATGGCTCCAATGTTTTCTGTTACTTTGGGTGTAGCTTTGTATGGTGTTCGTTTGTTGTTGTTGAACTACACTAGGTACAGAGTATTGAAGAGTAGTAATTTTTCGAGTGTTAGTTTGTTGTGGAGGACAAATACCACCTGGGCAATTTGATACGCGTCGCCATTGGGCTTCAACTGCTGTGGGAAGAAGTAATAATCCCAACAGCAGGAGTAATCGTAAACCATCCATAATTCTTATCAATCCCTAAGGAACAATCGGAGAAGAGTTATCAGCCATGTCAATTTCGCCAATTGACATTTGTTCACTATCGGAAGCCCAAGTGTTGTATTCATCTGCTTTGATAGCAAAGAATGAACCATTCTTATGGGCTCTAGGACCCCAAGAGTTATCGACGATAGAAAATTCTTCGTTTGTGAAAATCTTTACTTGAGCGTCAATACTCATATTGTGAGCCCAACTGTTTCTTCTATCTCTGGTGTAGACCCAAACAGGTTCACCATTGATACGCCATTCTGGGTGGACATAGTCTGGTTTGAATGCCCACATTGAACAAACCATTTGAGGTTTGTAGTGAGTTCCCAAAAGTAATTTTGATTGTTCAATAGAGTTGACTTTCTCACTTTCAAGAAGTCGATAAACTTGAGCAATCGATTTGAACTGCTCTAACAATGAGTTAGAGTTACCCCACTTTCGGTAGAGGTTTGCTGATTGTGGTTCTGGGTAAGCGTCTGAGACTAATCCAGGAGCTGAACAGGGTAAAATCCCGTCTTCAAGCATCCCCTCAATATGGACTGAACAGTACGATCCATCACCTCGATTCAGTCCTGCTCTTTTTCTTCCTGCTCGATAACTGTATGGAGCAAAAGGAGAAACGTTTAATGGACTGATTAGATCAGTACCAAAAAGAGCTTCGGGATCATTAAGGAGAAAAGCTTCGATGAGCATTCTTCTGGTAACAATTCGAATAGCTCCACTGGCTACACAAGAACCAATGATTTGGGCCAGCCAATCGAGATAAGTACCAAAAACTGCTTTTTCAATATGCCGACAGAAAAATCCATCAACGATGCCATCTTCCTCTTGGAGTTTTTTGATTTTCTCCAAAGTAACAACATTTGGTGTTCGTTCTTCACGACGTTCAAAAAGAGCAGGGTTTCTTTGTTGAACCAGATCAAGGTTCCTACGTTCTTGAAGAAACTTATCCTGTTCTGATTGAAATTCTTCACCCCATCCTTGAGGACCAGGAGTTATTGTTACTTGATCTATGGTAGACATAATCAATTTCCTCCACTAAGACCAGCTGCTACAGCTCGATACCAAGCAACAACAGTTTCAATTGACATAGGAGAGCGTTCAGTACCGTCTTTGACGTAGATTGCTCGTACTTGTTTCCAAGTTTCGCCTTCCTTAATACCTAACTCAAGTTCACATTCAAGAATCTTATTGGCTGCATCTTGAACTAATAAGATCTCCCGTTTTTCAAGAGCCAAAGCTGTTTCCCTGAAGCACAAACTAAGACGAGTCCTAGTGTCCCTTTGTACATTAAGTTCGTTGGCTTTAGCATCAATTCTTTGACCTAGATTATCGAACCTGTCTGTTGGTACATTTGGAGTTGGTTCAGGATCTGGATCAGGAGTTTCATCCTCTTCTTCATCTTCATCATCCGGAGGAGTAGGAGTTTTTCCTTGGATGATTACAATTTTCAGATCACCATCACCTGAAACTAAGTAAGAACCAGGGGGAGCACAAAACACAGTATGACTCTCGAAGATCTTAATGTGTTTTTGATCAAGAAATTCGGGGACTTTTGTGCCCCAAGGAAGAATCTGTATTTTGGTTCCTGTTTCATGCTGAACAACAATCGGCTCGTATGGATTAGCTGTAGATTGTACATCAATCGCAAAGACTGCGGAAGACAAACAAAGAACAACTAAGAGAGCCAGGTAGGTTACTGGATTTCTCATTGGAAACGTTTCACCAATTCAATAACGAGTTTAATGACCATCATCCAAGTAGCAATATCAAACTTGGCAGGATTATCGTTACCGAATGCTGTAAGCTCCTGACACTTGTCACAGAGCTCTTGTGTCGATAACTCGGCTACGTTTAAGGAACTGTAAGGACCAGGCTGTACATCGTCCTCCGGACCTACCAACTGTTCAAGACGAGCAGAGGCACAACCGATAAACCAAGCAGCATGCTGAGCCAATTCCCACTTGCGGGCATTGATTTGGCCAGAGCGAACGATGCTGATGATTTCTGTCACACATTCAACAGGAAAACTGGGAACAAATTCGTGTTTGGTCATTTTAGATTCCAGTAGGGAGAGATCATAACAAAATAGAAGAGGGAGGTCGAACAGGGTTGCAACCGCGAAGAAACAACCCTGCCCGTACCACCTCCCTCCCGGAGATTAAATTAATCTTGAAGTTGTTCCAAAAGAGCAGCGATTAATTCGTTTTTGGTATTTGCTCCTTCAATATCCAACTCTTCAGAATGAGCTTTTTCAATCAATTGACCTTTGGTCATCTGACGAAGAGTTTCTTCAAGACTTTCTTCTTCCTCAACCACCTGATCGATCCGTTCAAACTTCGGAGGAGTGGTTGGGAAACGTTTTGCTAAATCCAAAGAGCTTTCAATAATTGCTCCTGGTTTTAAGTTCTTTCCGGGCACAAGAACATTACCATTTTCGTCCCGTTGGGCACCAACACGGTGATTGCCTCGTAACAACCGAAATTTCAACATCTTCGTTTGGGTCATGAACCAGATTCCTGAAATGAAAAATAGGGAGGGAGTGTCCTAAGGTAGCGAACCAAAAGGATTAAGCAGTGGTGGCGTGCATGATACCACAGTTGCCGGAGAAGTCCGAACGTAACTGAGGCACATGAATTGCCATGACCTTGAAATTGACCCGCATACCACCCATGGTTTCCCATTGAACAGTCGTCATGTTCAAGCCGTTAACAGCTCGAGCGACATCGGGAGTCATTTGAACAATCAAGATCGTGAAAGTGTTAGTGAGGAAGTCCAAACGACGGACATCAGTAACGCCATCAATTTGTTTGATCCGTTGACGCAAAGTCATGGTTGGGGCAACAGCACCACTCGTCGTCAACTTGTAATAATCATTATCAAGATACGGAGTCCAATCCGTACTATGGTAGACCATAAAAGGACCGTAGAAGTTGTTAGAATACAACGAGTCCAAACAATCAAGAATGTCACCCAACAAAGTAGCAGGATCCCAGCCACCTGCCGTCGGTGCCGTGACGTCAGTTTTCGTCAGAGCATCCGGGAAGTTGGTGTATCCGTAAACTTTAGGACTGCCACCATATTCGGCGACATTGGTTGGGGACAAACCAGGGCCAGCCAAGGTACCAATGGTCATCTTTTCGATACGCTCAGCAACACGGCGACCAGCAGCTTCAGCCATAGCAGAGTCAATTGGTGTACCCAATTTTCGACTGATAGCCAAACGGCGACTACTGAAGTAGAAGTCACAGTGAGTGATCGGCAAAGGCAAACCTTCCAATTGGAAAGTAGGAGCATCCGCTCGTCCTTCAACCATACCATCAAAGCTCGTGTGAGCTTCACCCGGATCACTCATGCTCTCGTGCTCGAGAACCATTGAAGCCATCCCGTTGAAACCACTGTAAGCACCACTCATCGTGCTCAAGTCGGTCCAAGCTCGAAGACGTTGACGAGCAGCACGAATAACTGCATTGTCAAATTGAGCCCATTCGTCTTTGCGTAAAGTTGCGGCATTTCCAATGAGTTGGGCTTCATTGTTAGCCGTGATGTAGGATCGTCCGTCTTCAGCCATATACGGGCGAAGAACGCTTACATCCATACCATTGGCAATCAATCGTTCAGCAACATTACCGTACGACCCATTACCTACAATTTCAGTTTGTGCTTGTGACACCGTCATAAGTTGTTCCTGTATTTATTATGCGTAGGAGACCTAGAAGCTTGTTTACAAGGTCTCGAGTAGATGATTAACCGCTAAACTTAGCCAACAGAAGAGCATCAGCAGCAAGGGTACCACCTGCTTCTAAAGCTACGAAAGGTTCCATTTCAACAGTGCCGGTGGTTTCAATCCATTCACCAGTGGAAACGTCATTGATGTACTTGTCACCAACAACAACAGCATCTGCAGTATCACTGACTAACAGTAAAAGTTCGTCACCAGGTTGTGGGACATAAACACGGCAAACCGAACCAGCAGCATAAGTATCGGAAACAGTTTTACCCAAAAGATTGTCTTCCTTAACAATCATGACCAGAGAACGTTCTCCGTCGGCGGCACCACAACCAAGAACAAGTTCTCCACTCGAATTGAGTTGAACACCCATACCTGGTTTCAAAGTCACACCAGTAGCCACAGTGTACTCTTCAACATGGCCACAACCTTTTTGGACAATTTGTCGCTTCGTAATCGTCATTTGATATCCTTGAAAAATTCAGTTTATAGGATGGAGTAGTTTTCCTGAAGAAGAAACTACTTATCAGTCATGTAGTCCGCACCAGGCAAAGCCAAAGGCTCTACACCTTGTCGCGTATTAGTGGTTGGGGTTGCTCCTCCAGCTGCTCCCGAAAAATTGAATCTCGGAAACGTAGCTCCCGAACTTTGAGTAGTGACAGCTGCTTTGTTCGAAGTAATCTTAGCGAACAGTTGAAGATCTTCAGTGCTTCGGTTTTCAAGTTCTTCAGCGGAAAGATCAGAGTTGTTGGCTGTGATAGTTTCGATGTACTCAGTACGTTGTTGTTCTTCAACACGCTGAGCATTAGCAACCAAAGCTTGTACTTCTCGTGGAGCAGAACTCAACCACTCGTCCAAAGAAGGTTGACTGTTGCCAACCATTTTCTTTTTCTTCTTGGTTTTGTAGTCTTCCATGTTGTTTTCCATGTCCTCGTCTTCATCATCGTCGTCTTCGACCATGACGGGTTTCTTCTTCGCGTTGTTGATCAATTCGTCAAGTTCTTGAGGATTGACCAGAGCAACCAATTGGTTATCCGTGAGTTCTTGGAGTTGGTCTTGGTTGTCCTCCGAGAACAAACCATTGGTAACAATTTCCGCGATAATCATATCACGTTGTTCGTCACTAAATGCCATAGGATTTTTCCTTAAATTATTTGGAGTTAAAACTCAGTCTTTGGTGCGTTGGTGTTTACTCTGCTTCAAAATCTATATGGTAGATTTTTCCGTATTTACCTTTTTCTTCCCGGACAGAAGCTTTTCCCTTAACGTTATTCCAGCTTCCTTTTTTGTTGATTTTATCCGCAAAGTTCTGAGCCACCTTAGGAGTGTCAGCCATGTAGGCGGATTTTTTAGAACCAGTATGTGGTTTAATGCCTAATGTATCATATTGTATTGTGGCCCCACCTTTCTTGCTGGTTTTCACATTTGGACCAGTCATAGGTTTCTTTGCACTGGCTTTCATTTCTTCGTATTTTTCAGCAGCAGATTGAAACTTGGTAGACTTTTTCTTTTTGGCCGAAGGTTGTCCTGCTGTCTTTAATTCTTCACGAGCTTTTGCTTTCGCTTCACCCATTGTTTTGGCGTCACCAGAAGATTTAATATCCTTGGCCAATTTACTGACTGATGTATTCTTGCCGGTTGGTCCAGGACCATCCACCCACTTGCCACCTACTTTGTGTTTGATACCAGACCCACTGGCAGTTCCCCCACCTTTGGTCGTTTTATGAACTGTAGAGGATTTAATAGTGTCACTACCAAACCCACCTTGTTTGGTGGCATAACTTCTTGCCCCATAATGACCCGAAGCAATACGGATAGAATCAGATTCAATTGCCTCTACGACCCCAGTGATCTTTCGACCTTTAGACGTTGTGACAGCTACAACATCACCTTTCGTAACAGCTTTAGAAAGTTGAGCGGGAGAAACTTTTTTACCTGGTCCAGCTGAGGCCAAAGCGTCTTTGACACGTTTGCCTTCGTTCAAGTACCCTTGTAACTCTTTTTTATCGGAGGCACTGGCCCCTTTCATTTCTTTTTTTAGGCTTTGCTCTACCTTGTCAAACTCAGAGTGAGGGGAGAGACTTCCACCGCTTGATCCACCTGTTGCTTTCTTGGCTGTTGCTTTCTTCTTAGGAGCTGAAGAAGATCCTCCCCCTGAAGAACCACCACTTTTCTTAGCAGCTGCTTTCTTCTGAGCAGGAGTTGCTGTTTTAGCTTTGCCAAAACCAGCTCGACCAGAACCCCGAGCACAGCCATTACCTTTTTGAAAGCCTGGTTTACCTTTTCCACCACCTGCCCCACAAGCATTACTTACAATGAAAGACCAAGAGTTTGTTGACAAGGGTTTAGTCTCCTCTTCTTCTTCAGAAGTTTCTTTGGCATTCTTGGTACAAGAACAAGCTTTCTTTTTGGTTTTACAACCACAAGAAGAACCAGAACCATTTGTAAGAAACCACTCACTGAAAGGGAGAGGACTATCCGCTTCTTCGTATTCAGTAACTGCTTGACGCATGGCCTCGATATACTCTTTGGCCTCATTCACGGAAAGACCACATCCGTCTTCAAGACTGCAAGCACCTTTTGTATCAGGCAAGATAGCTAAATGGTCAGGGGCAAAGTTCTGAGCAATATGAGTGTACTCTTTTCCTTGAAATTTTCCATTAGCCGATAGGTTTTCAGTACCGAGTCCTGTACTGATCTCTAACCGTTCCCCTTCTTCTACCCTCACAGCTAGTGAAGGATCAATCCGATGTAGTGCAGCGAGGTCTACCCAAGCTTCACCGTCAAGATTACCATTCTTAATCTGGGCATTGAAAACGTACCCGACTCCGTACTTTTCTAAGACTTCAGGTTGCCTCGCTGAAATATATTTGCCATCTTTTTGGGGATGGTTAATTACGATTGGCACATTATTCCAAGCATGAACGCTTTTGGCAATTTCGTTTTCACGATAGAGAAGAGGTCCCCGATTTCCGGTGAGAACACCTGGCACAATCATCCGAACAGGAATCACTTGGTATTCCTTACCAACCAATGTTTCTTTTCTTAAAGAACCAATACGATTGGCGGTTATTGTTTGGAACATCAAAGACCTAGAAAAAGAGAGAATAGAAACTTCTTCTATTCTGTATTTACTACTTCCTGAAAGAGAAGTAAAGCTCTTTGGAGTGATTTAATAGGTAATAAGTTCGTCGTCTTTTATCAACTAAGAAACATAGCGTTTACATACCAAAACGAGCTGATAATGGATCGTTCCTTTGATCATAATTCTGACAATTCTTTCATCATCTTTTATAATCTTTCTTGTGTTTGACATATGACATATCAAAACACCGCGGGAACATCCACTACGACAAAATTCATAGAATTCATCTAACGGATGAGGTTGCCCATCTTTCAAATGGTCGTAGAAACATTCTGGTACTTTTCTTCCAGCTTTAATCTGTCTCAGCTTGTTCATGCTAAGTCTGCCCCCATCCAAGGTTCTTCTTTTACAGTATCAGCGAAACTTTGTTTTTTCTTTTTACGTTTACTAATCCCAGCTTTTATGCTTGCTTGGATGCGTTGTCTTATCTCTTGTTTATCCGGAGTTTCACCGATAGCAGGTATCCATGAACACCTACAATTGGGATGCCTAGGGATCAGCCCAGAAGCTTTTTCTATGTCGATTACCAATCCTTGAAGAGCACGACATTGAGGACATACTCGTTTTTCGAAAACACCATTAGAATGCAATGTTGCTGTCCATTCAACATCTACTCCTACTTTAGCAACTCCCAACTTTTTCATTGCTTCTAACGCTCCTTCGTTATGTGCACGAATAGTTTCGGTTCTTGCAATGGTAAGAGCTCTTTTCTTTGTGAGAGCATCAATAGCTTTGTTCAGAAGACCTCCAACAGTACGTGGCGATTTACCTTGAACAACTCCATCAGCCAATATGTTACCCAATTGAGTACTCATCTCTGAGGTCACATTTCTCAATTGCTCAAATGCCCTGGCTTTAATCAACTTCAATTTGTCAAGACTGACAGGTCCTCGAAGGAAGCGCATTATGCCTGTTGGTTTGTTCCTACCCTCAAGATTGTCAACAAACTTTTCAGCCTTTGTTGCTCCTTTGTAATATGCTGTTTCAATATGCTCGTCAGTCCAATGACCTTCCTCATCTTCAACTCCAGTGATTCCTAAAATCAAAGAATCTAGTCGAGCACGTAACCATTCCTGAAAACGAGATAACCCGTCCGAAGCTGAAGGAAAAGTCCACCGAGCGTTGACTACAACTAGCTCCCCCTGACCCTCACTGAACTCTCTAACGATGTCCGATTTGAGTAACCGCATACGCTTCCGCATATCAGACTCAAAGCGTCTACGGAGCGTTGTAGTTCCTGTAGGATCTATTGACCGGCTTTGAGGTTTCTTTCTTACTTTACTCATCCGTTGTTTTCTTTTTATTGGGGCTGCCAAACACTTTAGATCTAGAATATTCAAGGAGCTCGTAAGATACTTTCTTGGGTCCTGTGAATCTAACTTCCCGGTCATTATCAGACCATTTACTTTGTACTTCTTTTATCCTTTCTTGGATTTCCTCCGGAGTAGGTCCTTCTTCATTTTCATGGGGAAATTCTTTCGCCCATTCTTTTTGAAGATCACTGAGCCACTCCGGAGTTTCTTCGTTTTGGGTCATTCTTTAATCCTCTGAGTAATTTTCTCCTGTTGCTTCCTCTTCACTTTCAAAGACCATAGATTCTTCAGTCAATTGGTTCTTCCAATCTTGAAATTCAAACTCATCGTCTTCTTCAAGTACAAGAGGAAACTTTTTAATCAACTTTCCATTTGTATCATAAACTTCTCGGAACCCGTCTTTTTCAATGATCTCAAATTGAGGACCAAGAGCTCCTTGAGTAATGATCTCACCAGTGTTACTGATGGTCGTAATTTGTTCGAAGACATTACCTTCTCTGTCTCTTCGACCACGGTATTTAGCCATTTCTATAGTTCCTCAAGTTCGATGAAGTATTGGTACTTAACATTGTTTCTTTCTTTTGGATTATCGTGTATGAATCCTTTCGTATCTTTCTTTGTTGCAGTTGATACGTTAAGAGTGGCATTTTTATGTATGCTGTTAATCCTGTAGGTAACATTACCTTTCAAAGTCACTTCTTGTTCCTCTTCATATCCTCCTGCCTGTTCGATCATTGCTCCTGTTTTAGTTTTGATTTTTAACATTGTTTGCCCCTCACCAAAATAATCTGCTGTCTTTGATCCTCGACTAGAACAGGCAGGAGTACTTTCAACCCAAAGACCACCAACACCTTGGGCTTCTACTTGTTGGCCAAACTTAAGAGCATATTTTCCGTGGATACCTCGATAGGTAGTTCCTTGAAATGTTTCGGCTTTTTCTAAAGCAGATAGAAAGTTTTTAGCTTGTGGGGTTTCTTCCCCTTTAGCAATAGAGATCTTGATCCCTTTAGCAGACCCTTTCCAAGCAGCAACAGCACTGTATTCTGGTTGAGTTAATTTGGCTGCAAGGAAATGAACATCTTTATGTTTATCTGTGTACTTTCCTGGTTTGAAACCGTTATTTGGATCGTGAGATTCTAAAGAGAAAGAACTATTCTCTGTTAGGTTTGGAGCTAGTACCTTACCAACTGAAAGAACAGTAAGACCCTCACCCCCAACAGAAGGCAGTGAGCTACCTTTTGGTGTGATAGGCTTAGCAGGCTGACTGACAGAAGAAGCACCCGGACCTAGATTGATCCCACCTTGTTTAAGTTTGGCGATGGTTGCTTCTGCTGTTTCACTTCCTTTGCCTGTAAGTTTGTATCCTTTCTTTTCAGTACCTTTAACCCAAAAGGATTTGATCTTGGTGCCAGGTGGAAGATTAGATTTGAGCAATTCCCGATTGGCTACGTTTTCCGGTGAATTGGCTTTTGTTCCCAGGAGAGGCATATAAAATACCCCATCAGATACACCATTGGGATTGATGTATTTGATTTTCTTTTCCAAAGAGGGAGTAAGAGCCATCTCTGGGGCAGACTTCTTTAAGTGGGATAGAACCGAATTACCATCTCCTAATTTCGAACCAGGGGAACCACCAATGCGACTTGAACTGCTTGGTGTTTTAAGTTTTTCTTGAGGAGATTTAGGCTCCACACCCAAATTTGTAACCGACTTGATTTTGTGGTTCACTTCGATATTCAGTTTGGTCATCAATTTGCTTTTCAAATTGACACCACCAGATTCTTTCTCAATAAATGCAATGGTCTTTTTGATTTCGGGCTTATTGAGAGTAGATGTTAAATCCGGTACTTTCTTTGCTAGGTTATTAAGAGTGTGGAGCTTTTCTCCTGGAGATAAATTACCGAAAACAGAATAAGCTCCCGCATTCAAAGGAGTTTGCATTGTGTCAAAGTCGTTCATGGAACTATCTAATTTAGTCCCTTTCAAAGCACCTTGAGCACGATAAGCAAGAGAGCCACCATTATCAATACGCCAAACTTCTCCTTTCTTATCAACCATGATATTGTCTTGGCCCGCACCAACAACATCCCAATTACCTAATGCTGCATCGATGGCAAAATTTTCTTGAACTTTGGCTATTGCTGCTTTCTTCTTGTCACCAGACAAACTGTTCAACTCAACCAAATCTTCTTTGTACTCTTCCAATTTGACAGTTTTGCCTCCCTCTTGGTACAACTTTGATGGAGGAACTTTTACTCCCGCTGCCCGATATAATTCATCCGCCACAAATTCGTTTGCAATATGCCCGGGACTATTCCCCGTCTTGTATACAAACTTATTCCCATCTTTATCTTGAACCAAAGTGGCACCAGTAGATCCCCCCAAAGATTTTACATGGGTGAGACCCTCAAGAGACTTTGGGAATGAAACACCTCCACCTCCTCTCGCACAAGAGTTGCCCTTCTGAAATCCTGGCCTACCTTTGCCTCCTCCTGCTCCACAACCTCCAGCATTACCTGTGATGTCCGTAGCAGACTCCTTAGGAGGTTCGTTCTTCTCTTCGGGTAAGTTACCGGATTTAGGATCTTGAGGTGGCTGAGGTCCTTGTCCGTCCTTCAAAGACTCTTCAGCTTCAACCCCCGCGGCTGCTTCTTCCTCTTCTTTCTCTTCAGAATACTCGAGTGAGTTTTCAAGGATTTCTTCAGCTTCTTCTTTGTTATATCCAATCTCTCGTACCAAGAAATCAAATGGGGCAATAAGTGAATCCGCTCCAGAACCCAAATAGGTCGAGATGGCTTTCATCCGCGTCTCAGCAATTTTTGCTTTTTCTTCAGGACCAATATCGCGTTCTTCAACCCACTTAACGTGGTATCCCTTTTTCGGAATAGGTAAGATTCCAATCTGGATTAGTCGGTCAACAAAAGGACGAATCATACGTGGTGTGACCACTTTCTTCCTCCGGTCACTCAATCGTTCTTCCCAAGTATCCTTATCCTGAGAAGAAGCAAGTTCGCCACGCTCGGATCCCATGAAGATACGTTTGGGTACTCCAAGTCGAATACAAATGGCATCAATGTGTCGTTCAATGTGACTTGTTGGGTCGCTGACCGTAGGACTTAATTGTTTGGCATTCACACCAGTCAGACTGAGGTATCTTTGTAATCCATTAAAATAACTTTGGACCTGACTCTTCATGTTCTTGGTGTCAACCTTAACTTGGTTGCCAAGATTAGGATGAGTTTCAAACGAAATGCCGGGAAACGCTCCTTGCCAAAACATCTCAGCCGAACCACCCAAGAGCTTTCGTAGATCTTGTAAGTGATAGTACACTGGCTGCATTCGAGGAACTCCGTACACCTCGCTAGACATCATATTGTCCGCGAAGTGGATAACCCTCGACCAGTGTACTCGAACCTCCTTACCAGAGTCGTGACCGATCCCAGTATGTTGAACAAGAGGATCATTAAGAGTCAGGTTGTAGTAGATGGGTTGTCCATATCGACGATGATTAATCCGTGCCTCATACCGACTCACATCGACCAATGACTCGTCAAAAACTCTTAAGAACAAAAGATTCTGTTTGCTCTTTGTTTCAGCCACATTTAATGTATACAGGCCAACATCACTATCATCTTCGAAACCACTTATTGGTTCTGATAAATCCTTACCATCATCGATACCAAGAAGCAAAACACCATAACGACCGATACCCGATAAGTTGTCCCAACGAGAAAGGTTATCCCAGATAGGAGAACTTTCTTCATCTACAATCCAAGAGTCAAAATTGAGCGAGACTGAAAGGTGTTTCCAAGCCAATTCAAATGGCGTTTGTTCTTCTTCATCTTCAGACTCATAAACAGTTGGAGTCACACCCCAAGTTTCACTTGGATAAAGTTCTACTACACGAGTAGCAATACCAAACCGATCATACATGTCTCGATAAAAAGAAGCAGGCATCCCCGAAAGGTCTTTTGTGTACCCACATTCATCATCAATATCTTTTCTGTTATCAGACCAATATTGAGTCATCCGAGAACGCATAGCCGAATTGATGGTTGCAAACAACTCCAACTCATCTGCACTCAGGTTCTCATTTTGTCCTGTATCATTCATCCTCTATTTCCTTAAAACATTGGTGTGACTGTTACTTCTGTCTCTTGCCATACCATCCCAAACACAGCGAGTACAAACGAATCTGCTTCGTCAGGACTATGCCCTAGCATACCCGATATTGTTTCACCACTATACTTAGGAGTTGGTTTATTTTTGGGAGGAAGATACATACGACCTTCGCCGTCGTATAACTTTGGCATGATTGCTAACTGTTCGAGGAGGTCTTCATACTCTCGGGGTATCGCAAAACCAAGGGACCCTATTCCTGTTGGATGAGCTCCCCGACAAACAAGACTCGCCTCTCCGTACATTTCAGCACGACGATTTTTATACACTGCTCTTTCTTCACGGACTTCACGTTTTTGTTCCCGCATTTCCCGTAACTCATTGTACTCATTCGGTGATGTAGGTGATCCCCCAAAAGGAACAGCTCGTACATCATAGCCTTTTGCCCTTAACAAATCAGCATGTTCCTTACCACCACCACCAGGATCAAACAAAACATTTTGGGGTTCTAATCCATACTGATTAATCAATGCAATTGTACGGTTTGGGATCACCGAAGTATCGGGGGTCTTTTCAGCGATTTGAGCAAGGATACCATGTTCATCAACCACCGTCCAAACAGTAGAGTCCCCACCTTCTCCGGGATCTACTCCCATTGCCCTTGCCCTACGTCTATGAGTTGGGATATCCAGATCGTCAGCTTTTACTTTGCATCGTTCTAACACATCAGGTGGGTACAGCTTAACCTCTTTGCCTTCATAAAATTCTGCATCAAGACCAATCGTTTGTTTCATTTCATCCCAGGTAGATCGCCGATAACAATATTCGGTCCAAGACATTACCCCAGGAATAACGACATCATTGGTGGGTTCTATCCCATTCTTCTTTTGAGCTAATGCCAAACGTATAGAGGGAGATCTTTCGGCTTTAATTTGAATGACTTTACGAAAAAACTTTCCAGGTCTTGTAGGGTCTGGTAAATCTCCGTTCTTAACTCCTCGTCGAAAGAAATTATTGCAAGGATACGGATTACCAATAATCAAGATCCTATGTGCCCATGTGACAATAGAGTTATAGTGTACGTCGTCGAACCCAGATGCCTCATCAATGATAGCCAACACCCTTGGCTGATTATTCGGTCCCCTTGCTAAGTGACGTCCCAGGAGTCCTTCTCCCTTTTGTGCCACTCTTCCTATCAACTCACTGATAGGGTCAAGCGTACCATCAGCACGCTCCTGACGGATCATGAGATCGTTTATCCGCAGACCTAAAGGGTACTTACTCGAATCAATGAACCGGCGAATTTCACCCCAAAGAACACCTTTCAATTGGCTATGATCTACCGAAGAAGTAATCACCCGAGCAGGTGTTCTAGATGAAAAGAACCAAAGAGCCAAAAAGCCACTAATAAAGTCCTTGCCTAACATATTCCCAGCAGGAACATATGTTTCAATATTGTCACGAACAGATTCTATGATTTTGACTTGATCATCATAGAAAGTAATTTCAGGCCAACAAAGAGCCTTAAACAACAAAGGGTCTTCCAATATGGAGGTGTCAATTCCTGAAGAAGAAATACCGTCCGAGGCTTTTGGAGCTTGCACCATCAGCGAGTTATCCCTTTGCCATTCGAGCAATAGCATCTGAATCTATCACCCTGCTCTTTTCTTCAACAGCCTGTCTTAATTGCATGACCAACTGTTGGTTCACGTTTACTTCAACTCCAATCTTCTGAGTTGTATCGCCTAACAATCCCAAATGCCTCATACATAATTGAAGAGCCAATTCCTTGCTCACCCATTCAATCTTAATTCGTGTTTCAGATACCTCTTCTTCTATCTGTCTTGTCGTTGCTTCGATCTTTGTAATGAGTCTCCTAATTTCCACAGGGATTTCATGTAACTGCTTCATTGTCAATGTGCCATCTTCACTATCAAACAGCTCCAAAGGATCTAACATCAAAGCATTATACAAGAATCGAATCACATCATCTTGTTCAATTTTCGTCCTGTTCAGACGATCACTCAGAGCTTTTCCTACCATTTGTTGTATCACAGGATGCTTCAATAAAGCATTAGCCTGTACTGCAGCATTTGTATCTTTATAGCCTGCATTTATTGCAGCACGCTTAGGACTCATCAAAGGATCAGCCACTAATTCTTGCACGAATAACTCTTGCTGCATAGTCAATCCCTTTGCCTTTTTATTTGCTCCATACTTTCTTGGTTCAATCAAACGTGTTTTGCGTGGCACAATAAACCCCTCTCTGACGTATAATAATGCAGACTAATTTTCTATACAAAAGATTCTTCAGTAGTTACCCTCCTACATTAACCCAATTTGATCAAAAGCACTTCCACTTCAGTACTCGCTAGACTACTTTTTAGATACAAACCACCAATCGAATCGCCCACTCCCAATTTAACCCAACCATGTTGATCCTCTACTGAACAAACAGGAACAAACGCAGCAGAAACAACAGGACCATAAGACACTAAAGCATCTACAGTTCTCACTCGAAAATAAACCAAACAATCATCATTTACATCACCCGTGCTAATCAACTCGTGTGCTGTTCCAACAATTTGCACTGTATGATGCAACAGATTACTAACAGTTGTAATCTCTACTAATGATTGAGGAATCCCTCCTGGTTCTTGACTATTACTGTCTGTATCAAATCGAGACAAAGAAAATACTTCACGCAAAAGACTCATACCAATCTCCTGAAAAATAAACGAACATTACCCCACAACAGCCGTCCGACCTCTAACACAAACTACTCTTCTCCCGTATCATCGTCTATGATTTTTCCCCGATGCATACCATAAACATTGGGATCCTTTACTTTCTTCTCAGTAGGTTGTTCTTTATTTTGTTTCTTATGCTCCA
>Ga0102940_1001241_pt1 | contig 16561 bp, 19 predicted proteins | sample SalPonR2_C_D1_MG_FD_78215 | JGI IMG/M metagenome (GOLD analysis project Ga0102940, IMG submission 78215) | Salt pond soil microbial communities from South San Francisco under conditions of wetland restoration - Salt Pond MetaG R2_C_D1_MG | ecosystem: Environmental > Aquatic > Marine > Intertidal...
CAATTTGGTTGATACGTCAAATTTAGGCCTTCGTTGGCACTCCGACCTTCTGTAAATATTAGTGCATTTCAGAAATTTGAGAATTCAGGAAATTAAAAAATCGGCTGCTGCCCTCTTATAATTTCTTAAATTTGAAATTTCTAATTTAATAACAACAACCTGGAGTTACCAAATTTTCAACATAACTACACCAGATCCTCCAACTGCATGCTCCTGCGCATGGAAACCGGACCGGTCCGGGCAAACTCCTTGATCCCGAAGCGTTGCAGCAGGGTGATGATCGGCCTGACCTTGCCCCGGTCCCCGGTAATCTCCAGGGTCAGCTCCGACATGCCCACATCGACCACCTTGCACCGAAAAATATCGGCGATACGCAGGATCTCGGCCCTCTTGGTCCCTTCGGCACTGATCTTGACCAGAACCATTTCCCGGTCCACGGATTCCATCTCAGTCAGATCCACGACTTTGATGACCGTGATCAACTTGCGAAGCTGCTTGATGATCTGCTCGATAATCCTGTCGTCCCCGCTGGTGGAAATGGTCATGTGGGAGACGTTTTCTTCAAGAGTCGGGGCCACGTTCAGGGATTCGATATTGAACCCCCTTCCGCTGAACAAGCCGACCACCCGCGACAGAACTCCGGGTTCGTTCTCCACCAGAATAGAAAGAATGTGTCGCATGGGTCACTCCTACACTAAAAGCATCTCGGACAAGGAGGCTCCGGCCGGAACCATGGGATAAACATTGGCCTCGGGCTCCACAACCACGTCCACGATAACGGGACCTGGCGTCTTGAAGGCCCTGGTCAGCAGCGGGACCAGTTCTTCCTGCTTTTGAATACGGATCCCTTCCGCGCCGTACGCCTTGGCCAGAGCCACGAAATCCGGACTGGTATGCAGACAGGTGGAGCAGTAATTCCTGCTGTAGAATAACTCCTGCCACTGCCGGACCATGCCGAGATAGCCGTTGTTCAGGATCACGATCTTGACCGGCAGACCGTAACTGACCGCCGTAGCCATCTCCTGGATATTCATCTGGATGGAACCATCCCCGGCGATGTCCACTACCAGTTTATCCGGGAAGGCGACCTGAGCGCCGATGGCGGCGGGCAGACCGTACCCCATGGTTCCCAGCCCCCCGGAAGTGAGCAGAGTCCTGGGGCGCAGATACCGGAAAAACTGTGCAGCCCACATCTGGTTCTGTCCGACCTCGGTGGAAATAATCGCATCTCCCCCGGAGATTTCGTAAATTTTTTCCACCACCTGCTGCGGCTTGATGGAATCACCTTCCGTGGGATAACTCATAGGGTGAGACTCCTCCCATCCTCTGAGCTTATCGAGCCAGGACCCGTGCTTTTCCTCCCAGGAGGTCTTATGCAGATCCTCGCTGAGATCCTCTCGCAGGGCCAGAAGAGCGGTCTTGCAATCGGCCACGATGGGCACATTGACGGAGACGTTCTTGCGGATAGTGGTCGGATCAATATCGATATGAACGATCTTGGCCTGCTTGGCAAAGCTGCTCAACTTGCCCGTGACCCGGTCATCGAACCGGGCTCCCACGGAAATGAGCAGATCGGCACTGTCCATGGCCATGTTGGCGGCATAGGTGCCGTGCATGCCGACCATGCCCAGCCAGAGAGGATCATTGCCGGGAAAAACCCCAAGCCCCATCAGGGTCGAGGTGACCGGGACACTCAGAGCCCGAGCCAGCCAGGTCAGTTCTTCCGAGGCATTGGCCAGGACCACACCGCCCCCGGCAAAAATAAGCGGTTTTTTTGCCTTTTTGAGCAGATCGACCACCTTGTGCATCTGCTTCAGGTTGGGGGTGTAGTTGGGGTTGTAGCTGCGCATGGAGATGGTCTCCGGGTACGCATACCTGGTTTTGGCCTGCATGACGTCTTTGGGAAGGTCCACGACCACCGGTCCGGGCCGCCCGGTCCGGGCGATGTAGAAGGCCTGCTTGATGGTTCTGGCCAGGTCCTTGACGTCCGTGACCAGATAATTGTGCTTGGTGCACGACCGGGTGATGCCCACGATGTCCGCCTCCTGAAAGGCATCATTCCCGATCAGACTGGTGGGAACCTGACCGGTGAAGACAACCAGGGGAATGGAATCCATGTACGCCGTGGCAATACCGGTCACGGTATTGGTGGCACCGGGGCCCGAGGTGACGAGGCTGACACCGACCTTGCCCGATGCTCTGGCATAGCCGTCCGCGGCATGAACAGCTCCCTGTTCATGCCGGACCAGCACATGCCGCAGCTTTTCGTATCTGGGGAGCTCGTCATAGATATCGATGACGGCCCCGCCGGGAAAGCCGAACACAGTGTCCACCCCTTCCCGGCACAACGACTCGAGCAAAATCTGGGCCCCGGTAAGCAGCATTCTATGCCTCCTGCTCTTTATATTTATCCAATAATTCCTGGATTTTTGTTTTTCCCGCCAGTTTGAGTTTCTTCAATTCCTTGAAGTCCAGGTCCTCTTCGGGCGTCAAAAACGGCTTGGAGGAAAACTTGCCGATCCGCTTTTCGAACCCGACGTGTTCTTCCCACAACGCCTTGAGTTCTTCATCCTGGTCCCCATACTTGGCGATGAGCTCGAGATCGTACTGTTCCATAGACGCGTTCTCCTTTGGTTGATGCCTTCTCAGACTCCGGCTGAAAAAGGTCCCGAGCCGGAGTGCCTATTGCCGTAATGGCTGGTATGCACGTACTGATACCGATACAGAATCTCACCCCGGGAGTGAAGCACAAATCACACCAGCACGGAACCCGTGCACCTACATGGCTCCTAATTGATAAAGGGTACGAATCAGAAACCCCTTGACGAACTGGATGGCCAGAAGAACCACTACCGGGGAAAAATCAAAGCCCCCCATATAGGTAAAAGGAATCCATTTCCTGATCCGGTAAAAAACGGGTTCGGTCAGGTTGCGCAGCGCCCGGACAATAGGGTTGTACGGATCGGGATTGACCCATGACAACAGGGCGGAAACAATAACAATCCAGAAATACAGGGTCAGTACCGTGTCCAGCACCGCCCCGAATGCCTGAAGAAAATTGGAAAAGATGAACATCAGACCTCCTTAAACCGTATACGATTATGATTCCTAGCGACAATGACACGAGTGTCAAACCAAAAAAAAAATTTCACAAGCTTGACGAAATTGAAAACCGTTTCCTGAAATTTTCTCTACTCTGCAAACCACTGCAGCAGAGTCCAGAAATCCGGAATATGCATCTCGGCAGTCAGGTTCTCGTTTTTAAAAGCCCAGAATCGGACGCCCGCCCCCTGACAGGTGAGCTGATCGAGGAGGGAATCTCCGATGTAGACCACCTCGTCCCGACGCATGCGCCATGCACGCAATATGGTGTGCACCCCTTCCGGGTGAGGCTTGGGGGTGACCACTTTGGCCGCCGTGATGACCGGAAAGAAAAACATCTCCAGATCGAACAGCTCAAGGACCAGTTCCATGGTGTCCTTGCGGTTCGTATTCACGCCCATGCGCAGATTCCGGGATCGCAGCATTTCAAGACAGGGCACCAGCCCCTCTTCCGGACGCATGAGCGGCATCAGAGATCGGTAGGACAGGGAACTCCTGACCCGTGCCGCTTCCTGCATACGGGCCGGCGGCACAATATGGGCCACGGATTTGTCCGCAGTATGCATGTGCACGTACTCTTCCTCGGACCGGTTCATCGGAGCCATCCCCAACCCTTCGCGGATCAGGTTGTAATACTGTTTGTTCACATCCCGGGAATCGAAAAGCACTCCGTCACAGTCGAAGATGATTCCCTTGATCCCGGCCGTGCGCCCTCTTCCGGACACCGGGGAACAGATTTTCACGATCGAATCTCCTTGCATCGCCCTGCGGGCCGTCACATGCTGAAAACGGGAAGTCATGCCGTACGGCATGACTTCCCGCCAGGGATTTCTCGTCCGCCGACGGCTGCGGTTGCCCGTACCGTCAACATCCCCCATCTCCCTACTTCATGGCCTGAGGAAAAAGCTTACCGGCCATTTCCCGCAGCTTGAACTTCTGAATCTTACCACTGGCGGTCATGGGGTATTCCCTGACAAAGGCCACATATTTGGGAGTCTTGTACCGGGCGATTTTGCCCCTGCAGAAATCCCGGACATCCTCGGGGGCATAGTCATACCCCTCCTTGAGAATGACGAAGGCACCGACTTCCTCCCCGTACTTGCGGCTCGAAACGCCGACCACCTGCACATCGGAAATTCCTTCCATGGAATACAGGAACTCTTCCACTTCGCGAGGGTATATATTTTCCCCCCCGCGGATGATCATGTCCTTGAGGCGACCGGTAATATGCAGATATCCGTCTTCGTCGAACATCCCCACGTCTCCGGAATGGAGCCAGCCGTCGCTGTCGACCGCCTTGCTTGTGGCCTCCTCCATTCCATAATACCCCTTCATGACGTTGTACCCGCGACAACAGACCTCACCCTGTGCTCCGGTCGGGAGGGGGGCGTTGGTCTCAGGATCGACCACCCGGACCTCGACCTCGGGCATGGGCCGCCCAACGGTCTCGACCCGCTTGGCCACGGGGTCGTCCACACGGGTCTGAGTCATGACCGGGGAGGACTCGGTCAGGCCGTAGCAGATGGTGATGTCCTTCATATTCATCTTGTCGATGACGTCGCGCATGACCCGGACCGGACAGGGGGAACCGGCCATGATCCCGGTGCGCATGGAGCTGAAGTCGAATTTGGGGAACAGTCGATGCTCCAGCACGGCGATGAACATGGTCGGAACCCCGTACAGGGCCGTACACCGCTCCTCTTCCACCGAGGTCATGATCAAAAGCGGATTGAACCCTTCCAGAATGACCATGGCCGAACCGTGGCTCACGCAGGCCAGAACTCCGAGAACGCATCCGAAACAGTGAAACAGGGGAACCGGAATACAGACCCGGTCATCAGCCGTAAACAGCTGATTCTCGCCGATCCAGAATCCGTTCTTTCCTATATTGTGATGGCTGAGCATGACCCCCTTGGGAAACCCGGTGGTTCCGGAGGTGTACTGCATGTTGACCACGTCGTGGGGGTCGAGGGTGGCCTGCCGTTCCAGGTATTCCTCGTCGGAGATCATCTGCCCCATGGCCAGCAGCTCGGGAATGGTGTACATGCCCCGATGCTTTTCCTGGCCCATGAAAAAGACCCGCTTCAGTCGGGGGAACTTTTTGCTTTTGAGATACCCGCGCTCCTGGCTCCGCAGCTCCGGTACCAGATCGTACACTGTCTGCACATAGTCGGTATCCCGGAAGGTATCCATGAGAAACAGATTTTCCGTATCCGACTGCTGCAGCAGATATTCCAGCTCCGCGGTTTTGTAATTGGTGTTCACCGTGAGCAGTATGGCCCCGATCTTGGCCGTGGCAAACTGCAGGGTGACCCAGTAAGGAATGTTGGAGGCCCACACGGCTACCTTTTCACCTTTCTTGACCCCGAGGGCCATAAGCCCCTTGGCCATCTGATCCACGACCTGACCAAACTCCCGGTAGGTCAGTCTGAAATCACGATCCACATAGACAACGGCTTCGTTGTCCGGATATGCGGCAATGGTCTCATCCAGAATCCGGCCCAGGGTTTTTTCTTGCACCCCATGTTCCTGCATACGCTACCTCGTACTCGTTTTATGACGTGAACGGGCGGTCGCCCGGGCCAAAATTATTCGGGAAAATACAGCACTGCCAGAATTCGTGCGGGCTCATCCCCGGAACAGCCGACATGGTGGGGAACCACGGAGTTCAGATAGATGGAATCCCCGCCCCCCAGGATGTACGTGTTCTGGCCGTAGATGACCTCGATGCTGCCGGACTGGACCAGTATGAACTCCTCCCCTTCGTGAGAGGACAGGGACTTGTCCTCGGCGCTTTGGGGCATGATCTCGACCACAAACGGCTCCATATGCCGGTCGGTCTTGCCTTTGCCCAGGGAAAAAAATTTAAGGTCAGCGGACTGCCCTTTGCCGCGAAGCATACTCAACTCTTCCCGGCGCTCCGCATAATGCACGATCAGCGGATCCTGGCCGACCTCGTCATCCAGAAACGTTCCCAGCCGGACTCCCAGACCGCGGGCCACCTTGAGCAAGGGTCCCAGGGAAGGATATACCGAATCCTGCTCCAGGGAAGTTAGAAAATCGACCCCCAACCCGGTCCGATCGGCCAGCTCCTGCAGGGTGATTTCGTTCAGCTCCCTGAATCGTTTGATCCGTTTCCCCAGCTTCTCTTTGCTCTCGCTCATCCTTTTCTCCTCGGCGTAGGCTGTAGTGAACGCATAACCGGACCTCGGCCCCGGGCCGAAGTCCGGGCCGGATCCGATTATGATCCGGCCTCCCAAAAAACAATCCTGAATTCTCCCGGACCGAACAGACCGGCCGCTTCGGGAGAAAGAATATCATCGTAACGCACCCGGGCCAGAGCGCTGCCGGGCGTATTGCTGCACCCCGGGAAAATCTGTTCCGATTCTTCACTCGACAGGGGAGAAAAGTGTACGCCCCTGTCCTCGAGCCCCTCCCGGATCACAGGATCACAAAAAAGGAGCACTCCGTTTTTGGGCAGAAACAGCAGAAACGGCTCCAGCAGACGTTCCCAGGGCAGCATCTCCACCTTGTCGGCTTCAGCCGCATCAGCGACCGGATCCATTCCGAGCACCCGGACAAAATCAGCCCGGCTTTGAGCCACTCTGCTTTCAAGGGCCTGCATTTCCGCAATCCGCTCTTCAAAGACATCCCCGAGGGCCAGAAGCATCTGTCCCTTTTGCAGCATCGGTGTACGAAGGTCGGGCTCCTCCGACTTTTTCCCCTGCAATTCGGACTGAATAGCCTGCCTGGAATCGGTATAAAAGTCATCAAGACCCCGGGCCTCGAAATGCGTCATGTCCGCAGGCCGGGAAAACCGTTCCCCGAATTCGAAATACTCCCGGATCATGGCCCGGACCTGAGCCGGGGCATGGGGGAGCGTTTCCGGAGCCCAGTAACGGTCCCCCTTCCTGACGCTGCACCCGCAATCCAGCAGGCGCACCCCGGAAGGGAGAGAGGACGGAATCAGGGATTCATGCATATTGGGAAAATAGAGAACCAGGGGACCGGAAGGGGTAGCGTTCATCGTAAAACTCCTGCAGAACCGAGACAAAAAACAGGCCGGGCAACATCATGGCGAAGGCAGGTGACATATCATGGGCCGTGCCGATGGCCAAGTCTTTTCCTGCCACCTCCCTTCTTGACCTGTGCCCTGGCCCGTTGTATGTCTCCTGGAATATTATTCCACAGGAGGCACGCACGAATGTTCGGTATCGGTATTCCGGAACTCATCATTATTCTCGTTATCGTCCTGGTCATTTTCGGAGCCAACAAGCTCCCGGAAATAGGCTCGGGCATGGGCAAAGCCATTAAAAATTTCAAAAAAGCGACCAATGAACCCGAGGAAATCGACGTGACTCCGAAGGACAAGGAAGCGGAGAGCAAGAAGAACGACGAAAAATAGCGCATCTCGTCTCGAGAACAGCAAAAAGCCCCGGCGGATTCAACAAATCTCCCGGGGCTTTTGTGGTTCTGATCCGCAAAAATCAGGGGTTCTCGGATTCCGCGAATATCCTGAGCCCACGCAGCACATAGTCCACACCTGAAAACGTGGTGCACACAACCACGGCCCACTCCAGCACGAACCGCAGCCCAGCCAGGGACCAGGTCGGAAAGGTCAGATGCAGAAGCACCACGAACACGAACAGAATCTGGAGCAGGGTGTTCAGCTTGCTGATTATGGTCGGGGCAATCCTGGTACGGACGTCAATACCCCAGAATTGAAGAAGAAAAAGCCCCCCGACGATGACCATATCCCGGGTGACCACGACGACCACCAGCCAGCTGGGGACCAGTCCCTTGGCCCCGAGACAGAGGAAAGAGGTGACCAGCAGCACTTTGTCCGCCAGCGGGTCGAGCATCGCCCCCAACTCGGAACGCTGGTCCAGGGCTCGGGCCAGAAACCCGTCCAGGGCGTCGCTCAATCCGGCCAGAAGAAAAAAAAACCAGGCCAACCCCATGGCGTCATTCAAAAAAGCGATCAGAAATCCCGGGGTGATAATAATCCTGGCAATGGTCAGAATATTGGGGATGGTCCAGGTCGCCCTGCTGTCCATGGCTGCTCCGCACTGAAGTTTTTTCCGAAAGCTCCGGATCCAAAAACGCCTACAACTCCCGCAGCAACCCCGCTTCCCTATCCGGCACCCGTGACTCGGACAACTCAAAGGAGAGCCCCTTTCCCGAAAGAATGCTTCCCAGATCCCGGGCCAGTCGCTCCCGGTCCGTGGTTCGAATTCTCCACATTCCACGGGCCTCATCCGGGCGCAAAGAGAGGTGAACCAGAGTCTCGTTATCCAGACTCTCCCCGACATCCCCCAGGGCGGCATCAAAGGCCAGGGCTCCGCCCAGATCCGGCCAGCCCTGCACGGAAAGAAAGACGGTTCCAAGGACCCGGTCCTGCACCGCAGCAAGGCCGAAGTAGCGGCTCCAGAGCTGCAGCCACAGCGGCTCGAGGTCGGTATGGCGGCCGGAATAGGTCTCACTTCCCGTGGCCAGGGTCCCCTGCCACACCCCGTCGCCCCCCTTGCGCAGGGCAAGCCGGGGAATGTCCAGGGAGGCCTCGCCGGCAGATACGTCGACCACATGCAGACCCGTCACGGACTGAAGCACATCCAGCTTCTGCCACTCTCCGGGATTCGCCCCGCTCAGGGTCAGGGCGTAGGGCCACGCTTTTCCCGCAGTGTAAAAGGTTCCGGTGGACTTGAGCATCTCCTTCAGAGCCTGTCCGTTCACCCCGACCTCCAGGGTCACCACATAGGCTGCAGGCTCCTCCTGTACAGCCGCTCCGGTCTCCGTGTAGCTGGTCACCAGATCATCCACCCTGGGGCGCAAAAAAGTTCCCAGGGCCACACGACGCGGTTCTTCCAGCGACAACGGCAGAGCCGCTTCGGCCTCCTGCAGGACTGCCATGAAAAAACCGTGCTCGAGAACCTGGCGGCGCACGGAAAGGGGCGATTCCCCCTGTTCCAGCGGCCAGGTCACGACCACCTCCTGATCCGCCGCAGCGGGTGCGGGGGTGACCAGCGCCACGGCCCCGAACAAAACAAGGACGGCAACGCACGTCCCGAACATCCTTGAAATCATCATACCCGGTCTCCCTGTTCAAAGATCATTGGTTCTCTCCGGCCCCGGCGCGATCCTCTCCGGAGTCGAGCCAGTTTCCGACAAGCTCTTCCAGGCCGTTCAGGTCGTTCGGGGCACGCCAGATGATCTCACTGTCCCGCTTGAACCATGTTATCTGGCGCTTGGCATAGGCCCGGGTATTTTTCAACCACATGGCCCCGGCCTCCTTCAGGGTGCAATCCCCGTGCAGATGGGCGAGCAACTCCGGGCACCCTATCCCGGAAAACCCGGGTACGGATCGGTCCGGCACCTCCTTCCAGGCCGCTCTGATCTCATGAAGAGCGCCCTGGTCGAGCATGGAGTCGATGCGGCGGGCAAGATCCACGGTCAACGCATCCAGATCCCGATGCAGCCCGATTTTGAGCACCCGATACGGTGGCGCCTCACCCTTTTGCCGCTGCCAGTCGGAAAGCGGCCGACCGGAAGACCGATACACTTCCAGGGCCCGGCAGATGCGCTGAGAGTCGTTGGGGTGGATACGGGCGCCGGCTTCGGGATCGACCGAAACCAGGATTGCGTGCATCCGGTCGGAGCCCTTTTGCGCGCATTCGGCCAGAACCCGCTCCCGCACGTCCGGATCAATATCCGGGATGGGGGACAACCCCTGAAGGATCGCCTTGAGGTACATGCCGGTCCCGCCGACCAGGACCGGCAGCAGTCCCTGGTCGGCGGTTTCAGCCAGGGCCTCGTGGGCCAGACCGGCAAACCGGGCGGCATGCATGGCCTCGGTCAGTTCCAGAAACCCATACAGCCGATGGGGGCAGACCTCCTGCTCTTCAAGCGAGGGTTGAGCCGTGACCAGAGGGATGGACCGGTAGACCTGACGCGAATCGAAATTGACCACTCCGGCCCCGAATGCCCGGGCAAGCCGAAGCGCGGCCCCGGTCTTTCCCGTTCCTGTGGCGCCGGCAATGGCCACGATGGACAATCTGCGCATGCTCTTCAGTCCCCGAGTTCCCGGTCCGTACCGTCGACCACGGGGGTCGAGATCCCCTGAGCCGCCAGTTTCCAGCAGATTCTGGCCTTGACCGTCTCCGGAACAAGGCCGTTAATGACCCCGCCAAGGCGTGCCACGTCCTTGACAATGGTCGAGCTGATATACAGATAGCGGTGGTCGGTCATCATGAACACCGTATGGATATTGTGCTTCAACTTGCGATTCATGAGCGCCATCTGGAATTCGTACTCAAAATCGGACACGGCCCGCAGTCCGCGAAGAATGGTGTTCACTCCCCTGGAATGGACATATTCCACCAACAACCCGGAAAAAGGTTCCACCTCCACCCGGGGTTCGGCGTAGAAGACCTCCCTGGCTATGGCCACTCGCTCCTCCAGGGTGAACAGCGGGTTTTTGGGCGTGTCTCTGGCCACGGCCACGATGATCCGATCAAATACCCCGAGCCCCCGTTCGATCAGGCTGGCGTGTCCGTTGGTCATGGGATCGAAGGTCCCGGGATAAACCGCTACGCGTTCCTTGTTGTTTTCCATAAATATATCCTTGTCTGACCGTATATCTTGTCGCGGAGAAGCTCAAGCTGCACCGTCCCGGTTTCTTTCGGTATGATCGGCTCGACGCTTTTTTCCACTTCAGCGCAGATCAGGGCGTCATCATTTACAAGTCCTGTTTCCAGAAGTCTGTCTACAGCGGGCTTTAACAGATTCCTGCCGTAGGGGGGGTCGAGAAAGGCGAGCTGAAACCGAACCGAAGGAGGAGAGGCCAGAAAGGTGAACAGATCCCTGGTCACCACCTCGTACTCAGAACTCCGGGCCCCCAGCTCCTGAAGGTTGCGACGAATCAGCCCGGCCGCCCTGGGACTTTTCTCCACGAACCAGGCCTGCGGGGCGCCACGACTCAGACACTCGATCCCCAGACTGCCGCTTCCGGCAAAAATATCGATGACCCGGGTCTCGGACCAGCAGATTCCCCGCGCCTCCAGCATGGAAAACAGGGATTCCCGGACACGACCCGTTGCCGGTCGGTATCCCGGCCCGGAGGTGGTCCGAAGGACCCTGCCCCCGAATCGTCCACTGATGATTCGCACGCTTCCTCCTTGTTGTCGGTCCTGCACCTCTGGTGCGAACCGTTTTTTTTGATCTAGCCCAATGCCGGCCGGATTCCAAGTTTTGCCCTTGAAATCCTTTTTGTATATACTCACCCAGTCAGGCCGGAGCGCCTCTCGAGACCTCAGGCAACACAATGCAACGACCTTTCGAAAAATTGACAAAAAAAAAACATAAAAAAACCGGGGGAACACTCCCCCCGCATCCTGAAAAAAGCTCTCATGACCGCCAGGACGATGAACTGACGGCCTTTGAGAAGGCCATGGCCGGGGTCATGCCTTTGGACCAAAAAGGAAGACAGGTCAACAGGCAGCCCGATCTGCACAGGCCGACGCCTTCCGGTCCGGATAAACGGGTCAAGAACGGCCTGCGCCGCCTCGTCGGAGGGGGGATCGATTTCGATCTGGAGGTCACCGGAGACTATATACAGGGAACGGTCCGCGGACTGGACGCCAGAGTCTTTGAAAAACTCAGAACCGGCCGGTTCAGCCTCGAAGACCGCCTGGACCTGCACGGCATGAATCTGGACCAGGCCAAACCGGCCCTGATGGAATTTCTGCGCAGAAACTACCTGGAAGAAACGCGGTGCGTGCTGCTCATTCCGGGCCGGGGCCGCAACTCTTTCATGGGCATGGGCATCCTGCGCCAGGAAGTCAGCACCTGGCTGACCCACGAACCTCTGAAGCGGGTCGTGCTCGCCTTCTGCACGGCCCTGCCAAAGCATGGAGGTGCCGGAGCCCTGTACGTCCTGCTGCGCAGGTTCAGGAAAGGCCAGGGAAAAATTCCGTGGGACCGGATCTTCCTGGACCGTAACGACACCCCGTAAACATTTCCAACCATCGCACCCAGTCACCGATTGTCAGGAGAACACATGGGATTTTTTTCAAAAATCAAGAAAATCTGGAAGAAAGAGCCCCCCAAGCCGGAACTCGAGGTTACAGAGCCGATCGACGAGGTTGTCGAACCCGAAAAGGTGCCTGAGTCCGGCGCCGAACCGGCTCAATCAGATCAGGTACCTCCGGCTGCAAAGCACGCGGCCGAGCCGGAGGAGATTTCCGAACTTGAAGAGCCGGCTATCGAACCGGAGTCCCTGATTCCCGAAGAGCCGGGCGAACCCGTGAGGGAGACCAAGCCCCTCGAACAGGAAGAGATGCCGAAGCCGGCCGCCGAACCGGAACACGCGGTTGTCGAAGAACCGGTCCTGCCTGAAGAGGAACTCCTTGAGGTTGAGCCAAAGGGGATCCCGGAACCGACCGCCGAGCCCGAACCTGCAGTCCCCGAAGAGCCGGTCCTGCCCGAAGAGGAACTCCTTGAGGTTGAACCAGAGGAGATCCCGGAACCGACCGCCGAACCCGGGCCTGCAGTCCCCGAGGAGCCGGTCCTGCCCGAGGAGGAACTCCTTGAGGTTGAACCAAAGGAGATCCCGGAACCGACCGCCGAACCCGGGCCTGCAGTCCCCGAGGAGCCGGTCCTGCCCGAGGAGGAACTCCTTGAGGTTGAGCCAAAGGAGATCCCGGAACCGACCGCCGAACCCGTAGTCGCCCAGGAGACGGTTGCTGCAGAGGAAGAACTCCTCGAGCCGGAATTCGACCTGGAAGAGATCCTCGACCTCGAAGAAATGGAGATCATCGAGGAGGAGCCAGAGCCCGCTCCCGAACCTGTTACGGCCCAGCCCGAAGCCGACCTCCTCGGCCCGGACGCCCCCACCTGGCAACGGGACCTTCTGACGGCCCTGCAAAGCGCCGAACCCCGGCTGAGCATCTGGTTGAACCTCATCCTGGACGGGGTGGAGGAACAGGGCGACGAACTCTGGGCCCGGCTCCGGTTCCTGTTCAGGAGCCTGGAGGCACCCGAAGAAGAGTCCGAAGACTTTCTGGCCCGGTTTGCCAAATGGCTTGACGACATGGACTACGAGTACGTGGAGGAATTCCGCTCCGAACTCCAGTACCGCCTGGCCCTGGCTCTGGATCTCGAGGACGAGGAGGACGAACGGAGTCGACTGTTCATCAAGCTCTCGGCCGGCCTGAGCAAAACCAAAGAGCAGCTTTCCAGACGGATCGATCAGCTCCTGACCATGAACACCTCCTTTGACGACGAATTCTGGGAGGAGTTCGAAGAGATCCTGATCATGGCCGACGTGGGCGTGACCGCCACCCAGAAGCTCATGGACCGCCTCAAGCCCAAGGTTCGGGCGGCCAAAGTCAGCGACGGCGAGGAATTCAAGGCGCTGCTCAAGGCGGAGCTGGCCTCCCTTTTCCGCCCGGTGGAACCGCTCCAGGTCCCCAAAAAACCCGAAGTCGTGCTTATGGTCGGCGTGAACGGTGCGGGCAAGACCACCACCATCGCCAAGCTGGCCCACCGGGCCCAGATGCAGGGCAAGAGCGTCCTGGTCGCGGCCGGAGACACCTTCCGGGCCGCAGCCATTGAACAGCTCAAGGTCTGGGCGGACCGGGTCGGGGCCGGATTCTTTGCCAAAGAACACGGGGCCGACCCGGCTGCCGTGGCCTACGAGGCGCTGGATGCGGCAGAAGCCGGAGGATACGACATGGTCTTTGTGGATACGGCCGGACGGCTGCAGACCAAGGTCGGACTCATGGAGGAACTCAAAAAAATCCAGCGGGTCCTGGCCAAAAAAATGCCCGAGGCCCCGCACCGGACCATCCTGGTCCTGGACGCCACCACCGGCCAGAACGCCCTGTCTCAGGTCAAACTGTTCTCCGAGGCCGCCCCGGTCAGCGAGATCGTCCTGACCAAGCTGGACGGCACGGCCAAGGGCGGCGTGGTCGTGGCCATCGCCCTGGAACACGACATCCCCATCAGCTTTGTGGGCCTGGGGGAAAAGATGGAGGATCTGCGCCCCTTCGACGGCGAGGAGTTCACCTCGGCATTGTTCGGATAGCCGATCACCGCACAAGTACTCACAAGCCGGAAAACGTCGCAAAACGTTTTCCGGCTTTTTCATATGGCACGCCATTCAGACTTTCTTCGGAAAACGAAATCCTGTATCTTCCTATTTGCTCCGATGGCCTTTTTCAATCTCAGGCCGTTACTTTTACCTGTAATCCTTTTTTACCCCATATGACCAGTTACGGAGAACCAGCCATGTCCACCCTTTTCGAACCCACCACCCTCGGCCCCATGACCCTCAAGAACCGCCTGTGGCGCTCCTCCACCTGGGAGAACCTGGCCGACGCCAAGGGGCACATGACCCCGGAACTGCTCAAGGTTTACGATGACCTGGCCAGTGGCGGTGTGGGCACCATCCTCACCGGATACGCCTTCATCCGGGAAGAGGAACAGCCCAATCCGGGCATGATGGGCATCTACGACGACTCCTTCATCCCGGAATACAGGGAGTTCACCGACCGCATCCACACCCTTGGCGCCAACATCGTGCTTCAGGCCTGCTACGGCGGTTCTCAGACTTCGTTCCAGCCCGAAGCTCGGCTCATCTGGGGCCCGTCCGCCGTTAAGAACCCGGTCTTCAAGGTCACCCCCACGCCCATGACCAGGGAAGATATCGCCGCCCTGATAGACTCCTTTGCCCAGGCAGCCAGGCGCGCCAGGCAAGCCGGATTCGACGGCTTCCAGATCCACGGCGCCCACGGCTACCTCCTCAGCCAGTTCCTGACCCCGTACTTCAACCGCCGCGAGGACGAGTACGGCGGCCCCATCGAAAACCGGGCCCGGATCATCTACGAGGTCCTTGAGGCCGTCCGGAAAGAGGTCGGCCCGGACTATCCGGTGCTCATCAAGATGCACGCCACGGATGAATGGGGCGACCAGGGATTGACGCCGGAGGAAAGCCTGACGGTGGCCAAAGGATTGGAAGCCAGGGGCATCACCGCCATCGAACTCTCGGGCGGCCACATCTCCAAAGACCCGTCCACCCTGCCCATCAAGCCGAAGATCACTGCCGAAGAAAAGCAGTCCTATTTCCAAAAACCGGCGGCCTTGATCGCCGCAGGTGTCGACGTGCCCGTCATTCTGGTGGGCGGGAACCGGTCCGTGCCTGTGATGGAAGAAATTCTGGAGAAGACCCGGATACAGTACTTCTCGTTGTCCAGAACCCTGTTCTCGGAGCCGGATCTGCCCAACAAATGGAAGCAAGGGTTTCGGGGAAAGCCGCGCTGCGTGTCCTGCAACAAGTGCTGGGGCAAGGACAGGAACATGTGCGTGCTGGATCGGAAGGAACAGGAGTGAGCATTCAAGACAAGTAGAGCCGGGTGGATATGAGCAGCCCTGCTCAAATAACCGCCCACACACAAGGGCCGCCCCGTTCCGGGGCGGCCCTTGTCTTTTGCCCTCGTGCCCTATCCAGGACGCCCTGATCCCCTGCCGGGAAAACAACGGGGGAACACATCACAGGCCTTGGACACGCCCAAAGAATCAAGCCATATTTCTTCCTGCACACTGGAGCAGGTTGACCTCAAGACCCGCCGTAATTACTGTAGACACAGCATAGACCACAAAAGGAGGCTTTCCATGGAAAAACGAACCCGCTCCAGCGTCGTCAAGCTGGTCCCCATCGGCAACTCCAGGGGAATTCGCATTCCCAAGCCGCTGCTGCAAAAATACGGGATGTCGGAAACCCTCGTCCTGGAAGAGACAGCCGACGGTCTGCTTCTCAAGAAAAAAAACTCGGAGCAACTCTCCTGGGAAGAAACGTATCAGGCCATGGCCGCAGCCGAGGAAGACTGGGGGGATTTTGAGGAAACCGTAGCAGACGGGTTGGACGATGAAGATCGTGACGCGATATGAAATCCGATTTGCCGACCTGAACCCCACACAGGGAAGCGAAATCAACAAGATCCGCCCCGTGGTCGTGGTCAGCCAGAACGAGATGAACAAATACCTCGAGACAGTGGTCATCTGTCCGCTGACCTCGGCTCTGCATCCTGGGTGGCGATCTCGAATCCAGATCACATGTGCAGAAAAACCGGCCGAGATTGCCGTCGATCAGATTCGGACCATCAGCAAAAGCAGGTTGAAACAGAAAATCGACACGCTTTCCGAAACCGATGCGGCGATGCTGCGCAGGCTGATTACTGAAATGTACGGAGAGTGATCAGTAGCAATTGGTTGTAGGTTGCAGGAGGGAGAAATGGGGACAGGTCAATAATGCAAAAATTCGACTCATCCCCTCCTCCAGCACACATTCACTCCCTTTCCCTTCTCCCCGACCTTCTCCTCCAAACGAAAAAAGAGCGCCCTTCCTGCTTCTGACAGGAAAAACACTCCTCTTTGCCCGATCCTCGCCTCAATCCCCGATCAG
>Ga0102940_1001243_pt1 | contig 16548 bp, 16 predicted proteins | sample SalPonR2_C_D1_MG_FD_78215 | JGI IMG/M metagenome (GOLD analysis project Ga0102940, IMG submission 78215) | Salt pond soil microbial communities from South San Francisco under conditions of wetland restoration - Salt Pond MetaG R2_C_D1_MG | ecosystem: Environmental > Aquatic > Marine > Intertidal...
ATCTACAACGCAACAAATTGTAAACACACACAAAAAGCAATTAAAAAATATGTAGTGTACCACTAAAATCTTAAACCGCTGACTAACAAAAAGTAATATGTGTAAATAGCCAAGTTGGGTTAACCTCATCTGTTGTAGTATCATGAAGGGCTGCAACAAATATGGTAGATTCTGGGATATTGATATTGTATTTCAACAAAGCGCTCCTGACTTTTTGGTCATTTAAGACTGCTGCAGCTACTTTGGCATTAGCTTCGCCGGTGTTACCGCCACAAGCACCACAATCTAAACCGGTAGCATGTGGGTTGTTGATGGTCGTGGAGCCATGACCGGTGATAAGCACAATTCTAGCAAAGTTATCGGTCAAAGACATGGCACTAAGAGCAGTTTTTGCCATTTCAATTCTTTCATCTAGTTCAATTCCCGTTATTTCTCCCGATAGGTTTTCACGATCTAATCTTATGCCCTTCTCTTGTATTAGTTTTGATGTTAAACCCTTATCATTGGGGTGAGATACAGGTTTAGACCAGCCAAAAGAATCTGTAAATAGTTTTGGCAAATAAGATAAACCAACCGGTCCAACAAAGCTAAAACAAGTTATGGCTCCAAGTTTAAAAGACTTCCAGGCCTGAGAAACATGTTCTTTTAATGTTCTTTTTTTTATTGCTTTTGCTTCGCGGTGCTTATCTTTAAGACTTTCTTTAATAGTGTGGGTTGTCGTTAATAGCACCGGGCAGTTGCTTGTTCCAGTAGCATGGGCCAGTGGTACATATTTTACAGGAAATGCAAAAAAGCCTGCAAAGCCCATGGTTTCTAGATGCTTATCGGTAGCTTCGAGATGTCTTCTGTATAATTCTGAACGTACATCTATGCAAAAAATAGCCTGAACAGAGCTTTTTGTTTGTGGTTTTGACTCCGGATGTTGATTGATTTTGTGAACAATCTCTCTTTGGTTGGCCACGTCGTAAGCTTCCTGAAATACCAGCGATAAGTTTAATTTATGATTTTGATTTTCAGAATTGTAAAGAATATAAGCTTCTTGCTTTGCAACTTTCCAGGCCTGTTCAAGGTTTGGGCAGTAAAGTAACTTTTTTAAGGCTATCTCCCATACCAGTAAAATGGCTAAGAACTGCTCTGTAGCATTGCTTTCTGTATTGCTGAGCTTGGCATCCCAGTCTATTCTTGAAGTGATCCCTGCCCAACCATTCATCTTCATGAGTAAGGCTGTGAGGTAAATTTTAGTGATTTTTTCGTTTAAACCCAAATCCTTTAAAGCCTGCTCCGCTGCCTCAAGGTGATTGTCAGGAAGAGACTTCACATATTTTTTAAACCCCTTAAGCCCCATTAAATCTGCGGAGTGGTCAATTTCTGCTTCTTTTTTCCAGGCTGTAAAAATTTCATTCGATTCTGGCGCTGTGTCCCAAATGGCCTGATGTTTGTCAAAAAACGCAGCAGCCCAAAACGAAATCCTGTCTTGCATAAATCTAGTCCATTTTTTGCCATTCAGGCCATCTGCAACATCTGCTAAAGTTTTAACACGTTGTTCTTTGGAGCCTTGAGTTGTGGTAAGTTTTGATTCTACAATAAACTCCTCAACACTTATTTCAAAAAGGTTTTTGTTTTGTTTTAATGCCTGTACAACATCATCTTGAATTATTTTTCCTCTTTCAAAAGCCTTTAGGTAAAAGTCTAAAGGCAAAGTTGATTTAATGGTGTTGGTCTTATTTAAATATTGCATGGCCTTAGAAAACTGCATGTTTGATAAACCCAGGTAGGGATTTACGGCTACAAAATTTTCAAGAGACCAAAGGGGAGCAACAATCTTACAGGCATCATTCAATTTTACTTTAATGGCCTCTATGCCTGGGCTGTGGGTTAAATTTTGCATAATTAACGGATTATGAATTAGAAGCTTGACGAAGTTGAATACTATTTTTTGATTTTTCTTCTGCTTGATGTTCGTCTTCTATCTGCAGTTTGGCCCATTTAAACGTTTCATTTTTAAGTGACCCAATTAATCTATTGAAGATAACATTGGCATAAAGGCCGTTTCTAAGATGAATACCTAAGCTGTAAGCCCACTTTTTATTTTTTAGTTTGGGCGCGCACAGTTGAACAAGAACAACAATGCCAAAAGCAATGACAACAATGAATACCGCAGTTTTTACGATATGGTTAGGCTGATAGTTTGAAGGTATTTGGGAGTCGAGTAAGATGTGCGCAGCATGTTCTAGGACAAAAAAGGCCATTCCTACTCCTAAAGCCATCAGTCCTGATTTAAAAATGGCTTTAAAACCAATTTTAGAGTCCAAAGTGGGCACAATAATTTGACTGAGCCCCATCACTATAATAGCACCAGTGGCCAATAGCGTGAAATCTTCGGTAGGGCTTACGCCCCAGGCTAAACTTAATAAAGCATATATAGATAAGGCAAAACCAATACTTAATATTATTCTAAATGGGCTGCCTATTCTTTGCTGAAGCTTTACTCTCTTTGACCTTACATCATCTACTACACTACCGGTAGATAAAAAAGCATGAGCTTTGTAGAATGAATGGGCTACCAAGTGTAGTATAGCTGCAGTATATACGCCAAACCCACATATTAATAGCATAAAACCCATATGTGCTATACTAGAGTACCCAAGAGCAACTTTAATAGAAGGTTGTGTTAAAAAAACTACAGAGGCAAACAAAGCTGTAAATCCACCAATAGCAATGAGCATAACCGATGCCGGTGTAGATTCACTCATCAAAAAGCCTAACCTTACCATAAGAAATGGCCCAGCATTTAGCAGGCCGGCATGGAGTAAAGCAGAAACCGGAGTTGGGGTTTCCACAACTTCAATTAACCAACCGTAAGTTGGAAATTGTGCAGACTTTAATGCCGCTGTAATTACAAACAACACCGTTGCCCAGAGTAATGAAATATTGAGAATTTCTTGGGTTCCTAGAGCAACAAAAATTTCGTTTAAATTTCCTGTCCCAAATTCAATATAAACGATAACTACAGCAATAAGTAAAGTTAAATCCCCTAATCTGGCTGCTATGAATTTTTTTCTTGCAGCAGCAACAGCCTGTGGACGTCTTCTGTAAAAAATTAATAAATAATGTAGGCAGATACTCGTGACGACCCAAAACACAAACAATTGAAATAGGTTACCGGATAATACCAACAGCTGAACTGAAGCTATGGTTGAAGCCAACCTAGCCATAAATACATGCTTTCTAGCGTCTCCATCTAAATAATTTTTACTAAAACGAATCACAATATATCCAAGTAAAGCAATCATGATAAACATGCTTACACTTAAAGGGTCTATCCTAAGGGATAAGCCTAAATTTTTAAAACCTAGTAGAGGAGTGTGGTAAACGCCCTGTGCTAAAAGCAATAAACCTGTAATCAATGACGAAAGAATACCTGTGGCTGCGAAGATTTCAAAAAGGATTTCTTTTGAAGTTTTTCTACTTATCAATGTCAAAACTGCAATTGCAAAAAGAAGTATTGGCGCTAAAAGCGGCAAAATAAATTTAAAGTGCAACATAATTTTTATGGCAAATAAAACAAATAAATACATAAATTAAAATTTATATATTAAATTAAATACATAAATTATATAAATATATTATGCAGTTTTTTCTGCCTGTCATTTAAAATATAGTTTCACTATTGAATCTAAGTTCAAGCATAAGCATAAGCATGAGTATACTAGATTAGTAAGACCTAAAAATAGAAACGGTTTTTTTTTTGATTTTGGCAATTGCTTAAAATACTAAATAAAACCTATTTGAAATAATGTAAATAAATCTCCGCTAATGCTCATCAGTATTTTTAAAATGAATGGGAAAGCTTATAATCTAGGTTAGCTATTCACAAGCTCAGCCTGCCCCGCCTGCCGATCATGCTGTTTTTTGACGGGTTACTCCAGGCTAATATACCTGACATGTAGACGTATAGTCTTGTTTTCAAACCATTACTTTTACACCATACAGTAGGTTCTGAAATCCTTACCGGAAACTCTTGGTGTCAATCGTATTTGAAAGCCTAGAATTTGCTCATAACTAATATATAATCAGTAAGTTAAAGACTTACCGGGACGCATCCCACACAGGTCGAGAGAAAAAATTTCACAGAGAAGAAATGTGTTTTACATCTATTATTAAAAATCACAATTTAAACAACATTTAGTTAAGCGCTCATGTCAATTGTCTTTTTAATACATGTACACAAGAATCCGAAAGTATGGAGAAAAGACCACTTACTTCAACCTAGCTCAGCACAAGTTGCTGTAATAGTAAAGAAAAAAGGCAGTTTGATATTCAGTATCACAAGGATTAAATATATCATTCTATGAAGAGTTTCTATGGTAAACTTAATTTTTTGAATTTTAATGTACTTTAAAATTAATTTTGATCTAACATTTTCATTTAACGTGTCCTAACTCTATAATCTAAGAGTTCAATGGTCTTTTTTCTAAAAGTTTCGGATGCTAATGGTACTTATATTCTAATTTCCCAAAAAGCACAACTTTTTATAGACTTAAGCTATGCATGTTGACAATTTATCAACCCTATCATTTTGATAAGGCTATTTCTCTATTCAAAAGTAAAGTTATATCGATTTGATTATAAATTGGGATAATACAATCGGAAAATATGCAAGAGATATAATGCCGACAAAACAGTTTTTCTCAGGCGGATATTTTGAGGACCATTTCCGAGAGGAAGACAACTTGTCCTGATAATCGGAATTAAAATAACATTCGGCAGAAATTAAACATCTGGAAATCATTAAAAAGTTTTTGCCTTGAAAGGAAAACCATAGGCTTGAAAGCTAAAATCTGACATAGAAAACAATCAATTTAATTCTCCAGCTACTTCCTCCCAAAATCTGCCGGGATTTCTCCCCATTTTTTGGTATCCCATTTTAAGATTTGGGTTTTATACGTATTATTTTTAAGCCAGTATTCCGCTCTTTTAATGAGTTCAAATACCTCAGCATTTTTTTTGTTTTGCTTAAGACTGGTTTTACAATCACGCTTTCTTACCCAGCTCATAGCCGTCCTAGAGTCTGAATAAATGGCTCTTGTACTGTTTTGGCTTTTAAGAAAAGCAAGCCCATGAACAAGGGCGAGAAATTCACCTATGTTATTGGTGGTGTTTTCAAACGCCCCTTTATGAAACAAGACACCTTGTGTTTTTGTGTCTACACCTCTGTATTCCATTCGGCCGGGATTACCACTGGATGCTGCATCTACACAAATTGAATTTAAATTCACTTCCGGTGGAAACCTCTTAGAATAAGTTTTGGTTTTTTTTAATTTTTGAAACTCATAAAACCCTAGGCTAAACGCTTCTTCTGCGGTGTCTCTATTAGGAAAGGACTTGTATTTGGCCTGCGGATAGTTTTTAGTCTGAAGTTTGCAATCCTCCCAACGCTCATAAATGCCCGGATGATGTCCATCCCATACCACATAATATTTTTTCTTTTTCCCCATTAATGTATAGATTTTACCTAAAATAACAACCCATCTTTAAAAATCAACACTTCAGTGCTTTCTATTTTCAAAAACTTATATCATCCCTTTTATTTGTCTCAATAATACAAAAATAATTAGCTATGAAAAGATCAAACACCAAAAACAGTCAAACAAATTCAACTTATTTTAAAGCTAAAGAAAAAGTACAGGAACTTAAATCTTTCTATTTTAGTTTAGTATTCTACGGCATCGTTAATGCGGGCTTAATTTATATTTGGTATGCCTATTCAGGTACAGATTTTCAATGGTTTTGGTTCCCGGTTATAGGATGGGGCATAGGTTTGTTATTCAAAGCTTTTAATGTTTACGATATAGATTTCGTATTCGGAAAACAATGGGAAGACCGTAAATTAAACCAATTAATGCATAAAGGCGTTGAGGTTGAAAACGCAGTTGTTGAAGAAAACAAAGCCTATCAAACCGCTAGAAAGAAAGTGGATAGCATAAAAGGGTTTTACAGTCACCTGATGGTTTATCTGATTGTAAATATTTTTATTGTGATCGCGATCGTTTGGAATACAAACATCAAACTTTTGAGTTTTTCTGCATTGTCCACCGCCTTGTTTTGGGGTATAGGTTTGGCATCTCATGCAATAGGTGTATTCGGAGAAGATATTTTTTTTGATAAAAACTGGGAAGAACGAAAAATTCAAAAAATTATGGACGCAGACCAAGATACCTACAGATCTTAATCTGATTTTTTTGAAAAATAGTTTAATTTTGAAAAAAGCTAAACCTTTGAAACCTTCACTCATAACGATACTTTTAATATTTTGCTTTCAGTTGAAAGCTCAAGAATCTTTTATTATTAAAAATGTCAAGGTATTTGATGGCGAAAACACGATTGAAAATACTTCAGTAAAAATTACCGGCGATAGAATTGAAGACGTTTCTCCTCAAATTGAAATTTCCGGAGGCTTAGAAGTTATTGATGGAAACGGCAAAACCCTTATTCCTGCTTTATTTAATGCTCACGTGCATGCTTGGTTGCCACAGTCCCTGAGTCAGGCGGCAAAAGCCGGCGTGTTGAATGTAATGGACATGCATGGTTTTGAAGATTTTCAGCAAAACATGAGAAGGCTCAAAGATTCTACCAATTTTGCCCGATATTTTGTTGCAGGTTACGCGGCAACTGCTCCAGGAGGTCATGGTACACAATTTGGTTTTGCGGTTCCAACTCTGGTAAAACCCGAAAGTGCTCAAAAATTTGTTAAAGAAAGGGTAAAATCTAAAGTAGATTACATTAAAATTATAGTCGAGCCTTCTCTAAAAACACTTTCAATTGAGACCGTAGCAGCAATCGTAAAAGAAGCACATCTGGCAAACCTGATTGCCGTGGTTCACATAAGCAGGCTGGAAGACGCTATTCAGGTTTTAGAAAGTAATGCAGATGCACTTGTCCATATTTGGTGGGATAAGCCTGTAAATAAAGCAAAACTTGAAAAATTAGCGGAAAACAAAGACTTCTTTATCGTTCCCACGCTTTTAACAACGCTTAAAGCTTTTGAAGCTATGGGCGAAAACAGTAAAGACTTGCTAACTAAAGCAGAACTCCTTGCTGAAGTCAAAAAACTCCATGAAGCCAAAATCCCCATTTTAGCCGGTACAGACCCGCCAAACCTCAACATCAATTATGGAACGGATTTATATGAAGAGTTGTTTTTGTTTCAAGAAGCCGGTCTATCCAATATTGAAATCCTAAAAACCGCAACAAGCAATGTCGCCAAAGCCTTTAATCTAAAGGAAATGGGTTACTTGAAAAAAAATTATATTGCCGACATGCTCCTCATCAATGGCGACCCCACTGAAAATATAGAAGATATTGCACGTATAGAAAGGATTTGGAAAGCCGGCAAGTTGGTAAGGTAGTTTTAGATACCAATTTCGAATTTTTGGTTTCGTGGCTCATTTTTGGGCTTGCTGTAAAACCAATACATGTATCACTATCTTTTTACAGTCTGTTCAATCGCTTTAGGAAAATATTGCATTTCTAAATCGTGAATTTTTGAAGCAATGTCTTCAGGGGTATCATCGGCAGAAACTTCACATTCGGCCTGAAATATTACGGCGCCTTCGTCATAATTTTCATTCACATAATGAATGGTAATTCCGGTTTTGGGTTCCTGATTTTCAACAACAGCCCTATGTACATGCATGCCATACATGCCTTTTCCACCGTATTTTGGTAATAGAGCTGGGTGAATATTTATAATTTTATGCTTATAACGACGGACGATTTCTTCAGGGATTTTAAGTAAAAACCCTGCAAGAATAATATAATCTATAGCTAAAGCCTTGAGCTGAGTTAAAACCAAACCACTTTCAAGCAATTGTGTTTTACTAAACACGAGGGTGTCAACGCCCAAGTCTTTTGCTTTTTTTATGACAGGAGCCTGAGGGTTGTTACAAAACACCCTTTTTATATCTATATTAGGCTTATCATTAAAATGATTAATAATATTTACAGCATTGGATCCGTTTCCTGACGCAAAAACGGCCAAATTAGTTTTATCTGACGATTGAGTACTTTCCAATTTCAATTTTTTTAACTATTTTGCAATTTATAAATATGTAAATTAACAGCCATTAATCCAGCAATAATTTACATTTTTGAAATTAAAATTTGTTATAAGACAAAGTTTCTTATTTTTGCCACATTAATTTAAACTTAAAACATATTATTATGTCAGACATTGCATCAAGAGTAAAAGCTATTATCGTTGACAAATTAGGCGTTGACGAAAATGAAGTTGTTAACGACGCAAGTTTTACTAACGACTTAGGTGCCGATTCATTAGACACCGTTGAACTCATTATGGAGTTTGAAAAAGAATTTGATATTCAAATTCCAGACGATCAGGCCGAAAACATTTCTACGGTAGGTCAGGCGGTTTCTTACATAGAAGACGCAAAATAAAATAATTTCATGGAATTAAAGCGCGTTGTAGTAACAGGTCTAGGTGCATTAACACCCATTGGCAATACTATCCAGGAATACTGGAAAGGTTTGGTTAATGGTAAAAGTGGTTCTGCACCTATCACATACTTTGATACAGAAAAATTTAAAACTAAATTTGCCTGTGAAATCAAGAATTTTGATACCTCAGATTTCTTTGATAGAAAAGAAGTAAGACGCCTAGACAGGTTTGCTCAATACGCTTTAGTTGCTTCTGATGAAGCAATTTCAGATTCTAAGATAGATCTCGAAACAGTAGATAAATATCGTGTTGGTGTCATCTGGGGTGCCGGTATTGGAGGTTTGGAGACCTTTCAAAATGAAGTTCTAAATTTTGCCAACGGGGACGGAACGCCACGCTTTAATCCATTTTTTATTCCCAAAATGATTGCAGATATTGCTCCGGGTAACATCTCCATTAAACATGGTTTTATGGGACCCAATTATACTACAGTATCGGCTTGTGCGTCTTCTGCAAACGCTATAATAGATGCGCTAAACTACATAAGAATGGGGTATAGCGATATCATTGTTACAGGTGGTAGCGAAGCTGCAGTTACTCAAGCAGGTATGGGAGGTTTTAACGCCATGCATGCCCTTTCTACCAGAAATGACAGCCCGGAAACAGCCTCAAGACCTTTTGATGCTACGCGCGATGGGTTTGTGCTGGGAGAAGGTTCCGGTGCTCTAATTCTTGAAGACTACGAGCATGCAAAAGCCAGGGGAGCAAAAATATACGCAGAAGTTATAGGCGGAGGCCTGTCTTCTGATGCTTATCATATGACAGCACCACACCCTGAAGGCAATGGTGTGGTAGCCGTAATGAAAAACTGTTTACGAAATGCCGGATTAAGCCCTGAAGATGTCGATGCCATTAATACGCATGGCACGTCTACCCCGCTTGGTGACGTTGCAGAACTCAAAGCCATAAAAGAGGTATTTGGAGAGCATGCTAAAAGCATCAACATAAACTCTACAAAATCTATGACAGGTCATCTTTTGGGTGCGGCAGGAGCTATTGAAGCCATATCTTCGATATTATCAATGGAACACGGCATCATACCACCCACGATAAATCACGAGACTAAAGACGAAAATATTGACCCTGAATTAAACCTCACTCTAAATACCCCTCAAAAACGAGACGTCAAAATTGCGATGAGTAATACCTTTGGTTTTGGTGGGCATAACGCCTGCGTGGTATTTAAAACGATGAAGGATTAGAATTTTATTAACTTTTCATGAAATTTATTGATGATATATTTAACTCCCGTTCAAAGAAGGACGGGAATTTTTTATATAAAATTCATGAAATTCTCGGTTTTAAACCAAAGAATTTACCAATTTACAAGAGGGTTTTTACTCACCGCTCTATGAATCATAAAGATAAATTTGGTAATGCCATTAATTTTGAAAGACTGGAATTTTTAGGCGATTCACTTTTAGATTCCATTATATCTACACACTTATTTAAGCAGTCACCTCAAGGTAATGAGGGTTACCTTACAAAAATGAGGGCAAAAGCAGTTAGCCGAAGCAACCTAAATACAATAGGTAAATCTTTTGAACTGCTAGATCTTTTAGAATCTCAAGTTGATCACGATTGTTTCAGCCAAAATATTTATGGCAACCTTCTCGAAGCTCTTATTGCAGCAATATATCTTGATCAAGGATTTAAAAAATGCGAAAAATTTGTTACTGAAAAAATTATTATACCCTTTATTGATATAGAAGAACTGGAAAATAAAGTGATTAGTTATAAAAGCTATATGATAGAATGGTGTCAAAAGTTAAAGTATTCGTACGAATTACAAGAATATCAAGATAACGGAAAACCCTCAAAAGGGCAGCAATATTTTGCAATGGCTTATATACTCAATGGCGTGATTGTGGCAAAAGCAAGAGCAACCTCAAAGAAAAAAGCAGAGGAAAAAGTGTGCAGAAGAGCCTACTATGCATTACAAGATCAGATTATTGATTAATATTAAACCTAAATTATTCTGCATTAAACACCTTAATTGAACCATGTGCGAAAATTAGTTTTAGATACAAGTATTAATTCAGGATTTAAACTTATCGGTCTTAATGCGTCAATTGAACCGTTTAAACTCGCCTTTTTAATAAACAAAAATTTAAAAACACAACTTGTAAGAGCCAGGTATGATGTAGAAATGCTGGAAAAAAATAATACGGTTTATTACGCTTTATACACCTACTGTGACCCCAAAACATCTTGTAATTTATATTTCGTTCAAAATAAGACTAAATATATAGATCAAAACCCTAAATTTGTCACAACTCTGTTTGATGACCAGGAACAAATTTTAGGTAAACATCTTTTAAACTCTCATAGACATTCAGATTATTTTATTAAAATCGAAGATGAATATGACAGGTTTAAAATAAAAAAAATGATACTTGAACTAAATGATATCCCACAAATTATAAGTGCTTATGAAATTTATTCAGAAGACATAAAATCACCTGAAAACCTTATATTTAAATAAAAACTAACAAATCGCTATGAAGTCTAATAAGAAAACAAAAATCATTGCAACTCTGGGACCGGCTACTTCAAAAAAAGAAGTCCTAATGTCTATGCTGGAATCTGGTGTAAATATTTTTAGAATTAACTTTTCTCATGCTAAGTATGAAGCCGTTCAAGAGCGGGTAAACATGATAAGAGAGTTAAATGAAAAATACAAATTTAATGCAGGTATTTTAGGTGATTTACAAGGGCCTAAACTTCGTGTAGGAGAGATGGAGGATGGTGTCATTGTTGAAAAGGGCGATAAAATAAAATTTAAAACGGGAAAAAGGTTTATTGGCAACAAGACCTCGGCTTTTATGAATTATAAGACCTTTCCTCAAGATGTTAAGGCAGGGGAAAGGATTTTATTGGATGATGGTAAACTCATTTTTGAAGTGCTCTCAAGCAATAAAAAAGATACTGTAGAAGCTAAAGTTGTTCAAGGTGGCCCACTTAAATCTAATAAAGGCGTAAATCTGCCAAATACTAAAATTTCTTTACCAGCTTTAACAGAAAAAGATATTGAAGATGCAAAGTTTGCCTGTAAACTTGAGGTAGATTGGATGGCCTTATCTTTTGTAAGATACGCCAGTGATTTGAAGCAACTCCAAAAATTAATTAGTGAAAATTCAAACCACAAAATTCCTATCGTAGCCAAAATAGAAAAGCCCGAAGGTGTGAAAAACATTGATAAGATTACATCATATTGCGACGGCATTATGGTTGCCAGAGGAGACTTGGGTGTAGAGATTCCTGCTCAGGAAGTTCCCTTAATACAAAAGCAACTGGTGCTTAAGGCAAAACTTGCACGAATTCCTGTGATTATTGCCACCCAAATGATGGAAACTATGATAGAGAGTTTAACCCCTACCCGAGCAGAAGTTAACGACGTGGCAAATTCGGTTATGGATGGCGCAGATGCAGTAATGTTAAGTGGGGAAACCTCTGTTGGGAAATACCCGGTTGATGTCATACAAAAGATGTGTCAGATTATCAAATGTGTAGAAAACTCAGAACTTATTAAAGTACCGCATAACCCGCCTAAGATAAAAACCAAACGTTATATCACAAAATCTGTATGCTATCATGCTGCCCGAATGGCAAATGAAATAGATGCTACTGCAATTTGTACATTAACCAATAGTGGTTATACAGCTTTTCAAATTTCAGCATGGAGGCCTGAGGCTCATATTTTAGCCTTTACTTCAAATAAGGTGATACTCACCCAATTGAGTTTACTTTGGGGGGTTAATGCATTTTATTATAATAAATTTGAAAGTACAGACGTCACCATAGAAGACATTAACGCCATAGCTCAAGAAAACAGGTATGTAGACAAAGGAGATTTCCTTATAAATCTTGCAGCTATGCCAATAGAAAACAAAGGTATGGTAAACACCTTAAGGGTTTCTGAAATATTGTAATTTGCATATTTCCCAAACACATAAAATAGTTATTGGCAGAAAAGATATTGTAGATTTTCCAGATTTGGGTTTTAACCAAGTCCAGGTAAAAATAGACACCGGTGCTTATACCTCTTCAATTCATTGTAAATCAATTGAGGTTAAAAACGATAGATTGTATTGTGTGTTTTTAGACGAAAAACATCCGGAATACAGCCTAAAGACACACTGCTTCAAACACTTTAAGGCCATAAAAGTAAAAAGTAGTAACGGTATAGCACAACACAGGTATGAAATAAAATCTATAATAAAAATTTTTAATAAAAATTACAATATTTCATTATCTTTAAGCGACAGAAAAGATATGAGATTTCCTGTACTTCTTGGCAGAAAATTTTTAAATCCAAAATTTATAGTAGATCCGGGACAGGTGGACTTATCACATAAAAACATGATTTATGAATATCAAAATATTATCAAGAAATCCTAAGCTTTATTCTACCAAGAGATTAGTTGAAGCCGCCGAAAAGCGAAAACACAATGTGCAAGTTGTAGATCATCTTAAGTGTGATTTGATAATTGAAAAAAGGAGCCCTAACATTTTTTATAAAGGAAAATATATACAAGACACCGATGCCATAATTCCAAGAGTAGGTGCATCTGTTACCTTTTATGGCACTGCGGTCGTTCGTCAATTTGAAATGATGGGCGCATTTAGCACAATAGATTCGGAAGCACTTGTAAGGAGTCGGGATAAACTGAGAAGCTTGCAAGTTTTAACCCGAGCAAGAATAGGCTTACCTAAAACTGTATTTACAAACTACTCCAGAGATGTAGAAGGCGTAATAGAACACGTTGGAGGCACACCATTAGTTATAAAATTACTTGAAGGCACTCAAGGATTGGGTGTAGTATTAGCTGAAACAAAAAATGCTGCTAAATCTGTTATAGAAGCGTTTAACGGGCTACAGGCTCGAGTCATCGTTCAGGAATTTATTAAGGAAGCAGGTGGTGCAGACATCAGAGTTTTTGTTGTTGATGGTCATGTGGTTGGGGCAATGAAACGACAGGGAAAAGAAGGCGAGTTTAGGTCTAATTTACATCAGGGCGGTTCTGCCGAAGTGATAGAACTTTCAGATGAAGAAGAAATTGCCGCTATAAAAGCGGCAAAAGCTATGCGCCTTGGTGTTGCAGGGGTAGATATGCTTCAAAGCTCCAGAGGCCCTTTAGTTTTAGAGGTAAATTCCTCTCCGGGCCTGGAAGGAATTGAAAAAGCAACCGGAAAAGATATTGCCCGTAAAATAATTCAATATATAGAAAAAAATGTCTGATAAACCCTTTATCGACAATAAGAATGTCCTACACCTTCTAGACAAACAAATTTTACCCGGACGACGTACACGCTTAAATCTGCATACAGCAAAACTCTTTACAACCTCTGCTGTTGATGTACCTGTTATAATAGAGCGTTCTAAAAAACCGGGACCTGTTGTTTTAATAACAGCAGGTATTCACGGAGACGAGCTAAATGGCGTTGAAATTGTAAGGCAATTTTTGGCCAGAAAAATGAATAAACCCCTTAGAGGTACTACAATATGTATTCCAGTAATGAATGTATTTGGATTCCTGAATATGGAACGGGAATTTCCAGACGGCAGAGACCTCAACCGAATATTTCCCGGAACTAAAAAAGGCCCTTTAGCCAGTCGCTTTGCATACCAGCTTACCAACGAGATTTTACCCGTTGTAAATTATGCTCTAGACTTTCATACAGGTGGTGCCAAACGTTATAACGCAGCGCAAATTAGAATTGCAGATGGGCAAGAAGATTTAGTGGAGCTTGCTAAAGCCTTTAACGCAGCATTTACGGTATTTTCTTCAAACATTAAAAAATCATACCGTTGGACTTGTAAAAAACACGATATCTCCATCTTACTTTATGAGGGTGGAAAATCTATAGATAATGATCCAAACATTACAAAATACGGTTTAAATGGTCTGCGCCGTGTCTTGAAACATCTGGGTATGCTCAAAGCAGAATTTGACCCTCCTAAAGCATTAAACCCCACTGTTTTTATTAAAAAGACAAAATGGCTAAGGGCAAAATACAGTGGTCTATTACACGTAAAAGTAGACATTGGACAATGGGTTGAAAAAGGTGAAATAATGGCTGTTATCACAGATCCCTATGGCAGCTTTAAACATGTTATGAAAGCCAGAACCTCTGGGTATATCATTAATGTAAACCAATCTCCAATGGTGTATCAAGGTGATGCATTATTTCATATTTCAAAAGATGATGACTAAAGCGGAAATAAGAAAACTCTACAAAACTAAACGCCAAGTCCTCTCTTTGCATGAAATAGAAGAAAAAAGTATTGCGATTGCCAATCAGGTGTTGAAACTAGATATTTGGCAAAACACCTATTATCACCTTTTTTTAAGTATAAAACAGCAAAAAGAAGTCGATACAGATTTTCTGTTATATGTCTTAAAGGGAAAAGACAAGCAAGTGGTTGTGAGCCAAAGTAATTTTAAAGACTGTAGTTTAAAACATGTTTTACTCACAGATTCTACTCCAATAAAATTAAACAGATTCAATATCCCAGAACCACAAGACGGCATAAAAGTTCCTGTTAAAAAAATTGATGTAGTTTTTGTACCCCTTTTGGCTTTTGATAAACATGGAAATCGAGTAGGCTACGGTAAAGGTTTTTACGATCGGTTTTTAAAAAATTGCAGAGAAGATGTTGTAAAAATAGGCTTGTCTTTTTTTAAACCAGAAGAATCTATAGAAACTGATGAACACGATATTAATATTGATTTTGTGGTAACACCAGATCACATCTTTAGATGTCATTAAAAGTAAATTAATTTCTACGCAGGTCTATTGATATAGGCGTAACTTCATACCCCATTTTATGAAGCAAATTAAGCATCCCATTTTCGTATGGAAGATGTGCCGCACCTACAGCAACAAAAATGCTCTTTACCTTCATTAGGCTATCCATTTTTCTAACCATTTCGGTATTTCTTAAGATCATAATAGATTCCTCAAAAACCTCCTGCGATCCAAGTTCCAAATTTTGTTCAGAGTATCTTTTCGGAATATCAATTTTGTTGTCATCAACATCAAATTCTTCAATTTCTTTTTTTAATTTTTCAAGTGATTCCTTATACGATAAATCAAACCCCCAAAATATATTTTTGGCCTCCTCTAATGTCCATTCTTCAAGGGGAATAATCTCGAGTTTGTTTTGGGAAGCAAAATCTATAAAATCTCTTTCAGGAAAATAATTCAGTGACGTGACTTTATTACTAAAAATCATTTCCTTATCTCCCTTGAGGAAGTTATAAAGAACATTTGGCTTTATATAATTAAGATCAGCGCTGTAGTAATTGAGCAATAATTTAGTTGTATCTGCTATTCGAAGCAGTTTGTCGTAATAATATTTATCAATTTGTTTTGATAAGTACATACTACTATCCTGTACATACATGTCGTCAAATATATTCTGATATAGACTATCTGGCGGATTGTTTTCTACACATACGTTACCAGATTCTCTGATCAATTCTTTGAACCTGTCTGCCGGAAACCTGATTTGAGTAGTATCTAAATAGTGTATTGTACCAAGTAAATAGGAAGTAGTTTTGTTGTCAGGATTGTATAGTTTCCAAAATATTGAATTATCGAAGTTTTTTGATGACGAACTACAAGAAATAATAATTAAAAGGCATAATAAGTAGAAAGGGTATGATTTTAAAGCCAAACCAGCTATTTTAATATTCATAATTAACTGGATTTGGCCAACCTTCAATATTTAAAATTATTTCGCTATCGCCATTATTTTGAATAGGAGTTAAGTCAAATACTTTTGTTTTTTGAAAAATAGCCAAGCAAGCTTCATTGTTTAAAACTTCAACTTCAAGATTTTTTTGAGGAGGATTACTTTCCATAACAGCATCTGTAGTCAATAGATTAATATCCCAGTTTTCAGGGCTACAACCACTATCACTTATACTAATGCTTAAACAGTCTTGATTTATCGAAACGACTTCAATACTAAACTCTGGATTTTCTAAAGCGTTAAATTCATCTTGAGTTATGATTTGAAT
>Ga0102940_1001244_pt1 | contig 16545 bp, 16 predicted proteins | sample SalPonR2_C_D1_MG_FD_78215 | JGI IMG/M metagenome (GOLD analysis project Ga0102940, IMG submission 78215) | Salt pond soil microbial communities from South San Francisco under conditions of wetland restoration - Salt Pond MetaG R2_C_D1_MG | ecosystem: Environmental > Aquatic > Marine > Intertidal...
ATTGTTTGCGAAGCTGTGCAATTTCACTGTTGTTCGGCCGTCAGAACATGCTTGATCCGTGGTTAATCGTATCTTCGCGGCGACGTGACATGACTTGCAACTCATCTTCTGGATCGTAAATCGGGCGCTGTGAACGATAGAACGACCACTTTTGGCGATAGATCTCGCGGCACACGTACAACAACTGAAACACAATCGCGTGATCGTCACACGTTCCGCCGATCTTGCCAGTGTAGCGCACTGTCGGCAACTTGTACGGATCTGTTTTGCTGTAAATGAGCTGGCGCTTGTAGTTCAACAACTCCTCTATGAGCAACTTGCGCATCGATTCAGGCGTGTGATTCTGCTCCGTGTTGGCGCACACCCAGTTCGGATGAAAGCGCACACGGTGCTCGTTGAGTGCGGCGTTGACAGCATTCTTCATCTCGTCCTTGGACCGGTCGGTGGTGCGAAAGCCCTCGTTGCCGCCATCTTCGCGCAGCACGTACACGTTGTGCATGCGCGCGCGCCGCAAATCGTCGGTCAATCGCGCTCCTTCTCCGCCGAGATTGGACTCGGGGCAGAAAATGATGCGCGCGTGCTCGAGTCCGGGCATCGAGCGCAGGATGTTGATGTGTGCCACGATGATTTCGTACTGGCGGTTGACGTTCTTGTTGGTCACCGAATCAATGCCGGTTATCTGCGCACGCGCGTTGAGAAATAAACGCAAAGTAGAGCGAAAGTTTAAGCCGGCGCGCCAAAGAACAGAATCGAGGAACAAATGTCTGCTTCGCCTAGCAATGACCAAACGGACGGCTATGATAGGCTGTATGCGCACGGAATCACGTCCACGGAACTGTCCGAAATAGCCAACGCCGCTCACGCCGACCGCGCAAACGTGGTGGCGGTCATGTTGTCGCCGCAAACACCTCCGATGATTCTGCGTCATTATCTCGTGATGGCCCGCAACGCCCTCGAGGCCGACACCCGCGCCATGTACACCGACATTGTTGGCGCACGCGACGCAGACAGTTCGGTTGCGCTCGGAATCAAAGCTCGCTTTCACGACGAACAGCAGCGCGCCTACAACAGCACGCTGGGCGACTCTAGGCACCCGTCTGCTTCGTCGGCGTCGGCGTCCGCGTCGTCGTCCATGCACGCCGAGTTGTCGGACGAAGAGCGAGCGGCGCTCAAGGAAATTGAGCGCGTGCAGGCCTACATCGATTTGTTCGAGCACCTGGCCGAGCTTGTGGTTGGCTCAAACGTCGAAGACTACGATTTGGTGGTGGCGCGGCTCACGTTTTTCTCCACAATGGCGGCATCGAGGTCCGTAAAGGGCCTGGTAATGGCACCGCAGCACCGCCATCGGCTTCCCGAGCACGTCGCGCTCTCGAGGGAAAAGGGCACCGGCTTCTTTCCGGTTCTCAATTACTTGACAGACCAGTATTACATGAAACTGATTGATGGACAACGGTACCTGCGGGAGCTTGCGTGTTTCTTTCACACCGGAATGCCGCTCGGACAAGTCGCCGAATTGGAACGCACACGCAACAACGAGTAAACCGCTCAGCAACGCGCGCGCACTTACCACCATACGATTGTCAATGAAAATGGCCGACATAATAGCGAATTTGGAGTACTTGCCGCCACACGCCGGGTCGACGGCCACAAAAATCTCCTGCGCCACGAGCTCGGGCGACGGCATGACTGCCGCGCGCGTTTTGAGAAACTTGACTGCTTGCGGCTCGAACGCCGGCATCACGGTCTGGTCCATCGAGTAGCCCTTGATTTCTTTCATGAACGTATCAATGCGCCCGGCCATGATGAGCTCGAGCTTCTCGTGCTGCGACGACGACTGCCAGTACGGAATGTCGCCCACGAGACACTTGCACGTCTCCGGCGTGCCGGCGCGCTTGCATTCCGAGCAGACTAGTTCAAAGTTGAGCGTCAGGAACACGCTGCGTCCGTCGGGGAACTTGGCCTCGGCCATCGGGCCGATAAACGAGTCGGCGCCCGACACCGTCGTAATGCCAATCAGTTTCACGTTCTTGCGCGTCAGGGTCGGCGCCACAATCTCGAGCACGAGCTCGAGCGGAATGTAGGCCGCCTCCTCCAAGATAACAGTGCCTGTGTTGCGCGTCGAGCCGGTTCCGCGCAGATTCTCCGGTTTGGCCGGGTACGCCTTGAGCTCGTTCACGTGCCCGTCTTTGGTGCGGTACGTGAGCGATTCGTTCTTGTTGAGGCCGATCACTTGGCCGCCAAAGTCCGAGTTTTGCTGCAAAATGCGCACGACGCGGTACGTCTGCAACAGCATCATCTTGGACGCGCGGTGGTTGTTCGAGTAGATGAGCACGTCGTGCCCCGGCTGCGTTACGAGCTCGGCGCCGGTCCACAGCGAGCACGAGATGGTTTTGCCGTAACGGCGCGGCGCAAGCACCATGGCCTCGGAGCGCAGTTCCGAGAAGCCGGTCTCCTGCAGCAGTCGAATCAAGTGGCGCTGTATGTCCTCGCCGTAGTACTGCGAGTACGAGATGGTGAGGAAGGCCATGTGCATGACCTTTTGCTGCTTTGAGCGCTGAAAGCCGCGCGAGTCGGTGTACTCGAGCGCGCGCTTCATGGCGTTGACGCGCCGCTCGCCTTCGCACTCTAACGACGTGGTCTTGGCGAGCTCTGTGTACTCCCACGACTTGTGCACGCGCGTGCGCCGGAATCGCGCCGAGGCTTGCTCGACCTCGTACAAGAGCGTCTCGAGAACGCGCTGCTGCATAGAGAGGCGATTGGGTTCGCCGGGCACCGGCAGTGGGCGCGCCTGGGTTTCGAAACGTGGCGCCAGCACATCGGTACGCCTCCTGCTAACCGGAACGGGCAGCTGTGTGTACGTGGCCTTGCGCTTTGTTCCGGACAGCATGGCGCGTGTAGTTTCTTGTGGTGCATCGGTTGCGCATCTCCCCGTTTGCCGTGTTTAATTTTAAAATACAGACGTTGTCGATCGAGCTTTTTTTGCGCTAGTGTGCTTCAATCAACACGCTCTGCTCTGCCTGCTTTGTAAATACGACAAATTTCTTCAGAGGCACAAACGACTGCTTCGGAGACAAACTCCCACAACAACTCGTCCACAACTTCTGCGTCGCCTGGTCCGTCCGCCAGACTCTCGAGAACCGAGATAGCCGCTACACAGATAGACACGCGCTCCAAAAACTCTGGAAACTCGTCGCACGCTCGCACGTGCTTACGAAACCCGAGGCGAATGTGTCGCTCCAGCGCACGAGTGCGCGCCCACTGTTTTTCGTCGTCGTCGGGGACCATGGCGTCGGCGACGGCGCGGTAGATTTCGGGAAAGTTCTCCAGTTCGAGGGCAGGCGGAGAGTTGCCCGTTTCCTTGCGAAACGTAGCCAGAAACTTGCGCTGGAAGTTGAGCGGCGGCTTCACAATGCTCGCCACGAGAGCCGCTTTCAAAGTAAACGGTTCCAGGTCCTCCTCTGCCAGTTCTTTGGTTGACCATTCGCCAATATGCACGGCGAAATCGAACAGCACACTGGCAACTTCCAGAGCGGCGTCTTCGACGCAGCGCGCGCCCTTCGCCAGTTCTCGGTCGACGGCTTGCTGAACGGATACGATGGCGCCGACGTTTGGGCTCAGTTTCGCGCGCTTTCGGGGTTGCTCGGTCATTTTTTGTGGGTTGGGTTCGGTGTTGTGCCAGCAATTTCAGTTTCAAGCCGCCTCTGGATTTCGATTCCCGAATCTACAGAATCCCAGCAGAGCGCCGCAGTTTCTCTTTCAGAATCTTCAGATGCTCGCGCTCTGCCTGTGTGATCGTAGCGGGCGGTTTGTGCTGTTTCGTGTCAAAAACACTAACATTACGCACAATGTGCTCGTGGGCTTCCGCTATGCGTTCCTGCGCATTCTCTCTCGGAATATGCCGCGTGAGCGCCACGCAATCGCGTGCCAGGTCGAAGACTCGCTGCTCGGGCATGTGCCAGACGACCCACGGAGGCACGAACTCGGATATTACGTGATCGCACACCCGCAGCGGCATGTTCTTAAAGTACGCGAGCTGCATCTCCGCCAAACTAATCTCAACCTCAATGCGCCTTTTCTGCGCCATCCACTCGGCCGTGATGATGAGATGCCGCTTGGACTGGCGGGCATTCTCGTGCGACAAGTTGCGCGAGAGCAAGAGCGCGTCTCCTGCACGGCGTTCCATCGCACGTTTGCCGCGCTGGAGTTCATAAAGGCGCTCGGCGAGAGTGGCGCGAGCGCTCTTTGCCATTTCTGGGGTCAGCAGGGCGTTTGACATTGTTGTTTGTGCAGCGGTTTAGTTTTGGTTGGAATTTGTCAGCACCTTTTTTCTCGACATGTACTGCAACGGGTCTTTGAAGTCGAGCGACAGACAAAAGTCGCGAGACGGAAACTTCACGCTGTCGGGGTCGATTTCGTAGTGAAGGAACGCTCCCATTTTGTGGTCGAATCGCAACAGCAAAAGTTTGTGGTCGCGCTGGATATCCACGCAGTCGGCAAAGAGATCTTTCCAAGTTCTTCCTTCTGCAAAGACAATGCGGCTCGCGGGATTCTCGGATTCCAGGTTGTCGACAAGCGTGATGCTGACCTTTTCGTCCTCTTCGATTGAAAACACGATGCACCGTTGTTCCTTGTTTTCGAACAACTTGCAATGCACAGCAGCGTTGTACACATCAGCGTCCAAATCGCCGCGTCTGTCCTTTGTTGCGGAAAAGTTGGCAAAGATGAAAAAATCACCTTTCTGGCCCAGGTAAATGTAATCCTCTGTGCTCATGGTTGGTTCTATAGAATATTATCAATGGAACACTCAGTTTTCATTGGTCGCAAAGTAATCAGCCTTCTTGCTTCTAGCCGCTTCCGTGGCCGATTCGAGCTCCGCAATTTTTCGCTTCAAAGCCTCGGCGTCTTCAAGCTTTGCCACTGCTTCGTCCAGGCGTTTCTGCATCGTCTCCGGGGTCGCGCCTTTGACGCTGTGGTAAAACAGCAGTTCGTTGATTTCTTTCTTGCGCTCTTCGAGGTACCTACACTTACATCGTCGACAGGTGTAATCATAGACGGCACGTTTTGTCTCATACTCATTGTCGGATCCTTCTGTATGCCACTTGCATTCGCACTCGCCTGTTTCCAAGCTGCTGTCGTCTTCTCGAAAGAATTTGTTCGAAAATCGCGTCCATCTCTCGTCCATACGAAACGAATAACCAGCATTGTACCCACGGCTCATGCTTGCGGTGACTCTGCTGTTTAATTGTAAACGCAAGAGGGTTACAAACCTCCGGTGCTCTTCTTCTTCTTCTTAGGCTGCGATTGAAGCTCTGAAGACGGCTCGCCCTGTTCCTCGGCATTCTTCTTTGCGACTTTGTACGCGCTCTCGAGGTCGGCAAACAACCCTTCCAGTTCAAACTCGGCCAATTCGTCGCGCTCCTCTTCGTTGCCGGCGGCTTCCAGTGCCAAACGCTGGAAGACGGTGGTGTCGAGAATGCTGGTGATCAAATCAAAGAGCCCGTCACGAGCTTCCGGGCTTTCGGATATCGAAATCCATTCGCCAGACTTTGTTTGCTTTTCAACAGCGCGCATGTAGTCGGCAAACAGCGCCCGCGTCGGTCGATCCAGAATTTTCCAGCGTTCCAGAATGTCCTCCTGGCTCAAGTCTTCCAGATCTTCGCCAAAGAACTCTTCTTTGAACGAGACGGCCATGGCATCCGTAAGCTCCTGTGACACCGGAACGGAAAGCCCTTGGGTCCAAAGGCGCAAAAACTTGCGCTCTTCCTTTGTCGCACTCTCAGGTATGCGCACTTCGCCAGTCTCAAGGTAAACGGCAAGGACTCGCTCCAAAAGCTCCATGACTTGCTGCGAGGCCGAACCGCTTCCTTGGCTGAAAGAGTCTTGTGACTCAATAACGCGAATTAAAAAGTCCGTCTCATTTCCGTCGTCGTCCACGGCGCCGATCAATGGCGAGGTTGCCGAAATAGACCAGCTCATTTGTATGCGTGTGGCGCTCTTTTCTATTTCGATGGAACTGAAACAAATTCTTAGACACGCGCACGAGCAATTCACTCTTCGTATGCCCTGACAATACAAACTCGGCGACCTGCGGGCGCAAGAGTTTTTAAACCATCGTAAACGCGATCGGCCAAACTTTCGATGCTTTCCGATGCGTCCGGGCGAATCGGTTTGCCAAAAATAACATGCACTTCATCGACAACGGGCATGAAACCGTACCGCCCCCACGTCGGCACTAGCCACCACGGAACCCAACGCGGGACGTCAAACGGCTTTGCGAGCGTGCAATTGGCGTCTGGGACCAAAACCGGAACTATCTCTGCTCCAACATCGGCTGCCAAGCGGACGGCACCGGGCACTCGACTGCGACGCAATATCGTTGTCAGACCTCCTGGCACGTCTGCACAGCGCACCGCGTGGGTTTTGCCGGCAATTCCGCTTGGCGAAACGGCAACGGAATCTCCCTTTCGTAGGCAGCGCAATACGGACGCGGCGCAATTCGGGATCATGTTGGCGATGTTGTAGAGTGCGCCAACGATCGGGAACAGAAATGCAGACCAGTGCGCCACTACGTGTATGCGTCGAGTAAGTTCCGGGGGTAGTTTGGTGCCCGGTCCGGCCAGCAACGAGAGTCCGCAACAGAGCATTCCGTGCGGCTCTACGACGAAAATGCGGGGTTTGTATGGCAGCAGATCTTCGGCATTGTGTGGGCGTTGGAACATTGTGCTAGTCACGACGCTGAAGCGCACACGCAGCCACGCAAAGCTAGCCCCGAAAACCGAAGACAGTGCGAAGAGGAGAACCCATGGGAGAGGTCCGGTGTAAAAAGACACGAAGGCGCATAGGAATGCGATCAGCGCAATGAACATTGTTGCGTGAAGATTGCGAACTTGAATTGGGTGTCGGCAAGAGTTCTCATTAAATCTAACTTTATTTCTAATTCTTGTTCAGTACAAACATTAATTCCATATGAAATGAAAGCATGACGAAAAAGCCAGGACTCTCTCAAGATCAGATGAGTCTGATGCTCATGGATTTTAGTTCAGATCTGAGACGCAGCATGAAGACCGAAGATAAGTTTTTCAAGTTTTTGAAAAACTTCCCGTATGGCTTTGACCTGTCGGAACGTCACATCGCTTCAACACTTCACAGGGAGTTTCGTGAATTGATTCGATCATTCACAGAGAACATTTTTTCTGAGCGCGTCGTTTTGGAATCTTTTCGGTGTTGGTCTGCGACTTTTCCACATTCTTCAAAAGTTCTAATGCAGACTTTCCTACCGTCAATGAAGCCCACCTTGACTGTACTTCTTTACAAAGCAATAGAGGCGGATTATTCAAACCTCGTTGATTATTTGTTGCGAAATAATTTTACGCACAAAGATAGGAATTTCTGGGACATGGGAGAAAGACTTTCTGTTTCGGTGGCAACTGTTTTGCTCAAGCATGATAATAGAGTGGCGCGCTTTTTAGATCAATTCAATCCGAAAACCGTGTTGCGCCGCATGGAAATTCTCAGCGAAGCCGGTTATGAATTTCAGCAGTTAAACCGGGATTTGAAGGCAGCAAACTATGTTCCGTGTTATTTGACGTCATCAATAGAAGTATGCAAAACGGCACAATCACTTGGAATCGATGTATTCCCGGATACAGTTTGCCATATTCATCCCAATGTTATGAAACGGGAACGGTTTCTTACCTTCGCACAAAAATTTCAACCATTCGGACTTGACGTGAACAGCAAGGACAAAAGAGGAAGAGATGTTTTGTTCGAATACGTAGTGTCGCACTACAATATCATTCCAGGGGAATTCTCAAGGACGCTTTTTGAATTCCGCAAGAGTGGTGTTAGATTGCGCATTCGTGCTAAACTTTTAACAAAATGGCTGACACGCGACACGGTGCACCCGCATGCTCGACACAACAAACTTACTTACGGAAGATGGAGATCTGAAATTCGCCTGATTGAGCTCGCGATTGGTCTCAAGGCGCTGGACTTGCCGGTTTCGGTTGTTCTTGAGGTGTACCGGCAAACCGAAATCCGACCCGAATACTTGATGCCACCAATAGAGTCGTGGGAGATTTGCAAGAAAGTGAAACAAGAATGTGCCCGTTAGAACGCGGGTTGCACTGGAGAAACTGCGGCGGTTTCTGAATCAAACGCGAATAAACGTTGCTCTTCGAGTGCGATCTTTGGGTCTCTTTCGGTGCAAACAAGTGATTAACATACAATCGAGAAGAGGACAATGAACACAGATGGCATCAATGCGGCTCTCGTTTCTGCGTCCGAGGAGTTGTGTGTGGTTGACTCAGGAATAGACGCAGTGATCGCTAAAATTCAACAAACCTCAGCAGACGATTGCATCGAAACTGAACTAAATCGTCTCATGGAACGGAAAAAAGAATTGGAAGGACAGATCACTATCCTAGAGCACTGGCTAAAGAACCCTGCAGCAAAAAAGCCGTATGACTAAAGAAAGTTTTCACATCCAAAAACTTACACCAAGAATGAACAACCAACTGAAACCCGGCGACTGGAACTGCCCAAAATGTTCTGACATGCAGTTTGCTCGAAACCATCACTGCCGCCGCTGCGGAACAGACAGACCGGTCCGAAAGGACGAATGGGCTTGCCCAAACTGCGGCGACAAGCAGCACGCGGAGCGCGTCGCGTGTCGTTTGTGCAAGACGCCAAAGGAGCGCGCGTTTGCCGGTGATTCGGGGGCCCCAGCTGCGCAAAAAATACGCAAGGGCGACTGGCTTTGCACGTCGTGCAACGACGTGCAGTTCGCGAGTCGCGACTCTTGCCGTCGCTGCCACGCAAGCAAGCCGGTGCCCGAAGACGCGACGCAAGAGGTTGCGGACGGTGCTTGTTTGATTTGCATGTCGCGTGCGCGAAACGCTTCGTTGTTGCACGGAGACAGTGTGCATGTGGTTACGTGTATGGAGTGTGCGACGGATTTGAAGCAGCGCGGGGAGAAGTGTCCGTTGTGTCGGCAGCGCATTGAGCGTGTTTTGCGGACGTTTCAGTGAATTTCAAGCATTTTCTATTCACGTATCTTGCATTTTTTGATGCGCATTGCAATCTTCCACAAAGATTGGAACGAGTCGCCGTCGTGATCGTATGTGAATGAAATCCATCCAAAGATTTCCAGGATGACGAGGACGGGAAGGTCGAGCGATCTAAGGCCAAGCGCAGCCTCGCATAAATTTCTTTGTTCAGATTTGATTATTCTTATGAGGTTGGGTGTTTCAAAGCAAGTTGACGTAGAGTCTCCCCAAAGCTGGTGCATTCTGCTAAGATAATCTTCTTTCGACATGTTGTGTGTATTGATCATATCAGATATATAGCTTGGCACGGTCAGAGAAAATGCAGGCACCACCACTTCGTTGATCTTATCCAATCTACTTTCTATTTTGTGAACAGTGCGCAGGGCCAATGTAGAGCTCGTTATCTTTCCCGTAAGTAAAAACAAAAACGTTTTGTATCCGTCTAGGAGGTATCCAGACTTGTCCGCATCGGCACCAAAGAGACGATCAAACTGATGAAAACTCAAAATCTGCACAGTGATTTTTGTTTCGCCTCTTTCTACAACCATCTTCTTTTTCTTTCTCATTTTGCAGGGAGAAAAAAGGGCTGTGTGCAAGAACTGGTAAAGATCTCGATCAACAGGCGCCGTTGCTGTTACAAAAAGGAAAGAGTTGTACTTGTCTTTGTTCTGATTGACGATTTCGACAACCTTCTCTGCCCAACGAAATTGGATTCGCGTAGAATCCCAAGTCCCATCGCACACGCTAACTTTGAATTTTTTGTTCATACTTACAGCAAAAGCATGTATTAGTCTCGACTAGATCTTCACGTGCTTTTGTTGCGAACACAAAGACAAGACCCGTCGTTTCTGTCCAAACCAAGGACACTATCCGAAATTCAGTTGGTGCGAGCCTACCGGACGTAACATTTGTTCGCCGACTATACACCTCCGGACTCTCCTTTACACCAATCAAACCACCACCACCACCACCACACCGTGTGCGCGATGCTGGTCCCACTAGTCCTCGTGGCGCTGGCGTCACTGGCCGAGGCCGGCAAAGTGGTTCTGAACAACAAAGCGCACCAACCACCTCCAAAACACCCCGAGTGCCCTGGCGGCAACTGCTACGAGAAAAAACCGACCGACCACGGCCCGCCTCCCGAGCTCGGAGCTTGCTGCTTTGGACAGACATGCCTGGCATCCGGCGTGCCGGAGCACCAGTGCCGCGGCGTGTGGGCCGGCCCGGACACGGCGTGCGAAGACTGCGAGCGCTTGCGCCCGTGCTGCAACCCGCTGACGGGCGAGTGTACGAACGAGTTCTGCTCCGACTGCTTTCACAACGGCGGCACGCCCGTCGAGTACTGCGAACAGTGCGAGAAGGCGCCTACGCCGTCGCCGCAACCAACGCCAAACACCAAGCCGCCGATGCCGCACCCGACTCCGTCGCACATGCCGCCGCCGCCGCCGGGAACCAAGCCGGGCCCGCCCGACGGCGCGTGCTGCGTGCCCGACGGCACGTGCTCTGAGATGACGCAGGCCGAGTGCCACGAGTGCCACGGAGTGTTTCGCGGCGATTACACGTCGTGTGGCGAAGACACCTGCAAGCGCCAGTGCTGCGAAGGCACGCTGACGTGCAGCATTGTTGACAAGCCGGATGACTGCGCCGGTCGCCTCGGACCGTTTGGCACCGAGTGCCCCGACGATCCGGACACGTGCGGTGTGTCGTGTTGTGTCAAAGAAAAGTGCACCATTGCCAAGTCGCGCGCCGAGTGCGTGGCGTGCGACGGACGTCCGTTCCCCGGCGACGAGTGCGATACTATCGACTGCGGCGGTGCGTGCTGCAGCGGCTCGACGTGCTCGTTTGTCGAGTCGTCCAGTGATTGCGACCAGATTTGCCAAGTCGCTCAGGGACAGATCGCTTGCTCGTACAATAGCGGCCGCTCTTGTGACGACGAAGGAATCTGTGGCGGCGCATGCTGCACCGACGACCAGGGATGCGTTGAGATTGGCCAGAAGGATGCATGCGACGCCGAGTCGGGCGTATTCCAGGGCAACGGAACGAAATGCGTGTCGGATATCATCATCGAACAACCGACTGCGTCGCGCAAGCGCCAGGCTGTTGCCGAGGCGCAGATTTGCCTCAACGACGGCGCGTGCTGTGTGCACGGCGAGTGTGTGCCAGCGGCCAACTCGATTGCGTGCTTCAAGCGCGGCGGTGTGTGGCAGGGAGAGGGCTCGTCGTGCGACGACGACGAAGTCAAGTGCGGCGCCGGCGCGTGCTGCGACGGAAAGGGCTGCTTCCTCGCCAACAGCGACCGCGAGTGCCACTTCAAGGGCGGCAAGTTCCGCGGACAGGGCACCACGTGTGACCTGCCGGCCATCTGCGACCCCGAGGGCGGTGCGTGCTGCTGCGAGGACAAGTGCATTGACATGGCGTCCGAAAAGCAGTGCCGCGCGTACGGCGGTCGCTCGTGGCAGGGCATCGGATCGTCGTGCTTCGAAGAGGGCACGTGCGAAGAGCCGGCCGAAGGCACCGGTTCGTGCTGTGTCCAGAAATCCTACATTGCCGACGGCGCTCTTTGCCTGGCCGATGTCACCGAGAACGAGTGCTCGTTCCGCGGAGGCACATTCAACGGCGCCGGCTCGCAGTGCGGAAGCCAAGGCGACGGAACGTTCCAGTGCAAGGTGGTGCGCGGTGCGTGCTGCGTGCCGGGCGACGAGAAGTGCTACGACAACCTGTCGGTGACCGAGTGCCGCGAGTGCGGCGGACACTTTGCCGGCGAGGGTGTCTCGTGCTCCGACGACTATGTGTGCGACCCTCACCACACCGGCGCGTGCTGCAAGGCCGGCTGGCCGTGCAAAGAGACCACGCACGTCATGTGCTTGCGCGAAGGCGGCCGGTTCCAGGGCTTCGAGACTACGTGCAACGACGACGAAGGCCAGATCTGTGCCGTCTGTCTGCCGTGCGAAGTCGACCGCCCCAACGAGGTCGATTGCGCGCACGATTCCGACTGTCCGACGGGCACAATCTGCCTCAAACAGTACGGCACGTGCGCTGTGGCGGCGCACCGCATTCCGACTGAGTACGGCAAGCCGAAGGGCTGGAAGCCCAAGGACGGCTGGCAGCCACCAGAGGAGGATCCGTGGTGGAAGACGACAGAGGGCGTGCGCTTCCAGTCAGCGAAGGACGGCGACATGACGACAACGCCGCCGACGCCGCCGTCGATGCACGAGCCATGGCCCGACATGCCGCGCAACTTGGGTCCGCTCACGTGCGGTTCCAACGATACGCTCGGCTATCCGTGCGTCGCGCACCCGCGCAAGGGCAAGTGCGGAATTGGCATTTGCATGCCGCCGCCCGACGGCCACACGCTCTCGGACGGCTGCGTGTCGATGTGCCGCGAGCTGCGCGAGTACCCGTGCGGCTGCGAGTGCGAAGACGCGTGGCTCTCGAGCTGTGCGTCCGTGGCCGGGCACATCTACGACGACGCCAACAACAACGGCGAGCACGACGACGGAGAGGACGGCGTTGTCGGGGCGCTTGTCAAGCTGTACCGCAAGAAGGAGCAGACCGGCTACGAGTTTGTCTCCGAAGAGGTCACGAAGAACGGCGGTCACTATGCGTTTGGCGGCATTCCAGCCGGCCACTACAAGGTCTCGGTGCAACTGCCCGAAGGCCTCGTGTTTGGCGGCGACGGCAAAGCGCACCGCAAGGTGACAGTCGAGTGCCTCGAAGACCTGGACGGCGACGGACAGCTGCGCAAGCGCGGCGTCGAATCGGTGTTTGCGCAGAAGACGCAGGTGACGCTGCAGCGCAAATTCAAGGGCAATCACATCGAAGAGGACGTGGACTTTTTTGCCATCCCGGCGCCCACGAACGGGGGCACCGATAGCGAGCCCAGCGAGACGGACAACGACTCCAGCAGCGACGAGAGTGATGCCGACGACGACGACTCTACGCCGCCGTCCAGCTCTGGCCTGAGCAGCGCCGCCATCGGCGGCATTGTGATTGGCGTTCTTTTGCTGATTGTCATTGTCATTGTCGTTCTGGCCCTCGTGCTTGGACGTAGTCCGCGTCGGCGCCCGCGCCGTACCCGATCGCGGCGTTGAAGAGTGAAGCATTCTTTCGTTCATTTGCGCGACACAGTGCGAGCGCGCGCCGGCCGGCGTACACAGCGCAACAGAGTGCAAAACGATGTCCAACCCGAGCACTGCCGATCTCATCCGCGCTCGGTTGGACGACAATGCTTCGTTCCAGAAACTGGAAGAGCGTCTCGAAGAGATGGCGGAACCCGGTTTTAGTGCATGGGATTTGTCGCACGAGCAGGGCGTCGAGCTGCTCAAGAAAGCGCGCCGGCGCTCCAAGAAGCGCAAGACGGATGATGTCGACGACGGCGGTACCGACCGTATCATACCGGCGTTCATAGACGAGCTAGAGAAATCAGAGAAGGACGAAGAGGCACGGTCCGACGAAACGTACGGTGCGAACGACATTAAGATCGACACCTCAAAGATCGAAGTGGACCAAGAAGACCTGGCGTGGGACGCCGGGACCGACGAAGAGATCCAAATGCACAGCACAGCGGCGCCTGGCAGTATGCCCGGAGCCGCGTGCATTGCCATCCGCAATCTCGTATCAAAGGCAGTGACCAATCGCATCATTGACCTCGAGTTTGTGGTCGCGCGCTGCCAGCGCTTTGCCATTGGGTACAATCCACTGCGCTTCGCCGCGGCCACTATTCGCATGAAGAATCCAAAGTGCACCGTACTGATCTTCCAGACCGGCGTCATCCTCACGACCGGCTCGCAGGAGAAAACTGGAGCGCGTGAAGCGACCGAAGTGGCACTTTCAATGCTGCGTCAGGTGCAAGACGACAGCGGCTACCGCCCATACGCTTCGCTTCGGTGCCGGAAGATCACGGTACACAACATGGTCGGCTCGACGTTTGTTAACTTCCGGCTCGACCTGCACAAGCTCAAGGCGCAGAACTCGTTCGTCAAATTCGACCCGCAGGCCTTTCACGGCGCATCGATTCGCATGAACCAAGTCGAAGAGCAGTTCAAGAACACCGGTCTGACCGTACTGGCGTTCGACACTGGCGGTCTGGTCATTACCGGCGCGTCGCTGGCGTACGACATTAGGCGCGTGTACGATGCGCTGTTTCCGTACTTGCTTGACTGCATGGTCAACACAGGCCTCGCGCTCGAGCACCGCGTCTCCGAAGACCGGCGCCGGCGCGCCGCCACTGACCTGAAACGCGCCCGCGCTGCCGGGGCGAACAGCGAGTCCATTATTGCGCTGGACGCTTCGAAGCAAGACCAGATGTTGATCGAGATGACAGAGCGCAACGCGCACTCGCTGGCGCTCGTGCCAACACAGCAGCGCGAAATGGCCCTGGCCACCGTCAGCGGCGTAGCGGCCCCGGTCGCGCTCTCGCGCATCGACGCGGACGCGCACAACGCGCTCGCATATCACACGTTTGACGAGTCGGCGCGCAAGCAAGTGCAACTCAAGGAGCGGCTGGCAGGCGAGAAGAAGCGCAAGCGTGAAGGCACCGCGCCGCCGGAGAGAGTTCGTGTTATTGCGGATTCGGAGCTCAAGCGACTGGACATGGGTGCCAGTATGTTTTAGTGTGTGACCTGGGCATTGCTTCACGGTCGGCGGCGCATCGTAAACAGTTCCTTCGTGCCCTGTGTTTCGTGCACAAATTCGAATTCGTCTTCCGGAAACCCGTCTGCGCGCAAGTCGCGTTCGATCTTGTCAATGGCGGCCTGTGGCATCTTGTTGCTCGTCAGTGACATGCCATTGCCGCCTTTCAGCTCTTCGATTGAATCAGAAAAACTGTCCAGAATCGCTTGCGTGCAATTTTGGTAGTCTTGTGTCGTTGAGTCAGTCATCGTTGTCGTGGTGTCTGTGAATTCGCTGCGAAAGAGGATTGGGACGAGGAACAATGATCGCGAATTGCGGGACATTTGTGCTGCGAACTGTGGCACTATGCAGCGTCGCGATCGGTCTTATGTGCGCTATCAAAGCTTTGCTGAGCGGCAGTTTGGCACCGCGATGTTACATCTTTTTGCTCGAGATGTGCAGAGAGGACTGCTGGCGCACAAACCCATCTTCGCATTTTCCACTCGAATGCGCGGAAGAGCGCGACGTGTTCTTCATGGTTCTCGTGAATTTCGGGTTCTTTGCCCTGTGTGCAACGCTCGCAGGCTGTGTAGTTTTCCTCTGCGGAAAGTGTGTTTGCAGACGCCGGGCAAGCGACGTAGATCTCCAAGAGCATTTGATTGGCTCCGAGCTCCGAAAAGCGCAGCGACGCCAAGAAGAAGATGACATGGAAAGCGTCGAGTATTAGACCATCGCATATTCGTTGTGCTCGTTTGCAGCTTGCAATAAAACACCAAGTTTGTGCCAAATTTAGAAACACGGGGCACTACCCAGTCCGCAGGTCCGCACACAGGCAAACGCGTGCCAGATGCCCGGCGCCAAGACGCTGGTGCAGCGCATGGACCACGCGCACAAGCACGGGTGTGGAAAGTACGCCGCCACCGTTGTGCACGTGGTAGCGGATCGTAATCTAGCAGAAGCACAAGCAGACCCGTTCTACCTAAGTCTCTTGTTGCTGACGTTTCTGGTCTATCTGTACACGCGTCGCTGGGAATGGGTTCTGGTTGCTTTTGTTGTCTACTACGCACTGGAGAACGTGTTGTACTTCGGCGCCAAGGCCCTGCATGGATACGTTGGCTCGCGCTTCCAGAAGTACGAGAGCCGCACAGACGAACTGCTCACGGACCCCATTGTGTTTGCCTTCGCACTGCTGACGGCGGCCTACGTGTTCGAGTTCAGCGCGTTTGTGACCACGGCTACATCGGCTGGCGCACTGCGAACGCTAGCCGTTGCCTTGACGGCGGTCCTTGCTGGATTTTCGCGTTTGTACACGGTGGCGGCAGTGGCATTGGTTGTGGTGATTTGGGTTGTGTATGCAACACAAACTTCTTCCCCTGGTGCTCTTGAACAGGCTCTAGCGGCGACTGTGACGTCACTTGGGCTATTTCTGTGGTTTTTGAGACCGATCAATCATCATTATATTTTCAATGCTTTCTACGCGCTCCTGTATACCAATTTCTTCGTTTCGTTGTTGACTGGAATTGCGTTGAATTTGTAAATTACTGAGAGGTTTCCGTGGTGTATTAGCGGTCTGTCACAGAACGTCTGGGGTTCAAATCCTTGCGCATGCACACAAAAAAAAATAATTAAAAAATCCTGAAACTGGCTTTCGGCCCCTGACCCCGAATCCGAAGGTCTTGACTCGAAAGGCCGATTTTTGAATTCACTAGTTGAAACTGGTTTAAGGATTCTGTTTCCAAAAATCCAAAAATTAAGAAAATCGGAGAATTCTTTAAGGTAGTGATTTTTCGCCAAACCAGTTTCAACTAAACCAGTTTGGTAATGTAACGTTTTTCGTGATCGGGGTGACAAACCACACCCAACCCCAATTTTGGCACTTTTTTGGTAC
>Ga0102940_1001249_pt1 | contig 16503 bp, 14 predicted proteins | sample SalPonR2_C_D1_MG_FD_78215 | JGI IMG/M metagenome (GOLD analysis project Ga0102940, IMG submission 78215) | Salt pond soil microbial communities from South San Francisco under conditions of wetland restoration - Salt Pond MetaG R2_C_D1_MG | ecosystem: Environmental > Aquatic > Marine > Intertidal...
GTCTGTCCCGCTGTAGAGCCTAAAGAGTTTCCTCATTACTACTGATTCGCAAAACGTGTTTTCTGATTCTTTGCCGATTTTCCCGGGCTAATACCGTGAGTGTACCATTATAGTGGTAGTTATTTTCTGGGGACGCTTTTTGCATTTTTCAGTAAAGGGCTTTTTACTGATGTCTAAGCTGTCGGAGGTACGGAAGAAATAGCAGAGAACTTTCTTGTCCTCCCCCTTGATCCCCCTCCAGAGGGGGAGAGCCTTCTGGGAGCCTCGTGCTGTCGATCCAGAGAGGCTGTTCCGCTGCAGAGCGGGAGGGAGAGCTCAAGGGGCAGGCTATTCCACCACCCCCCGAAAATACGGCAGTGTCTTCTGCAGGCCCTCGGCGCGGGTGACTTTGGGCTGCCAATCGAGGAGGGCTTTGGCTTTGCTGATGTCGGGCTGCCGCACCTTGGGGTCGTCGACGGGTAGGGGATTGTGGGTGATACCGGCTTGCGGGTTGCCGACCAGATCGATAATTTCCCGGGCAAAATCTGCGATGCTGATTTCGTCGGGGTTGCCGATGTTGACGGGGTCGGTAACGTCGCTGAGCAGGAGGCGGTAGATGCCGTCTACCAGATCGTCGACATAGCAGAAGGAGCGCGTTTGGTCGCCCTCGCCGTAGATGGTCAGCTCTTCGCCCCGGATAGCCTGACTGATGAAGTTGGGCAGTACGCGTCCGTCTTCTACCCGCATACGGGGGCCGTAGGTGTTGAAAATCCGTACGATGCGTGTCTCCAGGTTGTGATACGTATGGTAGGCCATGGTGATGGCCTCCAAAAAGCGTTTGGCTTCGTCGTAGACACCTCGTGGCCCCACGGGGTTGACGTTGCCCCAGTAGGATTCACTTTGTGGGTGTTCCAACGGGTCGCCGTATACCTCCGAGGTAGAAGCCACCAGAATGCGGGCCTGCTTGGCGCGGGCGACGCCCAGCATATTATGGGTGCCCAGGGCCCCCACCTTCAGCGTTTGTATCGGCATCTTGAGGTAGTCGATCGGACTGGCCGGTGAGGCAAAATGCAGGATGTAATCTACCTTACCCGGCACATGCACAAACTTGGTGATGTCGTGGTGGTAAATTCAAACTGTTCCAGGGGCATCAGATGCTCAATATTCGACATGGCGCCGGTAAGCAAATTGTCGATGCCAATCACCCGGTAGCCTTCTTTAATAAAGCGGTCGCACAGGTGCGAGCCAAGAAAGCCGGCAGCGCCGGTGATTAATACGGTGGTTTGGTGTTGTGGTGCTATGGTATTGTGTTGTTTTGGTGATCTCAGCGTGGTTACTACGCTGCTCTCTAATCTAGTTCATTCTATTTTAAAAACACCCCAAATTTTGATCATTCTTCTCCATCCCGCCCATCCTGATTCTAATTAGAGGCTAGGGTTTAGGGTTTAGAAGCTCTTCTACACTCCTCAACTTATCCTCTTATACACTTTACACCGAAGCAACTACGCTGAACACACCACAACACCAAACCACCATAAAACACATGGCTTCGCCGATGAAAAGTCGCAAGCGATTTTTCTCCCGATAGTCGTGTATGTCGTGGATGCCCATCAAAAAAGGGTACTCCAGTGCGGCCTGTCACTTCACAAGAGTGAGGATAGAGACCTTATATCTTGAAACGCAAGATGTTGCGTCTGTATGTGTTGCACGATCCAGAGGATCGTGATCCCTTCGTCTCTCCGTCCCTTCGCCGGGAGCACGAGGTGGAGATGGAGCGATTTTGCGCCTGCACGTTGAGCCGCAAGATTTTGCGGCTTTACGTTTCCTTATCCCCGTTTGCCATCGGCCGTTTTGCGCAAGACTTCCTCCGGGACGCTCATGGCCAGTTGGATGCCGATGCTATCCAGGTTGACGTAGAAGCGGTTTTTTCCGGCGCGTTCGCCGAGGATGCCTTTCAGGCCGGTGAGGCGCCCGCCGATAATCTCTACGTGGTCGCCCGCCGTAAGGGGCTCGTCGGTGACTTCTACCTCTACCTCTTCTCCACAGACCATGCGCAGGATATCGATTTCTCGCTGGGGGATGCTAATTAAATCTTTTTTAAACCGAATGAATTTCAGTACGCCGGGAACTTCCAGTACCGGAACGTACTCTGGCTTGGTGATTTTAACGAATAGGTAGCAGGAAATTAATGGTAAATGAACCGTCTTAACTTTACGGGTATAATAACGGGTAACGGTCTGTAACGGCAGATAGGATTGAATGCCCTTACGCTCAAGTTCTTTGCGCACAATTTTTTCTCGCTTGTACATGGTGTACACAGCGAACCATCGCGCTTCTTGGCTACATAACTGGTTTACATGCCCGTCATCTGTACGGGGGGTCACAGTAATCATGGGATAATCTTTACGCCTTCACGAAGTTTAGCTTATCGCTCTATTATTCTCTCAAATGTACTATTTTCAGGGTAATACACCAGATTTTTGGGTAAGAAAATGAATTACCGTCCATCGTTCCCGGTTACGGGGGCTTTAGTGGAAGCAGTTCTGTCCACTTTATTCCCTATCCTGCCTATCGTTAACACACAAACCCAGATGGTGAAAAGCCCTACCCCTTCCGCATTTTCCAGGGTGTTTTCGACCAGGCAGGAGAGGGTGATAATCAGATAGAATACGAGTAAACGAATAGAGTGATAGCCCTGATGGAAAAATAGCGGATAATACATACCGAGGAGAAAAAATGCCAATCCAACAATTCCACTGCCGGCCATGACGGAAAGAAATTGGTTATGGGGCATACGCCGCCGTTCCACCTCGGGGTAGCGCTCGGCGTAGATCTGATCGACGCGCTGTCGCAAATTGCCGGGGCCGGTGCCCAGCCAGGGGTTTTCCCGGACAATTTGCCAGCCGATGCGCCAGGAGAGTAGACGACCCACATCGGAATAATTTCCCTGCATATTTTGGTCCCACCGCAGTTGATACTGATAGCGGGTATAGTTGATCTTGTTGCGGAAACTGGGCACCACCGTGTAGGCGAGTACCGGCAGGCCAATCAACAAAACCAGCCCGCCAATGCCCAGGCGCCACAGACCTTGCGTCACCATACTATACAGCAGCATGGCCGCCAGGGCCACGTAGAGTACCGCCAGGCCCGACCGCACGGAAAGGATATGTAAAATCAGAAAAACCACGACCGTAGCTGCCGTAATGGCGATTTTCGTCCAATGGCTACCCGGGGCAAAGTCCTCGCGCAGCAGTTGGATTCCGCCTACTATACCGTAGGCCATCAAGAGGCTCAGACGGATGGGATTACCCGGGGTGGGCATTGGCCGCCCTTCCTTAAATGCTTGATTTATGGCGGCATAATCTAATAGATAGGTCGCTATAATTTGTATACCCACCACCACCAACAGTCCGAGTAACACCAGGTGCAGGTTGCGCACCTGTTTTCGCGAAAGCGGCGGCAACAGCATAAAAGCCAACGGTACCAAAATAAAGGGTATTTTAATGCGCAGCCGGCTATACCAGTAGGCCGCATCTTCCAGCCCAATAAACCCGGGGACAACGATCCAGAATAAAAGCGTTAGGGCCCATAAGGCCCGATGCCTCTGCAGGCGTCCGACGGCTTCCCGGCGCACCGCTTTTTGGCGTAAGCCGACTAAACCCGTACCCAACAATAATCCCATACTGATGGAAAGCATAGCGGGCGACCAGATCAGTCCGATCAGGGCCGTGGTCAGCCAGAGGAACGTCCAATGCGTTAGCTCCCGAAAAGATATCTTGCGGTTCATCTGTGCAAGAACGGAAAATTTCAAGACACGGTGAACTTAGGATTAGATCCTCCGGCCAGAACGACTCGTCCATTCGTTCGCGAAAGTTTCTTTTTTCGCAAAAAAAGGCTAAATTTTATCTGGTGTTTTGTGGATGCCCGTTCAAGCATTCTGCAAAAAGAGTTCCTTAAATATTGTATCCATGAACGAGGATAAGTACATACCCGGCATTTTTAATTATTGCGATAGCTGGTGCGAGCGTTGCGCTTTCACTGACCGTTGCCAGTCTTACACAAAGCAGGATGAGGTAGACAATGATAGCGAAGCGCTACTAGAAACCCTGCACAACAATTTGCAGGAAGCGATCGCCGTCATTCGGGCTAACGTAGAGGAAAAAGGGGGGGACTGGGATGATTTTAAGGAAGAAGCGGCCAACGCCCCACAGCAGACTCCCGAGTTAACGGCTGCCCAGGAAAACCTGATAGGCATGGCAAGTGGATACAATACCCTGGCACGCAACTGGCTGAAAGAGCACCGCGAGCTGCTGCAATCCCGGGTTGATGAGCTTAACAACCAACTGGAATTGGGCATGGCCGTGCGCGATGAGGGGGTTGACCTGACCAATGCATTAGACGTTATACGGTGGTATTTGTTCCTTATTCAAAGTAAACTACACCGGGCATTGCAAGGGCTGCATGACGGGGCTTCGCTCGAAAACGATCCCATCCAAAACGATGCGAACGGCAGTGCCAAAGTTTCTCTTATCGCTGTCGAAAACAGCCTTGCGGCCTGGGAAATGGTGCGCAAACGACTCCCCGATGAAACCGACAGCATCCTCGATCTCCTGGTTGTTCTGGGACGCCTGCGCTACGGTATTGAGCGTACATTTGTTCATGTTCGGGAATTTATTCGCCCCGGTTTCGATGATTGAACCGCAAGCTGAATCCCCCGCTTGCCTTCCCGCTTTGGCATAAACCATTTGTACAAGGTGGTGTTAGGAAGGTTGACGTGGTTTTATGGTGATGTAGTTAGTGGTTTATCCCACGGAATTGCGCAGCAGCCCAAACCTCATCGTATTGGCGGCTGCCCGGGCGGTCTGTAAAACAGGAGAAAACGTAACGTAAATTTCTCCACGGACCAGATGAGCTACTGTAAAACTACCAACCCATAAACCGAATCTTATTACTTTTGCAAACTGAATGTTCCACATGGCCTATATGAGCGACGAAATTCGATCCTCTACTGATTCTGCTGACCACGATGATCCTACTGCGCGCTCGCGCAAGCGGGATCATATTGAACTTGCGTTTCAATCGCAGGTAGCAGGTGCTGACCTGGATCAACGTTTTTTTTACGAACCTCTTCTTGCGGGGCACCCTCAGTCGGGTAGTATCCCCGTTCAGACTTTTCTGGGGCAGGAAATGAAGCTGCCGGTATGGGTGAGTAGTATGACCGGAGGTACCGAATTGGCCCACACCATCAACCACAATCTGGCGCGCGCCTGTGGTGAATTTGGTATGGGTATGGGGCTGGGCTCGTGTCGCTCTCTCCTGTACGATGATGCCAACCTCAAGGATTTTGCCGTAAGGCATCTGATGGGGGATCAGCCACTCTACGCCAATTTGGGTATTGCACAAATTGAAGAGCTTTTTGCCCGCAACGATGCCGAGCGGTTGCAACTTCTGGTGGATAAACTGGAGGCTGATGGCTTGATCATCCACGTCAATCCGCTGCAGGAATGGCTGCAGCCCGAGGGAGACCGTTTCCAGCATGCCCCCCTTGATACCATCCGGCGGGTCATCGATCGCTTCCCTGAGTTATCGGTAATCGTCAAGGAAGTAGGGCAGGGGATGGGCATCGAGAGCCTGCGCGCCCTCCTCAAGCTACCGCTGGCGGCGGTAGACTTTGCCGCTAACGGAGGCACTAACTTTGCGCGGCTCGAGTTGCTGCGCAGCGACGAACAAAAACAACAGATCTACCGCGAGTTGGCCCTCGTCGGGCATAGCGCCTACGATATGGTGGGCCTGGTGAATCGCCTGGTTGAGGAAATGGGCAGTGATATCGTATGCCGGCAAATTATTATTTCAGGAGGCGTCAAGACGTTTCTCGATGGGTACTATCTGACGCAAAAGATTGGCTTACCGGCTATTTATGGCCAGGCGTCATCCTTCCTCAAACATGCTCGTGGCAGCTACGAGGAGCTGTGTGCTTACGTGCAGGCACAAGTGGAAGGACTCGAGCTGGCTCACGCTTTTTTGCGCGTGCGGTAAACTTTAATAGACATAACGAAATGCAGGATAAAACAATTTCGGGTTTTTCCCGACTTTCCAAAGCAGAAAAGATAGAGTGGCTGACTCAGCAGTGGCTGCCGCCCGGGGAAAATGGGGCGGAGGCCATCCGCAGTTTTTGGCATCAGGATGAAGAAGTGCAGCGCGTACTCGATGGGTTTAGCGAGAATACGCTGTCCAACTTCTTTATGCCCTACGGGATTGCCCCCAACTTCAAGATCAACGACCGCCTCTATGCGGTACCCATGGTTATCGAGGAAAGCTCGGTGGTTGCGGCTGCTTCCAGTGCGGCTAAATTTTGGCTGCCACGGGGAGGCTTTACCGCTCAGGTTAAGTCGACCGTTAAGATCGGGCAGGTACACTTCAGCTGGGGGGGGACATCGGATCAAATGCTGCCGCACTTACCGGCGCTGAAAACCTACCTGCTGCAAGATGTTGCGCACCTCACGGAAAATATGGTCAAACGCGGCGGCGGCGTACTCGACATAGAATGGCTCGACCTCAGTCATCTCGAGCCCAACTACTTTCAGTTGAAGGTGACGTTCGAGACCTGCGACTCCATGGGCGCTAACTTTATTAATTCGGTGCTCGAGCAGTTTGGCCGCAGCCTGCATACTTTCGTGCAGAACCCTTCCCTGTTTAGCGGAAGCGCCCGCGACCTGACGGTTATTATGGCTATTCTCTCCAACTATACGCCGGAATGTATCGTGCAGGCATCGGTGGAATGCCCCATTGATACCCTGACGGGCGTATGTGCCGATATGCCGGGGGAGGCTTACGCCAAAAAATTCTGGCAGGCGGTGCGCATTGCGGAGATTGATCCCTACCGGGCCACAACGCATAATAAAGGAATCTTTAATGGTGTTGATGCTGTGGTATTGGCTACCGGCAACGATTTTCGGGCCGTTGAAGCTTGCGGGCATGCTCACGCTGCCCATACCGGCCGCTATCAGAGTCTGAGCCACTGCGACATCAGCGATGGAACCTTCCGTTTCTGGATGGATCTGCCGCTGGCTCTTGGTACTGTCGGCGGATTGACGCGCCTTCACCCCCTGGCCCGGCTGTCGCTGGCCATTCTCGGTAACCCGTCGGCTCCGGAATTGATGGAAGTGATTGCCAGTACAGGACTGGCGCAAAATTTTGCAGCCTTGCGCTCCCTGACGACGACGGGTATTCAAAAAGGGCATATGAAAATGCACCTGTTGAATATCCTCAACCATTTGGGGGCCAACCAAACCGAACAAGAGAAAGCCTGCGATTTCTTCGTGGATAAAACCGTTTCCTTCACGGCGGTTCGTGACTTTCTGTATGCGCAGCGCAACGGAAAGTCCCTTTCGGTCAAGTAAATGCCTATGGCACAATCTTTTTACGCCCACGGTAAGCTCCTGCTAACGGGCGAGTACGTGGTACTGGATGGCGCCCTTGCCCTTGGCCTGCCAACCCGGCTGGGGCAACACCTGGACGTCCACCTCGACCCGGCAGCCGATCTTCTACACTGGCAGAGCCTGCAACCCGACGGATCCTGTTGGCTCGAGGTAACGTTGCGGGTAGATGATCTTTTGGTTGTCAATAGCAGTGACGCGGCGGCGGCCCGTCGCTTACAAGAGGTGCTGCGGGAAGCGCGGCGCCTGGCGGGCGACCGGTTTCTGTTTTCCGGCGGGCAGGTACGTACCCGACTGGAATTTGATCGACACTGGGGGCTGGGGAGTAGTTCTACGCTGCTGGCGATGGTGGCGGAGTGGGCTAAAATTGATATGTATCAGTTGGCCGCAGCGACTTTTGGTGGCTCCGGCTACGACCTGGCATGTGCCCGGGCCAACGGAGCGGTGCTTTATCAAAAGCGAGGCCAGCAGGGGTACGCCCTGCACCTTCCATTTCATCCCCCTTTTAGCGATCAGCTTTATTTGGTGTATTCCGGGAGTAAGCAGAACAGCCGGGAAGGTATTCGCCACTACCGGGAGCAGAAACAGCCGCCGCCCGTAGAGGCGATCAGTACCCTCACCCTGGAACTTGCCCACACTACCAGTTTTACGCGTTTTTGTACGCTGATCGAGCAGCATGAAGCCCTGATTAGCCAGGCGGTAGGGATGCCGCCTGTCGGCAAAAACCGGTTTGCGCAGGCGCCGGGGATCGTCAAATCGCTGGGAGCCTGGGGCGGTGATTTTCTGCTGTGTGCCAGTGCTGCACCCGCGAGGGAAGTCCACGCCTATTTTGAAAATAAAGGAATTTCCACCATTTTTAGCTATAAAGATTTAATCCAATGTTAAACAGGCCAAACTAAATAGGCCTTGTCTTGTTCTATTGTATAATTGCCCACGTGGCAAAATAAACCAATTGACGACACTGAAAAAAGTAGCATACAATATGAGTAATCCTGTTACCAAAAGTCCGGTGATGCTATATACCGAGCAGACACCTAATCCGGAATCGCTGAAATTTGTTACCAATCGCATGCTGTATAAGGGTACGGCTGATTTTAATGAAGAAGCACTGGCCAAAGAATGGTCTCCTCTGGCTACGGCCTTATTTGAGAAGCCATACGTGAAAGGTGTATACATCAGCAACAACTTCGTTACGGTAACCAAAGAATTCAACTACGCCTGGGAAGATATTATGCTCAAGCTGAAAGAATTTGTCAAAAATTACGTCAGCGAAGACGGCACGATCATTAAAGATGGTTTTGCGGAAGCAATGGCTAAAATTGAAGAAGAGCGTGGTGCCAGCTACGACTATACCGAAAACGAAGCGGAGATCGTCAAGAAAATCAAAGATCTGCTGGAAACTTACGTGAAGCCGGCGGTAGAAATGGACGGTGGTAACATTGAGTTTGAATCCTTCAATGAAGGCACCGTACGCCTCATTATGCAGGGGGCCTGTAGCGGTTGCCCATCCTCAACGGTGACCCTAAAAGCCGGTATCGAAGGGATGATGAAGCGCATGGTACCAGAAGTGAAAACAGTAGAAGCCGTAATGGGATAACTCTCCATTATTTCTTCTCTTAGAAGCGGAAAACACCACCTCAGGTGTTTTCCGCTTCTTTTTTGCCGGCAAGGCTGAGAAAAAAGTGTTAAAATGATATTTTTATAATATGAATAAGCACTAAAGCCCTACCTTGCCCGTTAAATGGGCATGACATCCAAAACGCAGGTTGCATTAGGTCATATTATTTGATTAAAACAACCCGCACAACCCTTTTCCGGTGCTAAGTCCGGAGCAAAACAAACAGACACCGAACCCTTTCCTTCCCATCGAACATCCATACATACAGGCCGGCAGTCTGCCTGGTGCTGTTTCCTCGTTTATTCCTCGTTAATGGACCCATACGGCGGGTTTGAACCCCGCGAACCATTTTATTAATTGTACCAAAAACCGATTGTACACATGAGAATGCTATCTACGCTTCTCCTGGCTGCCTTATGGGTGGTAGCAGGAGCCCAAATTTCTATTGCCCCTTCCGAAAGGATTAGCCGGGCCAAAGAGGAAGGACAACTCTTTTCTTCGTACCGATTTTTTTCATCCGCTGCTCATCTGCGATCCGAGACGCTACCGTCCGATTGTGCGGATTGTGCTGTGTTGCAGCTTAATATTCAGGAAGTAAAACAGCTACAGCGCACCAAGCCACAGCTTTTATCCTTTAACTTGCCCACTACGCTGCGTTCATCCGGGCTGGAGGTCGAGCTCGTCCGGGCGGACGTATTGGCTGATGGCTTCGCTGCCTATGCGGCCTCTGCCGCAGGGCCGCTGGAGTTTGACGAGGCCCTGTTCTATCGGGGCACTTTACAGAGTGATCCTAACGCCCTGGTTACACTTACCGTTTACGGAGATGAAATGCGGGCCATGGTGAGTAGCCCCGAAATGGGTAACCTTGCGCTGGGCCGCTATGGCCGGCAGGGCACCACCTATGTGTTGGCCCCCGACGAGGCCGATGAACGCCCTTTCGACTGTGCTACCGAAGATACGGGTCGCGCTTATGCACAATCAGAACTGAGTGAGCAAGCGGGGCTGCGTTCTCTGGATAATTGCATCAATATGTACATAGAAGTCGATTATGACATCTATCAGGATAAAGGCAGTAGTAATGCGGTGATGCAATACGTGACGGGGTTCTTTAACGAAGTAGCTACGCTTTATGCCAACGAGCAGATCAAGGTTAAGCTGTCGGAGGTCTTTATCTGGGATACGCCGAGCCCCTATCAGGGCAGCGATTCTTATACGCTACTGCAGCAGTTCCAATCAACGCGAAAGAGCTTTAACGGCGATTTGGCCCAGTTGATTTCTTATCAGGCCAGTGGAGGTATTGCCTACGTAAACGGGCTGTGCAGCTTCTCCGATTCGTATAAGTTGAGCTTTGTCAGCGTCAGTCCTTCTTATAAGACGGTACCGACCTACTCCTATACGGTAATGGCGAGTGCACACGAATTTGGCCACCTTTTCGGATCACAGCACACACATGCCTGCGCCTGGAACGGTAACGGTACCGCCATTGATGGTTGTCCGGGATATACGGAAGGTAGCTGTGCGGTGCCGGGAAGTCCTGCTAATGGTGGTACGATCATGTCGTATTGCCATATTACCCGGGTGGGCATCAACCTCAGCAATGGGTTTGGCCAACAGCCCGGCAACCTGATGCGCAATGCCGTATCTAATGCCAACTGCCTGCAGGTATGCTCCACGCCCCCCCCTTCCGGCGGCGGTGGTGGCGGTGATAGCAGTGGTGGTGGCAATTCGGGCGGAGGGTGTCAGACCATTACGATGGAACTTACGCTCGACCTGTTCGGTAGCGAAACAACCTGGGAACTCAAGGATGCCAACGGGAGTATAGTCGGTAGTGGCGGCCCGTATGAAGACAAACAAGAGGGAGTGGTGATTAGCGAGACCTTCTGTCTGCCCACCGGATGCTACACCTATAGTATCTTCGACAGCCGAAGCGATGGGCTCTGCTGTGGCTATGGCAATGGTAGCCTTACCCTGACTTCGGAGACGGGGGAAGAACTCTTTGCCGCTACGGCCTTTGGCAGTTCCAGCAGTGGTGACTTCTGTATTGATACCGGGGGCGACGGCAATGATGCCAACGACGACTGCGCACCTATCGACTTTACTGCCAATCAGGTAATTAGCTACGGCGGTACGCAAGATCGCGGTAATGTCGATGTCACCGATAACGGTACCGGCCTCTACCTGGAGCGCAACGCCTGGAAAGCTATTGCTATCGACTACGAAATTACTGCCAATACCCGGATGATCTTTGAATTCAAATCAAATCGCATCGGAGAAATTCATGGTATCGGTTTCGACAATGACAACCGCATTAGTTCCAGCCAAACCTTTCAGTTGTATGGTACACAGCGCTGGGGTATTAGCGACTTCAATAATTATCCCGGCAATGGTCAATGGGTAACGTACGAAATTCCGGTAGGAGACTTCCTGCGTGGACCGGCCAGTCGTTTGTTTTTCGTGGCTGACCACGATGTAGGGTCACCGGTTGGCACCTCCTACTTCCGCAACGTCAAATTGTTCGAGGGCAATGGATGTACTGCGGGCATTGTTGCAGAAGGAGGTGAGGCACCGGCTACCTCGCGTACGCTTACGGCTACCCCACACGTGGACGTATTTCCCAATCCGGCGGCCAGCCGTCTGAGTATGCGCATACTAAATATTCCGCAGGGAGAGCAGGACCTTCATGTTTTCAACCTTATGGGACAACGCTTACTCCAACGGAAGATCAATATTCAGGGGCAGCAAGAGCAGATTCAACTCGATATCAGCAACCTGCCTCCGGGTACCTATATGTATCGCCTTGGCCATGCAGATTCCGGATTCTCCGGTAAGTTTTCCGTCAACCGGTAAGGACGGCGTATTCGTCATAAAAGGGCTGAGGAGTAGATTACTTCTCAGCCTTTTTTTGTAAAGTTCCTGCGGTCGCCTATGCACTGCTACCCCGAATATCTGCCTATCGGCCCGTTCTTATGGCAGATAAAAAGAGTTCTGTACTTTTGCATCGACAAAAACATAAGAACAAACGATGAACTACCGACACCTTCACCTCTTGCTGTTTATGCTGGGATTGATGTACGCCTGCTTGCTCCCGGCGCAAGATGCCCCCATCATTCCCCAGCGTACCGCCACTCCTGTCGATCCGGATGGGATCCTCAATGAAAAGATCTGGCAAACCTTAAGTCCGGTTACCGGCTTTCGCCAAAATTTTCCTACCGATACCCTGATAGGAAAAGGACAAACCGAGGTACGCATGGCCTTTGATGACAATTTCCTGTACGTGGCGGTGGTGTGTTATAGCTCGGGCAGTGATTTTGTCGTGCAATCGCTGCGGCGCGATTACAGCTTTCAGGGTACCGATAACCTTACGCTGCTGTTTGATACCTTCAACGATCAGACCAATGCTTTTGTCTTTGGGATGAATGCCTACGGAGCCCGGCGCGAAGCACTCATTTCTAACGGTGGAAGGCAGGTTTCGGATTTTGCCAGCTCGTGGGATAATAAATGGTATGGTGATGCTAAAATTTACCGCGATTACTGGGTCGCTGAGTTTGCCATTCCTTTTCGTACCCTGCGCTACCAGGAAGGGGCTCGCAAGTGGCGCTTCAATTGCTACCGCAGCGATACCCAAATCAACGAGTGGACCAGCTGGCAGCCTATTCCACAAAACCGGCTGGTGATGGATCTTTCCTTTATGGGAGCCCTGGAGTGGCCCGAACCGCTAAAAAAACCGGGCACCAATATTTCACTCATTCCTTATGTAGCGGGCAGTGCTCTGCGCGATTATGAGGATCCTACCCAGGAGGCTATGGATTATTCGGCCTCTATTGGTGGCGATGCTAAAATTGCGGTCACCTCCGGCCTTAACCTCGACCTCACAGCCAATCCCGATTTTTCCCAGGTAGAGGTCGACCAACAGGTAACCAACCTCGATCGTTTTGAATTATTTTTTCCCGAGCGCCGGCAGTTCTTCCTGGAAAATGCCGACCTCTTCAGTAGCTTTGGTTTGTCGCGGGCAAATCCTTTTTTCTCTCGTCGCATTGGGATTACTCGCGATACCGCTACCGGGCAAAATATACAGAACCGCATCATCTACGGGGCCCGGCTCAGTGGTAAATTAAACGAACGCTTGCGGGTTGGTCTTTTGAATATGCAGGGAGCGCAAGAAATTGAGTCGGGCGACCCCGCCTACAATTTTACCGTGGCTGCCCTGCAGCAGCAGGTTTTTGACCGGTCGAACGTATCGTTCATCTTTGTCAATAAACAAGCCATCAACCCCGATGAAGAAACGGGGGATTTCACGCGCTACAATCGCGTGGCCGGACTTGAGTACCGGCTTTTGTCGAAAGACAACCGCTGGAGTGGCAAGATTTTTTACCATCATGTCTTTGATCAACAGACGGAGAAGTATCCGTTTAGTCAGGGGGCTCAACTCGAGTATTTGCGCAAGCGCTATCGCGTCGAATGGGCCCATTCGCTGGTGGGGCAGGGCTTTGATGCTGAAGTGGGCTTCGTGCCCCGGCGCGACTACGTACTGATGAGCCCGGAAGCTGAATTGTTTTTTTATCCCGAAGGAGGGCCCTTCAATCAGTTTAGCTTTAACCTCGACACCCGTTTTTTCCTACAGATTGGTGCCGATGGCAATGACATCATTGATCCCTGGGGCCTGAGTGAGCGCCAAACCGAACTGAGGTTCAATGCCGAATTTCGCAATAATACCCAGGGGAGTATTACCGCCACTGAAACCTGGCTGACCCTGCTGCGCGATTTCGATCCGACCCGCCTGCAGAAGGATGGAATTGTCCTCCCCGCCGGTAGTACGTATCATTACCTCGATGTGCAGGCAGAATATGAGTCCGATCAACGCCAGCCTTTTTTCTATTCCATACAGCCGGTCATCGGCCAGTTCTACAATGGCTTCCGGGCCGGAATAGGGGGTAGCCTTACCTACCGCTTTCAACCCTACGGATCTATCGCCATGAATGTCAATTACAACTACATCGCCCTTGATGAGCCCTTTGTTCCAGCATCTATCTGGCTGGTAGGTCCCCGGCTTGATCTGACCTTTTCCAAATCGCTATTTCTGACTAGCCTAATTCAGTACAATAATCAACTAGACAATATAAACATCAATACGCGCTTGCAGTGGCGCTTTGCTCCGGTGTCCGATTTTTTCCTGGTCTATACCGACAATTACCTGGCCAATTCATTCAGCCAATTCGAGGTGCGCAACCGGGCACTGGTGGCTAAAGTCACCTATTGGCTTAACCTCTGATTCTTAGCGGAGCGAAAAAAAAGACCGTATATTCGCGCTTATGTATGTTTTCGTAAACTTTCTTTTTGGCTTTGCCCTGGCAGCCATTGGAGTTTCGATACCCGGGTTGATCAATATGTCAGCGGTGCAGATTACAGTACGGCGTACAACACGAGCGGGTATTATCTTCAGCCTGGGGGCAGTTACGGTAGTTTTTTTGCAGGCACTTGTTGGTGTAGGCTTTGCCGGCTACCTGGCCGAAAATCGCTATATCCTGTCCCTGATTAAAAAGCTGGCCATTATCATCTTTTTTATTCTGAGTGGGGTGTTCTTTTACAAGGGCCTGCGCCCCAGGTTAAAAGAAGAAACCCGGCGGCAGGGTAATGCCTTTATTATCGGCATGGCTGTTGCCGGAATGAATGTACTGAACGTACCCTTCTTTTTTACCATGAGCACCTTGCTACAGGCACAAGGCTATATTGATTTGCAGCAAACCTGGGGCCTGTTTTTTATGCTGGGATTGTCGGCGGGCTCCTTCTTGATACTGGCCTTGTATGCCTACTTCGCCCGCTACATCACCACCCACGCCCGATTTTTTGCCCAAAATATGAACTACTTCCTGAGTGGCCTTTTTCTTTTCCTGGCCGTAATGCAATGGATGCAATTATCCTTCACCTGAAGAAATGAGATTTGTTGGTAATACAGCCGACGAAAAGGTACTCAACAACTCGTGCGTTTATCTGCTTTATTTGTTAAGTTGTATAGAATACTATAAAAGCAATTATTATGAAGTGGTTATATGCGATTCTTTTAATGGTGCTCAGCAGCCCTTTGCTGCTTGCTCAGCATAGTGATAAAGATATTTTCATGCCGACCCGCATTAGGACCCTGGCTAACGTGGTCGGAGATAATGGAGGAGGAGTTTTGACTTTTAGTGAAGTAGTACGCCTGGAAGGACACCGATTTTTATTTAATGATTTTCTGCCGGGACGTATCCTCTTTACCGGCTACGAATACCTCAGCGAGGAAATCGATATGGTTATCGACGGGGAGAATGATCGACTACATATTCTGTTCGAAGATGAAACGGAAGGTCAACTGCCCCTCGCTCAGATACAGGCTCTCGAAGTTTATCGTGGTGAAGGCGATACTGTAGAGTATGTCGTACAGGATCTTAGTAGGGTGACCACCGAGGCCCAAAAAGGACTAAAATTTTACGAGCGTCTGTATGGTGGCGATGATTTTGTCATCCTACATCACGAACGCAAGTATCTGCGTAGAGAAGCCTATATGGAAAATGTAGGCATCGTCCGCCGACCCGACGAATACAAAGTCCTCCATTCTTACTATGTAGTATACGATGGGCAGGTAAAGAAGATTAAAAAGAGTCGCCGTAATATCGAAAGAGCACTGCCCGCATTTAAAAAGCAAATCAGGGAGATCATCAGGAATACAGACAATAAGCTAAAAGACAATACTGATCTTCGGCAGTTGTTTGCTGAACTCGACAAGCAGACTTAACAATAGGGATTGTACAGGGTAATGCTTGCGCAAAAAAATATCAGGTGAGGAAGGCAGCGCTATTAAACAAGATGCATTCCTCACCGTTTCGTGTATATGAAAAAGAAGCGCATACCCCCTAAGCCCGGCCAGGAAAGTGTTTGGGATTACCCCCGGCCACCTCGTCTGGAATCCACAGCAAAACACGTACGCATTGTGCACGGCGATGTAATACTGGCGGATACTAATCAGGCCTATCGCCTGTTAGAAACCAGTCACCCGCCGGTATATTACCTTCCTCCTTCCGCTATACGTATGGATCTACTTGAGCAACAGACAGATCGCCAGTCGTTTTGTGAATTTAAAGGAGCTGCTTCCTATTGGAATATTCTTATTCCCGGCCACGAACGCAAAAGGGCAGCCTGGAGCTATCCGCAACCATCCGCCGCTTACCAGGCGCTTGCCGGCTATTTGGCTTTTTACCCATCCCAACTCGATGCCTGTTATGTGGCCGACGAACGCGTACAGGCTCAGGAAGGTGACTTCTACGGCGGTTGGATCACTGCTGATATCGTAGGTCCATTTAAAGGCGCCACCGGTACCTGGGGATGGTGAAGTACCTCACACCTCACACCTCACACCTCACACTTCACACCTCACACCTCAAACCTCACACCTCATACCTCACACTTCACACCTCACACCTCACACCTCACACCTCA
>Ga0102940_1001250_pt1 | contig 16495 bp, 12 predicted proteins | sample SalPonR2_C_D1_MG_FD_78215 | JGI IMG/M metagenome (GOLD analysis project Ga0102940, IMG submission 78215) | Salt pond soil microbial communities from South San Francisco under conditions of wetland restoration - Salt Pond MetaG R2_C_D1_MG | ecosystem: Environmental > Aquatic > Marine > Intertidal...
CAGCGAACCGGTGATGGTGGCCATGCAGCGCTGGGCCGACGACGATCTGCGCTCGTTGAACGCGCAGATTGAATGGGTGCTGCGCGAGGCGCTGAAGAAGTCGGGACGACTGCGCGGTGGGAAAGTCCACCCGGTCGCCGAGGCGATCGACGAAGAACACGAAGACGACGACAATCGAGGCAAGTGACCATGGAAAGGCAACGATGGGAATACAAGATTCTGGAAATCAAGATGGGCCTGTTTTCACCGACCAGCGCTGCAGAAGCCACAGCTCAGGCCGACAAGCTCGGCGGTCAGGGCTGGGAACTGGTCGCAGTGCAGCAGCTTGCCGCCGGAAACCCGACCAAGATGTATTTCAAACGGCCGCGTTGACAGGCTGGTCATGAAACACGCTTCGAGAAAACTGCTTGTCCTGGTGGTGTCGGTCCTGCCCGCGTTGCCCGGACTGGCTGCCACGGACACTGCCGACCGCTTCATGGATGCGCTGGAGCGGGCCGATTTTACGGCGGCACACGCGATGTTCGACCGAGCGGCATCCGAGCAGTTGAGCGCTCCGGAGCTCGAGCGTGTATGGCAGTCGTTGCCGGCGCAACTCGGCCCCTACCGGGCACGCGGGCCGGCACGGGCCGAATCGACTTCCGGCCCGGATGCAACCGTCTTCCGTCTGGAGTTCGAAAACATGGCGCTGGACGCCCGAGTAACGATCGACGATCAGGGCCGGGTCAGCGGCTTTCGGTTGGTGCCGGCGGCCCCGGCGAGCGATCGCGCGGCGGCCGGCTCTGCGCTCGATCCCGGCGAGATCGAGGTCCGGGTGGGGGGAGAACTGCCCGGCGTACTCCGGGTGCCAGCGGGTCAGGGGCCTTTTCCGGCTGTGGTGCTGGTGCATGGCTCTGGACCCAACGACCGCGACGCGACGATCGGGCCAAACAAGCCGTTCAGGGATATCGCCGCGGGGCTGGCTGACCGGGGTATCGCTTCGCTGCGCTATGACAAACGCACTCGTGTGACGCCGGAAGCCTTCGACGGCCGCGCTTACACGGTCGAAGACGAGGTCATCGCCGATGCGGTAGTCGCGACGCGGCTACTGCGTGAGCATCCGCAGGTCGATCCGGCGGGCGTATTCCTGGTCGGCCACAGCCTCGGGGCGATGCTGGCGCCGCGAATCGCGGTCGCAGACGGCGCTCTGGCCGGCATGGCGATGCTGGCCGCGCCGGCGAGGCCCCTGCACGAAGTGGTGCCTTCCCAGATTCGCTACATTGCCGGGTTGGACGGTAAGGTCAGCGAAGACGAGCGCGCCGCGCTGGCGACGATAGAAGATCAGGCGGCGCGCGTGTTGGGGTATTCGGACCGGGAGTCGGCGGCGTCCGGGTTGCTTGGGCTTCCCGAAAGCTACCTGATCGATCTGCGTGAATACGATCCGGTTGCAATGGCGGAGTCGCTGGATCTGCCGATGCTGATCGCACAGGGTGGGCGCGACTACCAGGTCACCGTGGAGGACGATTTCGCGCGCTGGCAATCCGTGATGTCGGGTCGTTCCGCTGTCCGGACAACACTGTATGAGTCCCTGAATCATCTGTTCATTTCCGGTGATGGGATGGCTACGCCGACCGAGTACATGACCCGTGCCGGGCACGTCGACGACAGACTGCTCGACGATCTGGCCGATTTCATCCACGAGCAGGGGAGCTGGAAGCAATGAGCACGCATGACGCCGACGAGGAATTCACGGTCGCGCCGCCCGGGAAGGCTGCGCGGTTATTTCTGACATTTTTCACGGTGGTGATTCCGCTGATGATCCTGGTGGCCATGGCGGCGTTTCCCGAGTTCCGGCCGCCACCGGCGGGTTTCGCCGTAACCGCGCTTGTCATCGTGTCGATCGCCGGCTTGCTGCTTGTTGCGAGCGCGCGACGTTCGATCCGTATCAACGGCGATGTGCTGGAGATCAAGGCGACGTTTTATTCGCGCAGCCTGGCGCTGAGTTCCATTGACGTCGACGCGGCCCGAGTCATCGACCTGCGCGAGCATCCGGAAAACAGACCGCTGCTCAAGACCAACGGCTATGCGGTTCCAGGGCTGGTGGCCGGCAACTTTCGTGACCGAAGGCGAAACAAGCTTTTTTGCCTGGTGACAGCACCCAGGGTATTGCGCATGCCGCTGAAGGACGGCAGCCTGGTTCTGGCAAGTCCGGCGCACCCGGAGCGTTTGCTCGATGCGATTCGCAAACGCACGGGCCGGGCGTCGCAGGGGCCCGGATTGCCCCGAAAGAACCAGCGGCTGCGGTGAACTTGGCGACGAGGCCGCACAAAAGGATTTTCGTGCGAGTCGAGTTACAATAAAGCGTCGACAACTCGCCCGGGAACCCGGTTTTGGAAAAGACGCGCCAGCACCAGAGAACTCGTTCGAACAAGAGCATCGATTTTTTTCGCGGGTTCCTGAAGGATCCCCGGCAGGTCGGCTCGGTGATACCGAGCTCTCGGTTCATGGAACGCAAGATCATCGAATTCTCGGAACTCGATGACGCCCGCGTCGTGGTGGAGCTGGGCCCCGGCACCGGAGGCACCACTCGGGCGCTGCTGCTCGCGATGCGCGCGGACGCGCGCCTGCTGGCGATCGACCTCGATCCTCGTTTCACCGAAATCGTCGCGGCGATCGATGATCCGCGCCTCATCGCCCATACCGGCAGTGCAGCCGAGCTGGGCGCGATTCTGAAGCAGCACGGCCTTCCGGCGGCCGATGTCGTGATCTCCGGCATCCCGTTTTCGACCATGCCGTTGGCGATCGGAACCGGCATTCTGGAGGGTGTGCGCGACAGCCTTTCGGCCGATGGCCGCTTCGTTGCCTACCAGTTTCGCGCCGAGGTTGCCCGGTTGGCCGATCCGGTATTCGGCGAATTCAAGCGCACCGCGCCGGTGCCGCTCAACATTCCACCGATGCGAATCTGGCAATGGATCAAGCCGCCGGTCGGCGATTGATCCGGAGCGCCTGAGTTCTCAACGACCGCGGCCGGCGCGGAATCATCTGATTTTTCAGTGTTTGTTTGCGTGCAATTCACGCGGCAAGGTATAGTTGACGGTTTAACCAGCCGCCCAAAACAGGTCTCGACTTGGACAAGATCATCATTCGGGGTGCGCGCACGCACAACCTCGCGAACATCGACCTGGAACTGCCGCGCGACAAGCTGATCGTTTTTACCGGGCTGTCGGGCTCGGGCAAGTCGTCGCTGGCGTTCGACACCATTTACGCCGAGGGCCAGCGTCGCTACGTCGAGTCGCTTTCGGCCTACGCGCGTCAATTCCTGTCGATGATGCAGAAGCCGGATCTCGACCATATCGAGGGCCTGAGCCCGGCGATCTCGATCGAGCAGAAGGCCGCCAGCCACAATCCACGCTCCACGGTCGGCACGGTGACCGAGATTCACGACTACCTGCGCCTGATGTTCGCGCGTGTGGGGACGCCGCATTGTCCCGATCACGGCGAGCGGCTCGACGCCCAGACCGTCAGCCAGATGGTGGACACGGTATTGAATCTGCCGGAAGGTAGCCGGTTGATGCTGCTGGCCCCGGTGATTCGGAACCGCAAAGGAGAGCACGCCAACCTGCTCCGCGACCTGCGCGCACAGGGCTTCATCCGGGCGCGCATCGACGGCACGGTCTACGATCTGGACGGCGACCTGCCGGCGCTGGGGTTGCGGCAGAAACACACCATCGAAGCGGTGGTCGATCGCTTCAAGGTTCGCGACGACCTGACCCAGCGTCTGGCCGAGAGCCTCGAGACCGCGCTGGCGCTGGCCGACGGCATTGCCGTGATCGCGCCCATGCCGGCCCCGGGTGACGACGCGAAACACGATGACGATGCAAATCTGGCCGAAATCCTGTTCTCGGCCCGCTTCGCCTGCCCGGTCTGCGATTACAGCCTGCCCGAGCTCGAACCGCGCATGTTCTCGTTCAACAATCCGAACGGCGCGTGCCCCTCCTGCGACGGGCTGGGCCACAAGCAGTTCTTCGATCCGGCTCGCGTGGTCGGCAATCCGGAGCTCAGTCTGGCCGGCGGTGCGATTCGCGGCTGGGACCGTCGCAACGCCTATTACTTTCAGATGATCCAGTCGCTGGGCCGCCATTACGACTTCGACCCGGAGACCCCGTTCGGCGAGCTGCCCGAGAACGTGCGCGACGTGGTCCTGCACGGCAGCGGCTCGGAGAAGATCAGTTTCCGCTACTTCGGCGACGGCGGCGCGCAGTCGCGCAAGCACCCGTTCGTCGGCATCATCCCGAACCTGGAACGTCGCTATCGCGAGACCGATTCGCGCATCGTGCGCGAAGAACTGTCGCGCTACATCTCCGAGCAACCATGTCCGACTTGTCACGGCCAGCGGCTCAATGCCGCGGCCCGCAACGTCTTCATCAACGACCGTTCGCTGCCGGAAATCGCGTCCTGGTCGATCGAGCAGTGCCTGACGTTCTTCGATTCGATGACCCTGACGGGCTGGCGCGGCGAGATCGCGGGCCGCATTCTCAAGGAAGTGCGCGAGCGGCTGCAGTTCCTGGTCAATGTCGGGCTGGACTACCTCACGCTCGATCGGCAAGCCGATACGCTGTCCGGCGGTGAAGCGCAGAGAATCCGCCTGGCGAGCCAGATCGGCGCCGGCCTGGTCGGCGTCATGTACGTACTCGACGAACCGTCCATCGGTCTGCACCAGCGCGACAATGCCCGTCTGCTTGAAACCCTGGTGCGGCTGCGCGACCTGGGCAATACCGTTATTGTCGTGGAGCACGACGAAGACGCGATCCGGGCCGCCGATCACGTCGTCGACATCGGCCCCGGTCCCGGCGTCCACGGCGGGCGGATCGTCTATTCGGGAACGCCGCAGGGCGTGATCGACTGCGAGGCGTCCCTGACCGGCGACTATCTTTCGGGCCGCAAGGCGATCGAGGTGCCGGCAAGGCGGGTCAAGCCGAACAAGAAGAAAATGTTCAGGCTTCATGGTGCGACCGGCAACAATCTTGAATCGGTAGACGTCGAGATCCCGGCCGGCCTGTTCGTCTGCGTCACCGGCGTGTCGGGCTCCGGCAAGTCGACGCTGATCAACGACACGCTGTACAAGCTGATGGCCCGCGAACTCAACGGTGCGTCGGAAAATCCGGCCTCGTTCGAGCGCCATTCCGGGCTGGAGCTGTTCGACAAGGTGGTCGATATCGATCAGAGTCCGATCGGTCGCACGCCGCGCTCGAATCCGGCCACCTACACCGGTCTGTTCACGCCGATTCGCGAACTGTTCGCCGGCACCAAGGAATCCCGGTCGCGCGGCTACAAGCCGGGTCGGTTCTCGTTCAACGTCAAGGGCGGTCGCTGCGAGGCCTGCCAGGGCGACGGCATGGTCCGGGTGGAAATGCACTTCCTGCCCGATATCTTCGTGCCCTGCGACGTCTGCCACGGCAAGCGCTACAACCGCGAAACGCTGACCGTGACTTACAAAGGCAAGAACATCAGTGAAGTGCTGGAAATGACGGTGGAAGACGCCTTGCCGTTCTTCGAGCCGGTGCCGGTCGTGGCGCGCAAGCTGCAGACCCTGATGGACGTTGGCTTGAGCTATATCACCCTGGGCCAATCCGCGGTGACGCTGTCCGGCGGCGAGGCCCAGCGCATCAAGCTGGCGCGCGAGCTGTCCAAGCGCGATACCGGCAACACCCTGTACATTCTCGACGAGCCGACGACCGGCCTGCATTTCCACGACATCAAGCACTTGCTGGAAGTGCTGCATCGGTTGCGCGACGACGGCAATACCGTGGTCGTCATCGAGCACAACCTGGACGTCATCAAGACCGCAGACTGGGTCATCGACCTGGGCCCGGAAGGCGGCGTTCGCGGCGGGCGCATCATCGCGACCGGTACACCGGAGCAGGTCGCGCGCGAGAAGCACTCCTATACCGGTCAATACCTGGCCGGCATGCCGGGGGTGGGTCGTAAATCCCGCAAGTCCGCATAATCTTCAACTCGTCGGCCTGGAGCAAGGACGAAAAGGATTACAATAACTGCCGTTGCAGCAAGAGCCTTTCGAGCGAGTCGCATATGTCGGAATTCAGGATCGAGCTTGACGTCCGCTGGGGGGATGTCGATTCATTCGGCCACGTCAACAACGCGGTCTTCCTGGGCTACCTGGAGGAGTGCCGAAGCCAGTGGATGGATTCGGTGCCCTGCCACTGGCAGGACGGTGACGCCGGACCGGTTGTGGCCAACATCAACATCAACTACCGCCGCCCGATCCACTGGCCCGAGCGCGTGGCCGTGACGCTCAAGCCGGATTCTCCAGGCCGATCCAGCATCAAGCTGGAAAGCGAAATTCGGTCCGTGCCGGCCGGCGACGGCGGAAAAAAAGGCGCCAAGGACAAGCCGGTCCTCTACGCCGATGCCACCGTGACGCTGGTCTGGATCGACAAGAAGAGTGGCGAGTCGGTTCCTTTGCCCGGCTCGATCCGCGACCTGGCCCATCGCGCCTGATTGAACGTCCGGCACCGTCGCGCGGTCCGGCGGGTCAAAAGCTGCCGCTGATCGAAAGCAGAACCGATCGACCTCGCCTGAGGTCGCGAACCTCGCGGAAATCGACCGGACTGGCGCCACGCGGTCCGTCGAAGACGGTCCGATCGCGAAGAAACCGCCGGTCCAGCAGGTTCTGTACGGTGAGTTGCATCTTGACGCCGAAGTAGCGTGTGGTCTCGACGAAGGCTTCCACGTCCACGCCGCGCTCGTCCGTGTCCAGTTCATCGAGTTCGAAGACCGTCGATCGAGCCACGTAGTCGGATTCGACGCCCCAGGCCCAGCCGGCCTCGACCAGGTCCTGACGCAGTTCACCCTCGAGCGCGTAGCGGCGCTGCCCGGAAAATCTGCGACGCGCGCCGGTCACCGGATCGGTGACGGTTGAATCCTCCCAGCGTGCGTCGAGATCGATTCTTGCGTGGTGCATGCCGATGGCTTCCAGCGCGATCGTTCCTTCCGCGCTCATGCCCCAGCGGCGGCCGTTGCCGATGTTGCCCGGTACCTCGAACTGGCCGGCGATCGGCAATCTGTCCTGCACGTCGCGTACCCAGTCGTGAAAGACGCTCAGCTTGGCCACGCCGATCGCGCCGAATCTGCGTTCGGAGGAAACTTCGGCGGCCCAGGTCTGCTGGGGTTCCAGTTCGGGATTGCCGCGATCGACGTCGTTGTCGAAGAAATTCGCCGAGCTGATGAAGTCGCCGAAGTCCAGCTGGGCGATTTCGCGCCGCAATCCAATCCGGTTGAGCGTCCGCTCGTCCGGCGCGTGCACCAGGGTCAGCGAGGGCTTGAGGAAGAAGAATTCCCGGTCCGGCGAACCGGCGCCGGACTGGCGGATTCTCGAGGCCTCCGCACCCACTGCCGATTCGAGACTGAATGTGCCGAGCTGCCAGGTATCGCGCAACTCGAAGTCGCCGCGAAGTTCCTCCACGCGGTTGTTCGCGCCGGGCACGTCGACCGGTATCAGTTCGCCACCGTCGCCGATTCGAAGCACCAGCGCGTTGTCCAGCGAATTCAGCGCGGCCTCGATATCGAGCTCCAGCAGGTGCGCGGCATTCGCCGTCCAGTCGAGTTCAAGCCGGCCGATCGATTCGCGCTGGGTGGAATCCCGTATCGATTGACGTCGCAGGTCCGGCGGCAGGGGCGTGACGATCAGAATCTCGCGGTTTTCGTCGTCGACGACCTCGCTGTTGTGCAGGCCTATAAGCTTCGCCGTCCAGCTTGGGGCAGGCTGCCATTCCAGGTCGCCGCCGACCTCGATTTCGACCTCGGTGTCATCCGAGCGCTGGTTCAGATCGAACCCGAGCCCGGGTTCGGAAAGCGGTGTGCGTTGCGATCGCTCCAGGAAATCCGATTCCTGATAGGCGATCTCGGTGTTGAGACGCAGGGTGACATCGCCGAAAGTCGACGCGCTGTTGGCATTGAGCTGCAGCGACCGACCACGGCTTCGTTCGAACTCGTCGCGGCTTTCGGCATCGAGCCCGGCGACCAGCAGTCTTTCGGTCATCGTGTTGCCGAAAAACGAGGTGCTTGCCGAGAGGCCTGCACCCCAGGTGGTGTTTCCGGATCTGTCGACCATGGAAAGCCGGCCGCTGGGGGTGGGTCCGCCGCTGTCGAGATCCTGCTCCACGGTCGAACTCCAGGTCCAGGCGCGCCGCGTGGTGTCGACGACGACGTTGACCAGCATCGCCTGGCCGCCGGCGTCGAACCTGCCGGTATTGCCACGTATCAGTTCGATTCTGGCAACGCGCGAAGCCGGAATTCGGGCAAGAATGCTTGACACCGAGTCCTGCTTGCTGCTCGGTCGCTCACCGTTGATCAGGACATTGCCGCCGGCGCCGGCGAAGCCGCGGCTGCCGTCGCCGTCGCTGACCTGGAAACCGGGCACCTGCGCGACCATGTCGGCGGCGCTTACCGGCTGGTAGCTGTTGAAAAACGAGGCCGGGTAGATCACGGTATCCTCGCTCGAGCCTTGGCTCTCCGGCACACCCGGCTGTGTCTCGGCGATTACGGTCGGCGCTTGCAGCAGCAGCGTCAGCAGCATTGCAATTACAAAGGATTTCACTGGCTGGAGGTCGATCCCGCTTCAAACCGTTAACGATAGCGCCGATTCAGCGCGGCGGCCCGTGGCGTTGGTCATGCTTTACCGGGGCTTCCGATTGTGCAACGATTGACGTTCGTGAAACCGATCGGGAGCCAGGTCATGAACCGTGAATCGCGTCAAGTACCGCTGCACTTGTGGATCGTCGGCGTGCTCAGTCTTCTGTGGAACGCCATGGGTTGTTTCGATTATCTTGCGACAAAACTGCGGCTGGATTTCTACATGAGCCAGTTCACCGATGCCCAGTTGGAATACTTTTACGGTTTTCCTGCATGGATGAGCGTTTTCTGGGCGTTGGGCGTCTGGGGTGCGCTGTTGGGATCGCTGGCGCTGTTGTTTCGCAGTCGCTGGGCCGTCACGTTGTTCGCGGTGTCGTTGCTGGGGATGATCGTGTCGACCGTGCACACGGTATTCCTCAGCGATGGCCTGCAGGTCATGGGCAGCGGTGCGGCCGTTTTCAGCGCCGTGATCTTCGTGATCGGCGTGCTGTTGCTGGTCTACGCGCGGCGCATGAGCGCGCGCGGCGTGCTGACCTGATACAGGGGGCAAGCCGAATCCGGGTGATGGCCCGCCCGGCGGTGCCGGGCGGGGATTGTTCGGCGCATTTTTTCGATGCCGCGCGGGCTTTCAGCCGGCGGGTTGGTCCGGGGCCGGCGGCTTGTCACTGCCGCCCCAATCAGCGGCCTTTTCCTTGAGCTTGGAAAATTTCTTCGACACCTTGTCGAGCTTGCCTTCCCATTCCGGGTTCGGCTGCTGGCCTTCGGTGACCTTGAAGAACACCTGCATCAGCGCCGTCATGCCGATGGGCTCGATGACCGCCTGCTTGATGCCCCAGGCGAACACCACGGCGATGATCAGCGCCAGCGGGCCGGCCGTGCCCGGGAACAGCGAGACCAGGCCGGCGACCGGTGCGAGGATCAACAGGAAGACCAGGAAGGTCAGGCCCCAGATCACGAAGGCCAGCCAGAATGCGTTCTTCAGAAACGACTTGTAGTTCTGAGCATACAGTACCAGCGCTGTCCGGCTGGCGGCCCAGGGATTGTCCGCCTTCATCTTGATGTTGTAAGCCAGTATCACTTCATCGAGATAGGTCAGCGAAAGGTTGATGATGGTGTTGATGAACTTGGCGATCCCCTGGATACCCGGGATGGGCAGGAAGTTGGCAATCGTGAAGAAGGCTCGGTTGAACGCCTTGAGTACGCCCTTGATCAGCTGATCGACGCCGAAAAGTACCGACGACTCGGCGAACCGCTCTCGCACGATGCCCTGGGCGTAGTCGATCTGCCCCTTGCCGCCCGGCAGTTCTCTTCCCTCCATCAACTCGACCAGCACCGCAATGTGTCCGGCCTTGACAAGGTAGAGCAGATACTCGCGAAGAAAGTACATGATGGCGCCGGCGATGCCGAAACCTGCCATGCCGCCCCACAGACCGCCGGCTTCGGCTTCGCCGCCGATGGTGCCGATGCCATAGCCGATTCCGGCGCCGATGCCCGTGATCAGCACGTAAGCCAGCGTGATGCCGAAATAGATCAGAAACCGGAATACCAGGAACGGCAAGGTCTTTGCCATGAGCGAGATGATCTCGCCGATCTTGAAATCCATCATGATGGTCTTGCTCCCTGAAGGTTGCTCGATAAGAGATTGCGCGACATGGAATCTATACGAAAACGAGTCGGGAATCACGCCAGCGTAGCGGCGCCTCGGCGTGCGGCTGCACCGGCCGGGGCAGCATTCGGGTGAACAGCGGGTCTTTTGCCGGCAAACCCGCCTTCCGGCCCGGCCGAGCGCAGGCGTCGCGAGCCGCGCTCAGTCGAGGTTGCGCATGTCGACGAATCGACCGCTTTCGCCTTCGCGCAGCTTGTCCAGCGAATCCAGGATCTTTTCCGCAGCCGTCGCCGGCCCGGGCATGTCCTCGGTGCCCCGGGCGTCCTTGAGTTTCTTAACGGACGGAAATTCTTCACTGTGGACTTCGCCGCACAGGTAGTCCTGCATCGAGGTATCGACCAGCCCGGGGGCCAGCGCCGTCAGATGCGTGTCGGGCATTTCATGCGCGTAGAGCGTGATCAGGTTGTTCAGCAACGCCTTGGACAGCGAATAACCGCCCCAGCCGTAGTTCATGTTGACCGCCGCGCCCGAAGAGATGGCGACGATCTGGTCGACCGGCAGCTGGCGCTCGATGATCCAGTCGAGAATGACCTTGTTGGACCATACGTTGATGCGCATCATGTGCTCGAGATCGTGCACGTCGGTCTCGGAAATCTCGTGAATCTTGCCCAGGATGCCGGCGTTGAGGACGACCAGGTCCAGCCTGAGACAGTCCGAAAGCAGCCGTTCCAGGGCTTCGGGCAGGGTGTTGAGGTTGGACAGGTCGAAGCGCCGATCGCGCAGGCCGTCGTTGTCGTGCACCGGGCAACCCCGCCGGCTCATGCCCCAGACGATCGCGTCGCGTTTCAGCAGGGTTTCGGTCAGGCCCAGTCCAAGGCCGCTGGAGTTGCCGGTAATCAGTACGTTCATTGTTGTGTGCAAACCCGAAAATCTTGAAAGTCTGTCCACAGATTACACAGATTGACACCGATTTTTTTGTCTGTCTTTATCGACGGATGCGGCGCGTCATCGACATCGGTGTCAATCTGTGGACTGCATGTCACGAGTCGAAGTGACGCTCGAACCATGCCAGGATGTGCTGAATCTTGGTCACCAACTGGCTGGGCCGCGCGGCGATACCGTGCGGGGCCTCGGGAATGCGCACCAGCACCGTATCGACGCCGCGCAGCTTCAGCGCCTGGTAGAACTGCTCGGATTCCCACATCGGCGTGCGCCAGTCGGCCTCGCCGGTCATCACCATGGTCGGCGTGGTCACGTTGCCGGCCTTCGAAAGCGGCGAGCGCTCGAAATAGTGTTCCGGCGCTTCCCACGGCAGGGCCGGGAACCAGTACTTGTGGAAGAACGGCGTGAAATCGCCGGTCAGGACGAAGCTGGTCCAGTTGATGACGGGTTTGACCACGGCCGCGGCAGTGAAGCGATCGGTACTGCCGACGATCCAGGCGGTCAGCACGCCGCCGCCGGAACCGCCGGTTACGAAAAGCCGGTCGGGATCGGCAACGCCGCGCTCGATCAGATGGTCGACGCCGGAAATGAGGTCGTGATAATCGTTGCCCGGGTAGGCGTGGTGAATCTCGTTGGCGAATCCGGCGCCGTAACTGGTCGAACCCCTCGGGTTCGTGTACAGCACCACGTAGCCCTGGGCGGCCATCAGCTGGACCTCCATCGAGAAGCGCGGGCCGTAGTCGGCGAAAGGCCCGCCGTGAATCTCGAGGATCAGCGGGTAGCGCTTGCCGGTCTCGTAATCGGGCGGATAGGCGACCCAGCCCTCGATCTCCAGCCCGTCGAGGCTGGACGGGTACTTGATTTCCTCGACCCGCGCCAGCTGGCGATGGGCCAGCAGTTCGGCGTTCATGGAAGTGAGTCGACGCTCGCCGCCGCGCTCGACCAGGACCAGGTCGGCCGGCCGTGTCGGCGAGGTCTGCGTGAACACCACCTTGCCCGCACCGGCGTCGAAAGCGCCGCTTGCATACGGCCGGCCGAGCGTCGTGCCGCCGACATCGTCGGTCACGCGGCTTCGCTCGCCGTCGAGCCGAAGACGCTCGATCACCCCGGTGCCGGCGTCGGAATAGGAAATGTAGAGCGACTTGCCGTCTTCGGCCCAGGCCAGCGCGTCGACGTTGCGGTCCAGGTCGTCGGTCAGATTTTCGGGCTCGCCGCCATCGAGCGGCATCAGCCAGACCTCGGTGTTGGTATAGCTCATCAGTTCGTCATCGAAGCCCAGCCAGGCCAGGCGGCGTCCGTCCGGGCTGATTGCCGGCGACTCGTCGGGCCCGTAGCGGTCGGTCAGGGCGTCGAGTTCGCCGCTTTCCAGGTCGAAACGATAAAGCTCGGTGTCCCGGCTTTCGAGTTCCCAGTCGTCGCGGCGCACCGCGGCGAACACCAGGGCCTTGCCGTCGGCGGTCCACGCGGCCGGTCCGCTGTTGGGGTAGGGCTCATCGGTGATCTGGCGCGCCGGTCCGCCATCGGCCGGAACGACGAAGCGCTGGGTCTGGCCGTGCGGCAGGAAGCCCTGGCCGTCGACTCGGAATACCGGCCGATCGATGACCGTCGGGGCCGGTGCCCAGTTCGCGCCCTCTGGCGCCTTCAGCGGTTTGACCAGTTGCGGCGGTTCGGTGGGTACGAAGCGGTTGAAGGCGATTCGGGTGCCGTCTGGCGACCAGCTGAGCGCGGAAGGCGAGTGCGGTCCGTCGGTGATCTCGGATACGCGGCCCGAATCCAGCCACAGCACGTGCAGCTGGCTGTCGCCGTCGCCGTCGTTGCCGACGTAGGCGATTCGCGTGCCGTCCGGCGACCAGGCCGGGGAGGAAAAGCTGCCGTCGCCGTCGGTCAGCGGCTGCTGCTTGCCGGAGTCCAGGTCGATCAGCCAGATCTGGCCGAGGTTGCGGTCGGTCTGGCTGTCCATGTGGCGTCGGACGTAGACGACCTGCTCGCCGTCCGGCGAAAGCGCCGGCGAGTCGGCATATTCCAGCCCGAAGACGTCGTGGTAATCCAGCGGCCTGGCCTCGGCGGCCGACAATGGCGCCAGGGCCAGTAGTAGCAAAATCGCGAAAGCATGAATTTTCATCTGTGACTCCGAGTGGAGGTTGATTCCCAATAATCTATAACGTCGCTGCTGGGCGCTGATCAGGTCCGAAGGCTTGACCGGCCATTATCTGAAAAGCATTTCACGAAGAGCACGAAGAAGACACGAAGGACACGAAGAAAAAAGCAAAGAAAGCGAACCCAAAAACGCTGATTTATTGTTTACCACCGGATTCTTCCTTGCCTGGTTTTGCTTCGTGCTCTTCGTGTCTCCTTCGTGTTCTTCGTGCCCGGCTTTTTTTGATTCAGTTGCGTCTCACGAATTGCGCCACCGGCATTCGCCTTCGCTTGTCTTTATCTATCTCCGATCGATTCCTCGAACAGCTTGAGGATGCGGCGGTACTGGTCCAGCCAGCTTTCCGGGTGCACGTAGCCGTGCGGTTCCAGCGGGTAAGAGGCCAGTTCCCAGTCCTGCTTTTCGAGTTCGATCAGGCGCTGGGCCAGCCGCACCGAATCCTTGTAGAACACGTTGTCGTCGAGCATGCCGTGGCTGATCAGCAGGTCGCCTTGCAGGCCCTCGACGAATTCGATCGGCGAGCTGCGGCGATAGGCCTCCGGGTCGACTTCGGGCGTGTTCAGGATATTCGACGTATAGCCATGATTGTAGTGGGCCCAGTCGGTCACCGGCCGCAGCGATGCGCCGGCGGCGAATACGTCGGGCGCGTTGAACATCGCCATGAAGGTCATGAAGCCGCCGTAGGAACCGCCGTAGACGCCGACCCTGGCCGGGTCGGCGTCGTGGTTTTCGACCAGCCATTCGACGCCGTCGATGAGGTCCTCCAGCTCCGGCGTGCCCATCTGCCGGTAGATGGCCGCGCGCCAGTCGCGCCCGTAGCCCCGGCTGGCCCGGTAGTCCATGTCGATCACGTGATAGCCGCGCTGGGTGAGCAGGTTGTGGAACATCTGCTCGCGGAAGTAGTAGGGGAAGCGGTGGTGCGTGTTCTGGGTGTAGCCGGCGCCGTGCACGAACACGGCGACCGGACGCGGCCCGTCGAAATCGCCGCGCGCCGGGTAGAACTTGGTCCAGATCGGGCGCTCGACGTGGCTGGACGGCACGCCGACGAATTCCGGCTGCTGCCACTCGATCGTCTTGTACTCGGCGGTCAGCGTGTCGGTCGAGGCCGTCAGTTCGCCGCTTGTACCGTCGAGAACCGCCGCCTGGGGCGGGACATAGCTGTCGGAATGCCGAACCAGGATGCTGTCGCTGTTCGGAAGCGTCGCGTAGCTTTCGAGCCCGTCGAGGTCCGTCAGCCGATCCATCCGGCCGCTGTCGATGTCCAGGCGATACAGGTCGTAGCGTGTCGGGTGTTCGGCGTTGGAGATCATCAGCGCCGATTCGCCGTCGGCGGCGAATTCGATGTCGTAGACCTCGAAATCGCCGGTGGTGAGCCGCTTCTGTCGGCCGCCGGCGTCGATCGTATAAAGATGAGCGTAGCCGCTTTGCTCCGACAACAGCCAGGCGGTTTCACTGCCGGGCACCCAGCCGAACTCGTTGAAGGCCCAGTTGATCCAGGCCGGGTCGGTCAGCCGGTGAATCTCCTGGGTCGACTGGTCGGCCGCGTCGATAACGACCGTCCAGCGGTCCTTGTTGTCGATGGCGCGCACCTGGACCAGGGCGCGTGAATTTTCCGGATGCCACTCGATGCCCGATACCTGTACCGGTCGCAGGTCATCGGCATCATGGGGCTCGATGTCCCGGGCCTGTTTCAGATCGGCGAGCGGATCGACGTCGCGACCGTCCAGCGAGTCGAGTTCGATCTCGTGGCGGGTGCGCGTGTCGAGGTCCAGCAGCCACAGCGACTGCGGCGAAGGCGGCTTTCGGCCCACCAGGGTTCGCACGTCTTCGATGTCGACGTAGCCCGAGCGGGTCACGAAACGCGGCATGTTGTCGGCCTTGCCGTCGTCGGCGCCGGCCTTCTCGACCACGACCAGCATCCAGCGCGCGTCGGGCGAAAGGCTGACCGAACTGGCCGAATGATCCTTGCCCAGGTACCACGGCACCGGCACGCGCTCGGCGTCGACGCGCGCGTCCTCGACGTCCTGGTCGTGCTGTTCCTGTCGGCGCTGCCGCATCCGCTCCAGGGTGGAGAACAGGCGCAGCTGGTCGGCTTCAAGCCCGTCTTCCGGCACGGCATGCGGCGCATCCTCGAAGCGCAGGTCCGCCACCGGCACGGCGGCGCCGCCGTCCAGGACGATTCGCCACCAGCGGCCGTCGGACTCGAACTGCACGTGCTGCTGGTCGGCCGAGAAGCCGACGTTGCGCACCGGCCCCGTGCCGCTAAACAGGCGCGTCAAGGCGTCGGTGTCGAGATCGCGCAGAAACAGGCTGTTGCCGCGAACCGACAAGGCGCGCGAGCGCGACGTGTCGAATACCGGGTCGGCGGCATCGGTCTCGGATTCTGCCTGCGCGTCCAGCCGGGACGTCCGGCCGTCTTCGAGGTCCACCCGCCAGGTCTCGCGGATGTCGGCGCCGCTGCGCTTGACGCGGTAGAAGTACGCGCTGCCGTCGAGCTGCCACCAGGCCTGCTCCACCGGCGGGCCGATCCAGTCCGGATCCTGCATGATCGTTTCGAGGTTTTCCAGGTGGGGCGCTGCCGCCGCCGAGGCGGTCGCGGCAATGAGCAGGAACAACGAGATTGACTGGAACGGGCGGCAGATCAGGTCGTGCAGGCGCAAGTGACTTCTCCTAAAAAGTGGGACGTGAACGCGTCGGACGCCCAAGGATACATGCTCCGCCTGCCGGCACACCAGCTTCCGACCAAAACCAGGATCAGGGGAAAACGACATGAAGAGCCGCCGGCGTGGCGACGGCGGTCAGGGACATGGGTCTGGAGACTTCGCGAGCGCCGGCCCGGTCTTTTCTATCGATCTTGCCGCTTTCTTGCTGTCTTTAGGACGTATCATCGACCCGTGAGCGAAAACAACCCCGAAAAACTCGACCTGGCGGCAATTCGCAGGCGCATCGACGCGCTGGATGCCGAAATCCAGCGCCTGATCGGCGAGCGCGCCCAGCTGGCGCTGGACGTGCGCTCCAGCAAGGGCGCGCTGGAAGGCGGCGCCGAGTACTACCGCCCCGAGCGCGAGGCCCAGGTGCTGCGCCAGGTGATCGAGCGCAACGACGGGCCGCTGAGCGATTCGGTGATGCTGCGCCTGTTCCGCGAGATCATGTCGGCCTGCCTG
>Ga0102940_1001256_pt1 | contig 16420 bp, 12 predicted proteins | sample SalPonR2_C_D1_MG_FD_78215 | JGI IMG/M metagenome (GOLD analysis project Ga0102940, IMG submission 78215) | Salt pond soil microbial communities from South San Francisco under conditions of wetland restoration - Salt Pond MetaG R2_C_D1_MG | ecosystem: Environmental > Aquatic > Marine > Intertidal...
GCTTTCTTTTGCCGTGACCCCCACCTTGGGAGGGGCGGTGTGGTTGTTGATCTTGATCCAGAGACAGGCCAGCAGTTCTTTGGCGGTTTCCCGGGTCAGGGTGCCGTCTGCCAGATCTTTTTCGTAAAACGGCTGCAGGTGCTGGTCCAGGTGGCCCGGAGACATGGCATCCCAGCCGTTGAGTTCGGAAATGGTGCCCAGGTGGACAAACCAGTACATCTGCAGGGCTTCGTGAAAGGTGCGGGGGGCGTTTTCAGGCACCTGCCTGCACACGGCAGCTATGGTGTGCAGCTCTTGTCGGCGCAGGGTATCGGTTTCATTTTGTGCCATCTGCCGGGCCAGGTCTGCATGGCGCCGGGCAAAGATGATCACGGCATCGCAGGCAGTGTCCATGGCAGAGAGTTGTTCATACCGGTCCGATGCCAACGGATCGTTGAGATAATCAAGGGCTGTGATCCGGGCCTGGATCCGGGCTTTGAAACCGGCCATCCCCGTCTGATAGATCCGGCTGTCCAGGGCGGTGTGGCCTGGAGCCCGCTGCTCCATGAATTCGGTGAACAGCCCGGCTTTGTAAGCTTTCTGCCAGGCCTCCGGCACCCTGGAAAAGATGCGATCCCGCATGGACCTGCCGCTCCAGTAGGGAATTACATTTTCTTCATAGGCGGCTATATCTGCTTCTTTGACCGTATATTTGGTCATCTTGCGGCTGTTGAGGATACGCAGGTCATCCGGACTGTGGCAGGTGAGTTCCGGAAAGGTGGGCACCACCTTGGGGGCCGGTCCCCGTTCTCCCACAATCAGCTCGTCATCTCCGATGTACAGGGTTTTTTTCTCACACAGAAATTTGAAAAAACCGGCCCGGAGAGCGGGCAGGCTGTATTTGCCGCTGTGTTCTTTGTAATATTCGGTTTCCAGCATTGCCCGTTCCATGGACAAGGCCGGTTGTGCTGAAAAACTGTGCTGCCGCAGCCGTGCTATCCTGTTGTTCATGGTGTTATCCCCCCACCTGGACCTTCAGTTTGTGTTGTTTGAATATGTCGGCGCATTGGTCAACCTGCCGGGTGCTGACGGGTGCAAACCGGCTGCTGCTGTCTGTCAGGCCCATTTTTTTGTATTTGCCTTTGGCTGTGCTGTGATACGGCAGCAGGTCAATTTCCCGGATTCCGGGCAGAGATGCCAGAAAACCCGCACTTGCCCGCATATTTTGTTCATCTGTGTTAAAGCCTTCAATCAGCGGGATGCGCACCCGTATATCATGGCCTTTTCGGGCCAGCAGGGCAATGTTCTTTTTGATTTTTTCATTGGGTACCCCGGTATACTGTTGGTGCATCTCGCTGTCCATATGCTTGAGGTCCACCAGAAACAGCTCGCAAAGGTCTGCCATTGCCAGGACCACCCGGGACGGGGTAAAGCAGCTGGTGTCCACGGCCCGGTGAATGCCGGCTCTGCCGCAGGCCTTCAGCAGTGCCATCAGAAAATCAGGCTGCATCAGGGGTTCTCCACCTGAAAAGGTCACCCCGCCGCCGGAAGTGTCATAAAAAGGCCTGTCTTTTTGGATTTCCGCCATAATATCCGCCACATCCGCCTGCCGGCCCACTGCTTCATGGGCCAGGGCAGGGCAGATATCCGTGCAGTGCAGGCATTGGTTGCAGGCACCCGGATCTCTTTTGAGAATATGGTTCTCAAATACCAGGCTTTGCTGTGCACACCCGTCCACGCAGGCACCGCAGCCGATGCATTTGTCCGCATTCCACACCAGGGTGATCTCGCTGTCCATGCCTTCGGGATTGTGGCACCATGGACAGGCAAGGGGACATCCTTTGAAAAACACCGTGGTCCGGATGCCGGTTCCATCATGAATGGCATATTTTTTTACGGCAAAAACGGTTCCCATTGAAATCCCGGCTAATATTCCTTGCATCTGTGGTAGATTCGGCATAAAAATACCACAGGGTATAAAAAAAATCGAGACATAGTCTGGTGAAACAAAATATAACATACCTTGCCGGTCTGGACATCGGTTCCACCACCGCCAAACTGGTGCTGATGGATGAGAGCCGACAATTGATTTTTATTGATACTGAATGTAATATTAATTTCAGATATTGCCAACGGAATGGAACAGGAATGACGGATATAACAAACAGGTGATTGATGTGAAAACAGTGATCGTGGCTGCGCACGGCAGCCGTCAGAAAGCCTCTGCTGCCGAGGTTGCTGTCCTGGCCCAAAAACTGGACGACAAGGTCAAAACCCATGGTTCGAAAGATATTCAACAGGTGGTGCATGCGTTTTTGCAGTTCTGCGAACCGTCGCTGGAAACGATGATCCAGCAACTGGTGGACAGCGGGGTGGACGAGATGGTGATCTTTCCATTTTTCATTTCCGCAGGCAGCCATGTGCAGACAGATATTCCGCAGACCGTTGAAACAGCCAGGCAGCAGTATCCTGACGTGCAGTTTCACATCACCCGGCATCTGGGGATTCTGGATGACGTTGAAGATCTCATCTTAGGAGAGGTGGCCGGGTAACGTCATGACACAACCGACAATTCTGATTGTAAAGACGGGCGATACCTTTGCCGACCTAATCAGTCCATACGGGGATTTCGAAGACTGGATCCGCCGGGGCTTAGACGTTGGTGAGGAGCAGGTCCGGGTGGTCAATGCCCCGGCATTCGAGGTGCTGCCTGAACCCGGCACCTTCAGCGGGGTGGTGATCGCCGGTTCCCATGCCATGGTCACCCAGAATCTGGACTGGAGTCTGGCGGTGGAGGCGTGGCTGGTCCCGGTGGTGACGGCCGGAATACCGGTCCTGGGGATCTGTTATGGTCATCAGCTCCTGGCAAAGGCCATGGGCGGCAGGGTGGATTTTCACCCCGGCGGCCTGGAGATCGGGACCACACCCATCACCCTGACCTCCGATGCCCTGTCCGATCCCCTGTTCCAGGGGCTGCCCCCGGTTTTCAACGCCCATACCTGCCATTCCCAGACCGTGCTGACCCTGCCCCCCGGGGCGGTGCATCTGGCAAAAAACACCCATGAGCCCCATCATGCCTTCCGTCTGGGCCAGGCTGCCTGGGGCGTGCAGTTTCATCCGGAATATACGCGTGGCATCATGAGTGGGTACATCCGCAACATGTCGCCGGTGATTCAGGCCCTGGGCACAGATCCGGCCCGGGTGCAAAAGCAGGTGACCCACACACCAGAGGCAGGTCAGGTGCTGGCGCGGTTTGCCGCAGGGCAGAAATGACCGCGCTTTGATGTGAAGGCTGGCCGGTCATATCAGGTCTTGATTTTGATGACCTCCCGGTCCGGCTGGTGGGGGAATTCCGACAGAGATGCCCACCGTTTGGGATCCTGCTTAAAGGTGGGGCCGCTCTGGATATATTCGCCGATCAGACGGGCCGTGGCCGTGAGCGCGGACAGGTGGGTCCGTTCATAGCCGTGGGAGGCATCCACCCCGAATCCCACCAGGGCGGTCCGCACGTCATGGCCGGCCTCGATGGCGGAAGCTGCGTCACTGCGATAAAACCGGAACACATCCTTGCGAAAGTCAATGTGACAGGTTTGGCACAGTTGCACCAGTTTTCGGGACAGATGATAGTCAAAGGGACCGGTTTGGTCCTTCATGGCAATGGTGGCGGCATATTCTGATGCATTCTGATCCGGTGCCACCGGTGCCAGGTCGATTACCACCATTTCCGACACATCTGCATATACGTCGGCGGATGCGCCGAATCCGATCTCTTCGAAAATGGTGAAAATCAGATGGCAGTCCACCGGCAGGACCACGCCGGCTCCGACAAGGGCCTTTGCCACGGTGAGCAAAATGGCAACCCCGGCCTTGTCATCCAGATACCGGGCATTGATGAACCCGTTTTCCGTTATTTCCGGCAACGCGTCAAAGGCGATGATATCGCCGATGTCAAATCCGTTGTCTGTGAGGTCCTGTCTGTCAGCGCAGATCTCATCCACCCGCAGTTCCACATGGTCCCACCCCACTGGCAGGCTGTCCACGGCATCTCCCCAGGCATGGCCCGATGCTTTCAGGGGCAGTACCGTGCCCCGCTTGGGGCCGGCCTGGGTGAAGATGGTGACCCGTCCCCCTTCGGCAAACCGGCTGGACCAGTTGCCGATGGGGGTGACGGCCAGTTTGCCATTGTCCTTGAGCTGACTGACCATGGCCCCCAGGGTGTCCAGATGGACTATGACGGCCCGGTCCAGGGTATTCTGCTTTCCGGGCAGGGTGGCCCGGATGGAGCCTCTGCGGGTAACCTCGAAATCAATGCCCAGTTTTTTCAGTTCTGTGCCCACATAGTGGACAATCTGGTCTGAATACCCTGACGGGGAGGGGATGCTTAACAGCTCTTTGAGCTGGTGTATGAGAAAGGTTTCATCAAGGCAGATTGGCGACATGGGGTTATTCCTTGAATTTGACAGCGGTTTCTGGAAACAGCAGATCAACGAACCGCTGGGCTGTGGGTTGGGGTTCGTGGTTGGCCAGGCCGGGCCGTTCATTGGCCTCGATGATGACATAATCGGATCCGGCAACATCCGGCACCATGAAATCCAGGCCGGTGACCGGAATTTCCAGGCACCGTGCCGCAGCTTTTGCCGCCCGGACCAGTTCCGGATGCAGCTGTTCGGTGACATCATGGATGGTGCCGCCGGTATGCAGGTTGGCGGTTTTGCGCACCACCACCTCTTTGCCGTTGTCCAGGACCGTGTCATAATCCAGATGGTTTTCCCCCAAGGTCCTTTGGGTTTCCGCATCCATGGGAATACGGCTTTCACCGCCGGTGGCAGCCATGCGCCGGCGGTTGTATTTTTCCAGAAGTTCTCTGACAGTATGGGTACCGGTGCCCCTGATCACGGGGGGTCTGCGCACGGCTGCCGCCACCACTTCGTAGTTGATGACAATGATGCGCAGGTCCTGTCCCGGTGCCAGTTCCTCGATGATCACATCCGGACACACATCCCCGGCCTTTTGTATGGCGGTTTCCAGGTCTTTTTTGTGGGAGATGTCCACACTGATGCCTTCTCCCTGTTCGCCTCTGGCCGGCTTGACCACCACGGCCCGGTGTTCTTCCATGAACTGCACGGCGCTGGAAAGATCGGTATACATGCGCTGTTCCGGCACCCGGATGTTGTGTTTGGCCAGCAGTTTTCGGGTCAGGCGCTTGTCATCACATTTGGTCATGGCAACAGCCGTGGTCAAATCTGACAAAGATTCTCTGCAGGAGATGGTTTTGCTGCCCAGGGTCAACGTGAACAGCCCGAATGCTTCATCCACGATGTCAATGCGGATGCCCCGCTGTTTGGCTTCATCCACGATGAGCTTGGCATAGGGGTTGAGGCGCGGATACTGCTGGTGGGTGGTGTACAGGTCCTGGTTGATGGGGTTTTTGCGTTTGATGCAGAACACCGGGATCCGTTGGCATCCCAGTTTTTCATACAATGCAATGGCTTTTTTGTTGTTGTGCATGACACTGATATCCACAAAAGCCCGGCCCCGGGTAAAATAGTGTTCGCACAGATGCCGCACCAGACTGATCCCCACACCGGGAAAATCGCTCTGGGGGTCCACGGCCAGAGACCACAGACTGGCCCCTTTTTCAGGATCGTTGAAGGCGGCCACATGGTCCACGCCCGCCACCGTGCCGATGACCCGGTCTTGAACCAGATCTTTGGCGATCATATAGGTGCGCAGTTTGCCGGCCCGCTTGTCCAGGATAAAGTCCGGGTCCGCGCCTTTCAAATGACAGGTCCTGTAGATTCTGTTGATGGCCTCGGCTTCCTGTTTTGTGGACACCCGCTGGATCACAAAGGGATTGCGGGTGCGGTGGTCCATGCTGTAGTCATGGGACCAGAGCCGGAAGGTGTGGGACGGGTCCAGGAACAGTTTTTCCGGGGCCAGGGACACCACCACATGGGGATCGATGATATACATGGCAATGTCCCGACTGTCATATCCATACTGGGTCATGGTTTCCACGATGCGGGCATTGTCTTCAAAGGTATGGCCGAACACCAGCCGGCCCCATCCCATCTCCACGAATGCATCAGACATCATGCCTTTGGTGGCGGGACCTCCCAGCTTTTCCCAGTTTCTCAGGGACTGGCCGAACCCGCGCTCCAGCCGGTGATTGGTTTTGCCCATGTCAACACTCCTTTACAGGTCAGATACTGCCTGGGTTCAGATGTCCTGCTGCTGACACCAGTATTCCATCAGGGCCGCCTGCCAGAGCTTGGAGCCTTTCAGGGGTGTGATGTGGGATTCCGGATCTGCCAGCAGCATATCGATGTAGGCCCGGTTAAAGATATGCCGGTCCCTGGCGGCGTCTGTGTTCAAAATATTGGTGACAAAATCCAGGTATTCCCCCTGGAGATATTTGAGGGCCGGTACGGGAAAATAGCCTTTGGGCCGGTCGATGACCTCATGGGGAATGATATCCCTGGCTGCCTCCTTGAGGATATGCTTACCGCCGCTGCCCACTTTGTGTTCCGCCGGTATTTTTGCCACCAGCTCCACCAGTTCATGGTCCAGAAACGGGACACGGGCTTCCAGGCTTGCGGCCATGGTCATGTTGTCCACCCGTTTGACAGGATCTTCGGTGAGCATGACCATGGTGTCCAGGCGCAGGGTCTTGTCAATGGGGGTGTCTGCCCCTTTCATGTCAAAGTGTTCCTGGATAAAATGCGTGCTGTAATCTTCTCCTTGAAAAGATTCTGTAACCATTTCCAGGTATTCTTCATGGGACCGGTCCCCGAAAACAGACCGGTAATCCAAAACCGGGTCAGTGCTTTCCATCATGGGGGGATACCAGTGGTACCCGCCGAAGATCTCATCTGCGCCCTGGCCGCTCTGGACCACCTTGACATGCTTGGCCACCTCCCGGCTCAACAGATAAAACCCGATGCAGTCATGGGAGACCATGGGTTCACTCATGGCCGTAACGCAGTCCGGCATGGAGGGCAGCACCCGGGCCGCATCTACCTGGATTTTGTGGTGGTCCGTGGCAAAATGCCGGGCAATGATGTCGGAATACAAAAATTCATCTCCCTGCTCTCCGCCCACGCTTTCAAAGCCGATGGAAAAGGTTTTCAGATCTTTTTGCCCGGCCTCTGCCAGCAGCCCCACCACCAGGCTGGAGTCCAGGCCTCCGGACAGGAGCACGCCAACCGGCACATCCGCCACAAGGCGCCGTTTGACGGCATCCATCAGGCTTTTGGATACCAGCTGCTTCCAGTCATCAAAGGTATAGTTTTCTTCTTCTTTGTCCCGAAGATACAGGGGCTGCCAATAGGTGTTTTGGGTCATGGTACCGTCCCGGGTGATAAAGGTCCGGGTGGCGGGCGGTAGTTTTTCAATACCGCTGATCAGGGTGTGGGGAGCGGGCACGACAGAATGAAAGGTCAGATAATAATGCAGGGCTGCAGGTGAAATCTGTTTCTTGATTTTGCCGGTGGCCAGCAGAGCCGGCAGGGAGGAGGCAAACAGCAGGCTGTTTTCTGTCTTGTAAAAATAGAACGGCTTTATGCCCAGGCGGTCCCTGGCCATAAAGATTCTGTCTTTGTTCTGGTCATATATGGCAAAGGCGAACATCCCGTTGAACCGGTGCACACAGTTTTCTCCCCAGGCATGAAAGGCTTTGAGGATCACTTCAGTATCCCCGCTGGTGTGAAAGGTATATCCCTTTTCTCTGAGTTCTTCTTTCAGGGTTTTGTAATTGTAGATGGCGCCGTTGAACACGATGATCAGCCCGAGTTTGGGGTCTATCATGGGCTGGTTGGAGTGGTCGCTCAAATCGATGATTTTGAGGCGGCGGTGACCCATAAGGGTCCAGATGCCATGATAAATATCTTCATTGTCAGGCCCCCGCCTGGCCATGGCCTGGTTCATTTGAATGACGGAATCTTCATAAATCGGTTGCCTGTTGAAAAATATTTCTCCGCATATGCCGCACATAAGCTCTCCTGTTGAAATGGAAACGGGTTAAAAAATTGTTTGGGTTCAGATAATCCCAAAACCGTTCAAAAGCGTAGATTGAACAAGGAAATTGCGCATGTATCTGTGGGTTTCATGACAGGCAATATACAGGATACCAATGAATTTGTCAATGTGGGAGATGCCGGGTTGCAGGGTTGCAGGGTTGTGCCGGCAGCTGTTTTCCTGTATGGAATGGAAAAGCAGTTTTTTTGAATAACAACTTATGAAAGTTATGAGGGGTGAGATATGAGTATTGAGAGAAGCTAATTTGATATTTTTTTCTCACTACTCAAACCTCATATCTCACTACTTTCATATAAACACCAATGCCCTGACGGGGACAACAAAGTATGAAAGCGTTAGCCACTGGTAACAGCAGGGAAAATTTTGTTTACTGGAAGCGAATAAATGCCTACTAACAGCTAACAGCTAACAGCTAAGCGCTAACAGCTTTCATCTAAACCTGGCAGTTATGACAAAAAGGAAACCTGGAATGGATATAGCATATTGCAGCCTCTGCGGGGCCGGGATGGAAAACAGAATACCGGATGATGACGACCATGTAAGGCCGGTGTGCGGCCGGTGCGGTCATGTCCATTATGAAAACCCCAAACTGGTGGTGGGGTGTGTCCCGGTGCTGGGGGAACGGGTGCTGTTGTGCAGAAGAAACATCGCGCCCCAAAAGGGCAAATGGACCCTGCCCGCAGGATACCTGGAAAACGGGGAATCGGTCCAGGACGGGGCGGTGCGCGAAACCCTGGAGGAAACCCGGTCAGCAGTGGAAATTATCGCACCCTACCGGATGTTCAACCTGGTGTTTGTCCACCAGATTTATCTGATGTTCCGGGCAAAGCTGCTGGATGAAAACTTTGGACCCACCAAGGAAAGCACGGCGGTGCAGTTGTTTCATGAGGCAGATATCCCCTGGGAAGAGATCGCTTTCGCATCCATCCGCCAGACTTTGAAAGATTTTTGCCATGACCGGCAAAAGCAGGCATATTCTTTTAAAATAAAGGATATCGCACCATGGAACCCGGTATAATGTATGTCTTCAGGCAAGCGGTGAACATTTTGATTGGTCTTCCCGGCCTGCAGGCTTCCATGGGCTGCGGTTTTCAAAGAATACCCGTCAAAGAATGTCCGCCAGGGTTTCAAACCGTTCAAAGGGCGGCATGACGCAGGCACCGGAAAAATATTTTTTGGCGATATTCAGCATGTTTTTCGCCTGCACCGTGCCGGTATGCACCGGGTCATCTGCGGTCTCCATCTCCATACGCAACGGTTCGGGTACGGCAATGCCGTCCACTTTGTCATGAAGGAAACAGGCATGTTTAAAGGATAACAGCGGCAGAATCCCCATGATTTTGGGCACCGCCAGATGGGCACAGGCATCAGCCAGTGTCCGGGCGGTTTTTTCATCATACACCGGCTGGGTCACGATGAACCGCCCCCCGGCGGCCACCTTTTTTTCCAGGCGTTTGATTTCGCCGGTCAGCCCGTTTCGTTCCGGCCTAAAATCCAGGACCCCGCCAGTGGTCAGGCCGGCATCATTTCCCAGGGTGATCAGCTCAAACACATTCAGGTCTTTCACGGCCGTGGCGCCTTCCTTCTGCCGTGCCGCCGACGGATCACCGGTGATGGCGATGAGGGTGTCGATACCCAGGGCTTTGGCGCCCCACAGTTCCGCCTGGAGTCCCAAAAGATTGTGATCCCGGACTGTCAGGTGCAGGATGGATGGTTTGCCGGTTTTTCGGGTCAGCAGGTGGCAGAACACCATGGCCGACATCCGGGGTTTTGCAACCGGATTGGTGGCCACACTGAACCCGTCAAAATCCAGATGGGCGATACCGGCCAGTTTGTCCAGCAGTGCCTGGGGGTCATTGCCGGCAGGCGGCACCACCTCGATGGTGGTTACAAATTTTTTGCTGTCGGTAATCAGAAATGACATGGGGTATTTTTCCTCCTGTCAAAGGTTAACGGACGGTATCAGTATGCCCTGAATCCGGGACCGGGTCAAATCAAAACTGCCGGATCTGGTAAGACCTGCAGGATCAACTCGTTGGTAGACCGGCAAACTATCACATGAAAAAGATTTTTAGTGACAGTGATTTGCAGGAAGATTCAGTTATTCGAAATTTTCGAATAACTACCGCTGACTGATTGTGGCAGTTTTGGCTTTGATAACCTGTTTTGCTTCCAGGTGAAATCAGTAGCCACGGGAAAATGGTCTGAAGGATACTGATTCCCTTTATGAAAAGTTTGGACCCGGGGGGTGCCCGGCTGGATATCTCCTCTGTAAAGGATCCAGTCAATGTGACGGCCGTCGGTCTTGCCGGTGAAGCCGTGAAAGGTGCCGGGCGGATCTGCTTCAAACAACTCCTGGAATCCGATGAAATCCATGTTCACCTGTTTCAGAAATTCCTCCACCACCTTTTTTCGCCTATCCCAGCGGTTCTTTCCATCTTTGGCCAGACCGAACCGCAGGTTCATGGTCATCACGCTGAAGGATGCAGGGGGTGTTTTCACAGCCTCAGTCATAGTACCCGTCAATAACGATCTCGAAACTATCGGTTTTCATATTTTTCACCTCTCTTATTCTTACACCGTATATGGAATCCTTGATGACCATGGATGTGTGCTTTCCTTTTACCAGGGTGTTTTTTTCAACCATATTCCTGACACGGATCATGGGCTTGACAGAGAAAACAAGCGGTTTTTCCTGAAGCAGAAGAAAATCTTTTTCTATCATCAATGCTTCAATTTTTTTCTTCTGGTTATCGATTTCAGGTTGCTTCCGGGCAATTTTTTTCATCAGCAATTTTTGTCTGACATTGTTTTCAACCGTATATCTATGGGTTTCACCTGCAGCTGTTCGGTAACAATGGGACACATCGGTCAACCATTGGATCAGGTGCTGTTTCTGCTGGTCAAGATGGAGTCCTTTTATCTGTTGCAGCACCTCTTCCATATAGTCCAGTGAATCCTTATCATTGGAAAACGGCAAAGGCGATTTCTTTGATACGCCGGTATTTTTTTGCGGCTCATAGACCTGGATTTTCTGTTCCAGAGAGGAAATATGCTTCAGTGCATCAGCATCACAGATTTTGATGAGATGATTCAGGATATTTTGTTTTTCCAGATAGTCATTTTGGATTTTGCGTTTGTTTTTGAGAGCCAGTGCCAGGGTGTCAAATTCATCCTGTTTTTGGAGTGTTCGTAAAACTGCTGTTTGTTCATCGATCAATCGGTTAATTTCTTCCACCTTGAGACTGGGGATGCTGCCGATTTGAAGAACCGATGGCTGTTCAAGGCTGGAGTGTACATTTTTTAAAACAATGGTTTCCCGGGCATGGAGTTCACTGAAAAAGACACTGGACTGCGGCGCTAAAATATCCTTTGACGCCACAACCTTGGCCTGGGTAATATTTTTGGTCACTTTTACACTGCCCCTGGCGATGACAACCGTGCGATAATCCGATGTACGGGCAAAAGATTCATTTTCCCCTGTTTCTCCTTTAATTTCAATGTCTCCGGAGGCATCTGCCCTGCCCAGAATGCTGCCCAGAATGGACAGGTTGTGACAGGATACCGTGCCTGCAGTCTCAATGTTCCCTTCTATTTTCAGGTTGACTTCCTGATAGGTTTCCCCTGTATCTGTTTGAATATGGCCGGTCAATATCTCAGTTTTCCGGTTTTTTACATACGGCTCAACAAAAAGGGTTCTCTGTTTATACAGCAGCGGGATTCCATCTTGACATGCAATGAATGCCAGGCCTTTTTTCTCGACACCGAAACCGGCCATCAGGTGATGCATTCGGGGATCCGGCGGCAGTATGGTATGTCCTAAAACATTGAGGCCGGGTTTTCCGTTTTCATGGGGTGTGATTTTTGCCAAAACCTGGCCCTTTTGGACCAGGTTTTTCGGGATTTCGGTATTGTCTTGCGGAACCCCGACATCAAAGTAGAATTGAACGGTTTCGTCGACAGGCAGTGTGCATGGCGCGCCCCGGGCAATTTTCAGCCTTTCTCCGGGGGCTGATTCCGTTAGAAATGAGTTGATCAGTTCATCACTGATCAAACCGGCACGAATGCCATTCAATTTTAACCAGTTGTGAAAATGATTCAGGGTTATTTCTTCAAAAGATTCTTTTTTGCGATGAAGAATGACTTCCATCTTGTCTTTGGCAATGGTGAAATCAAATAGTTCATTTAACCGCCTGCAGGAACTGATTTCAGATTGGTACCGCATGACAGCCTTTCCCAGGGATAACCGTTCTTTTTCAATCTGCTGCTGAATTTTCAGAATATACAGGATATCCTCATTTTTCAGCTGGAAAAGATCTTTCAATATGCTGCCCAGATACTGTTTGGTTTTTCCTGATGCCTGTTCTTTTTTTTGATATTTCAAAGCCTGGTTGAGTTGTTCAATGGTGATAAAGCCATATTTTACCGCAATTGCGCCGAAACGCTTGTTAATGGTCATCTTTTCCATTTCAGATGAGGCAATGTCATAAATGGCCTGTTCAAGAAGGTGGTCCTGGATTCTGTCCTGGGTCAGCAATATGGCGGTTTTATTGGAGGGGCTGATTTGTTTTTTTTCAACCAGGATATCGCCGATTTTTTTACTTTTCTGTTTTTTTCGGAAATAGTTATCTTGAAAAAAAAGTGCTTCTTCAACATTTTTTGGGGTAACAAATCGGTTGCTGACACCAATTTCCCCAAATTTTTTGTCAAGCATTTTTGTTTTCAGGTGGCTTCTCAAGGAAACCAGAAAATCCATTTTTTCTTGTGTCAGAATTTTTCTTTCCCTGAATATGCTCACCACGTGAAAGTCAGGATCTCTTTGATATATTTCAATCAGCAGTGACAATATCTCCTGTTCCTGACGGGCAGAGATAAAATTACATTTGACAGCCAGTGAAATAAGGCTTTGGTTTTCTTTTTGTATATTTTTTCTGGGGGATATTTTCAAATTGGTCATCCTCATTGGTGAGCCGGTCGCAGGTTATACGTTGTGAACCGCACGGATACAACCCCCATGAATTGTATCTTTTCTCATTTGGCCATAAATCGGCATGCAATTCAAGAACAAACTGGCCGGAGCCGGATGAAAAATTTTTCCACACCCGGCTTTCTGGTAAGAGAGTTTTCCTAACACGGGAAACCCGCAACCAAAATCCCCCTCCTCATTTTCTTGTTTTTGTTGACAGAAACTCAGGAGTAAGGCACTAAAGGCTTTCAAAAATGGGGGGATGAAATGCTGTGGATTTCTGCTTGACAGCCTGGCCGTATTCTGTGCCAGCCTGTTCATGGTCAGTCTCTACAACATCCGGAGACGGTGGATTGCCTGACAGGAATGATCGGAATGAACACCTGGTTCAGGCCGCCGGTAACCGTTGGCCTGTTATACAGAAAGCTTTTCCCATCGCAGAACATGGGCGACAATCATGCCGGAAATAAATCCGGCAGCCAAATTGGATGCCAGGGTGATACCCAGAATCAATGTGGCGATAAAAAAGTCTTTTCGCTGGTCCAGGTCCATCATGGCAAGTGTCAGCTGTGCACCTGCAAATATGAGCAGAACGCCTAAAACGGACATGGGGATTAAATTGAATATCTGAACGATACTGTTTCCGAAAAGAATCGCCAATACCACAAACAAGGTCCCGATTATGACGTTTGAGCCAGCGGTTCGTGCACCGAACCGATAATGGGCTGCCAGGCCACCGGCGCCGTGGCAAAGCGGCATCCCGCCCAGCCCGAAGCTGAAAAAATTGGCCAGGGCCATACTGATGCACGCTTTTTTATTGGTTACTGTTGATGATTTTTCAGGGAAATATTCTGCTGAAAGATCTGTATATGCGAGGACGGCATTTCCCATGGTCATCGGCAGCTGGGGCAGCACCAGGGCAAACAGCGCAAAGGTAAAATCCGCTTTTGCCGGTAATCCGAAGGGAAGCAGCTGGGGGAGGTTCAAGCCAATATGGATACCGGCCAGTTCACTTTTCATCCCCAGAGACAAACCCATTAAAAATCCGCCGGCCACAACAACCAAACCGGCTGGAAATCTGCGGCTGTCTAAAAGGAACAGGGTTGCAACCGCGGCGATGATCCCGATGATGACGCTTATCGGAATGCCGGCCAGGGCTTGCACAGTGAGATGCGGTTCCACGGCTTGCTGCAGCACCTGGTATTTGGAGGTACCGATAATAAATTTGACCCCTCCGGAAATCAGCAAAGCCCCGGTAGATAACTGGACACCACGAATGACCGATTTGGGCGTGAATTTCCGGATCACATCGATGGCCCCGGTCATGCCCACGATCAAAAGGATCACACCCATGAGAAGCGTCGAAGCCAGGATCTGCTCCGGATTCATGGCGGTGGCGATGGCATAGGCACCGATGACCTTCATTGGCTGGACCGGTACCGTGATGCCAAAATAAACCCCTGACAGAACAAAGAAAATTCCGATGCTGAGAAATACCCCCACTGGGCTCAAACCATTGAAAAGCACCATGGCAATCGCAATCGGCAGCAGTGTGCCAAGATCTCCTAAGGAACCGGCCAGTTCCATTCGATCAAACCTGAAACGTTCAGACATGAGACCTCCTCAGTCGAATTCTCCAAAACAAAAATGGATACAAGATTACGTAAATTTTTATATTCGTGATAATAACAGCCATTGACAAGAGCCGTCAACTGTTTTATGGATGGATCCTATAACATGACGGCAATTCATTGACAACCTGGAAGACCGGAATGGCGGATCAAAACAACCCCTCTGATAATCAAAAACAAGTATCGGCTGACGGGCGGGACCACAGCCGGCTCATCTCTGTTGACCATACGGATCCCTGCCTGGACACGGCCCAACTCAATCAACTGGAACAGTCCTTCCGAAAATGGACAACATCCTCTCCCCGGGCCGATGTGCGGTTTTCCCGCCACCGTATTCTGATCACGTTTCTGTTGATCCGGTATACCGGCGCCAAATTGAACGAAGTGCTGGCGGTCGACCTGTTTAAAGACATCGATAAAAAAAACAATGCAGTGACCTATGGCAGTACCGGGCCTCAACCCGGTTCAAAACTTAGAACGGTCCATCTCTCGGAGGCCCTGTGCCATGAGATCCTGGAACTGACCCACACGCCGCTGTTCCGGAAAAAAAAGGGGCGGATGGCTGACCTGGATCCCGGATTTGTGCGCCGCAAATTCTATGAACGGGCTGCTGCCTGCGGATTTGCCAAGGAGCTGGGCGGCCCGGAAGCCCTCCGCAGGGCCAGGGCCGTTGAATTGATGCAGGGCAATCTGCCCCTGCCGGCGGTTCAGAAAATCCTGGGGCATACATCACCCGGACTGACATCCTCCTATGTCACGTTTTCAGAATCCGAGATTCAGGACATTGCCCGGCGCTTCATGGAAAAGGAATCCGGCCGGAAAACCAGTGCCAGAAACGCTTTTTTCTGTAACGTCACGGACATTGTCACAGGGGACATACAGACACGGGTGGACATGATTACCATGGAGGGCCATCCGGTCGTGACAGTGATCACCAATGACAGTGTGCACCGGCTGGGGCTGGTGCCCGGCAAATGGATCGTGGCCGAGGTCAAGGCCCCCATGGTGATGCTCCAGGACGGGGCAGATGCTTTCAACGGCAGTGTGGAAAACCGGTTCAAGGGAACCGTGACCCGGATAACCCGGGGGAAAATCAATACAGAATGCATTGTCAGGGTCTCGGACACTACCCACATTTGCGCGGTGATGTCTTCAGCCGGCACCTGGCTGTCCGGTGTCAACCCGGGCGATGCGGTATGGGCGGTTTTTTCCTGTTTTTCCGTGATTCTTCATATGGATTGACCGGCTGCAACTGCGGAAATTGCGGGGGAAAAATAAATATTAAAAATAAGGACAAGACATAATGCACCTCTCTTTTTTGCTGGTTGGCACCATTTTTTTTATTTCCTTTGTCCTGACCATGGTCGGTTTGGGCGGGGGGCTGATATTCTCGCCCTTGTTTGTGATCCTGGGATTTGCCAAATCCCAGGCAGCCTCAATTTCCCTGTTTTTGAATCTGATCGCTGCCGCATCCGCCGCATTTGCCTATGCACGCAAAAAGATGGTGGATTTTTCCCTTTCCATTCCCCTGATCGTTTCATCAAGCCTTGCCGCTCCGCTGGGGTCGTTTCTGAATGTCCGCATCGACCTGAAACCCTTCTTGATTATCATGTCCATCGTTTTGGCCATGGCAGGTATCCGTATGTTCCTGTCACCGGCTGTCGATCCAAAAACGCCGGCATTGTCTCCGGTCAAAAAAATCACCGGCGGCATCCTCATCGGCGCCTGCATTGGTCTTTTGGGGGGACTGCTGGGCATCGGCGGCGGGGTGTTTGTTGTGCCTCTGCTCATTTATGTGCTCAAGACA
>Ga0102940_1001257_pt1 | contig 16408 bp, 12 predicted proteins | sample SalPonR2_C_D1_MG_FD_78215 | JGI IMG/M metagenome (GOLD analysis project Ga0102940, IMG submission 78215) | Salt pond soil microbial communities from South San Francisco under conditions of wetland restoration - Salt Pond MetaG R2_C_D1_MG | ecosystem: Environmental > Aquatic > Marine > Intertidal...
CCCACCGCACACGTCACCTCGATGCCGTCGGCGACACGCTCGACGTGCGTGGGCACGTGCCCGAGCAGCAGCTGGACGCGTTCACGAGCACCGAACACCTCGGTGAAGCGGGTGGCGATCTCGGTGTCGAAGTCACGCAGCAGCATCGGTGACCTGTTGAAGATCGTCACCTCCGATCCCAGCGCTGCGAAGACGTGGCCCATCTCCACGGCGATGAAGCCACCGCCGATGATGCCGAGCCGCTTCGGCAGTTCGGCCAACCGCATGATCGAGTCCGACGTGTGGAAGCCGGTCTCGACCAGGCCCGTGATCGGGGGCACCACGGGGCGAGCGCCGGCGGCCAGCAGGATGTGCGGGGCCGAGATGTGGCGGCCCTCCACGTCGAGCGTGCGCTCGTCGACGAAGTCGGCCGTGCCCTCGATCAGCGTCACGTTGGGCGTCCCGGTCGCCCGGTACTCGCGGCCTCCCTCGGCGATCGGGTCGATCCGCCCGAACACCCGGTCGCGGATGGCCGGCCAGTCGGCGCCGTCGAAACGGGTGTGGACGCCGAGCTTCGAGGAGTTCTCCGACGCATGGGCGACGTCGGCGGGCAGCACGAACATCTTGGACGGGATGCAGCCGCGGTTGAGACAGGTACCACCGAACACGTCGCGTTCGACGATGGCGATCTTCCAGTCCGACAGGTACTCGGGAATCGAGTTGCCCGAACCACTGCCCACGATGATCAGATCGAACTGCTCCGGAGAGGGGGCGGGGGCGGGCGTCGAACCGATACGGATGCTCACGGTGGGAGTACAACCGGTAGGTCGTCACTTTCTTCCCGTGGTGACCCGCGGGCGCGTCGCTGCGTCGACGGTTCACCGTGTTCGCCGGAGGTCGCTGCACGTTGCCATCGCAGGAGCGTCTGGGGCAGGGTGGGGCGGTGCAACGACGGACGGGTGACGGATTCATGCGCTGCAGCGACGGTCACGTGCGCTGGGGGGTGTACGGCGCGGCGGGAGTGGTGTTCGTGGTGCACGACACTCACGGTCAGCCCCTGGTGATGCTGCAGAAGCGTTCGGCGATGGCTCACGAGGGTGGCAACTGGTCGTGCGCCGGCGGCGCCCTCGACCTCGGTGAGGGTGCCTACGACGGTGCGCTGCGCGAGGCGTCGGAGGAGGTGGGGCCGGCCCCCGGGGTGCCGCGGCTGCTCGGTCAGTACGTGTTCGAGCCGGCGACCGACTGGACGTACACGACGGTGGTGGTGGAGGTCGACGAGCCGTTCGGTGACTCCATCAACTTCGAGACCGACGCCGTCGACTGGTTCCCACTCGACCAGGTCGACCAGTTGCCGCTTCACGCCGGCTTCGCTGCCGCCTGGCCCCACCTCCGCACGATCATCGAACAGCCCTGACCGCCCCTCCCCCACCATCCCCATCCACGTTTGCGTGACGAAAATGTCGAGACGGGCCGAAGAATCGGTCACGCAAACGGATCGACCCCCGGCTGAGCAGGCGCCCACCACGTTTGCGTGACGAAAATGTCGGGACGGGCCGAGAAAATCGTCACGCAAACGGAAGAGGGTCGGGTCGTAGGCTCGGCGGATGGCCATCGCAACCGTGAACGGCACCTGTCATCACGACTGTCCCGACTCGTGTGGGTGGACCGTCACCGTCGACGACGACACCACCGGCGCCACGGCGACGACGGACCCGGTGTCCGCCGTCGCCGTGAAGCTGCGCGGCAACCCCGAGCACCCCTACTCCCAGGGCGAACTCTGCCCGAAGGTGAACCGGTTCCTCGACCGGGTCTACGCGCCCGACCGGGTGCTGCACCCACTCCGACGGGTCGGACCCAAGGGTTCGGGCGAATTCGAACGGATCAGCTGGGACGAGGCCCTCGCCTCCATCGCCGAACGGCTCCAGCAGGTGATCGACACGCACGGAGCAGAGGCCGTGCTGCCGTTCTCCGACGCCGGCAACCAGAGCCTGCTCGCCATGATGGGGCTCAGCAGCCGCTTCTTCGCCCACATGGGGGCCTCCAAGCTGCTGCGCGCGATCTGCGGACCCACCGTGGGCCACGGCCTGCGGATGACCAACGGTTCGGGCCGCGGCATGGATGCCCTCGAGCTCCGGCACTCGAAACTCATCCTGCTCTGGGGCACCAACACCCGCCTCACCAACCGCCACCTGTGGCCCACCATCGAAGCGGCGCGCGCCGACGGTGCCCGCCTCGTGGTGATCGACCCGATCCGCACGCTCACCGCCGAGGCCGTCGACCCGTCCCGCGGTGACCACTTCGTGCAGCCACTGCCCGGCACCGACGTGGCGATGATGCTGGCGATGATGCACGTCATCCTGCGCGACGGCCTCGCCAACGACGACTGGGTCGCGGAGCACACCAACGGCATCGACGAGCTGTGTGAGGCCGTCGCCGACTGGACACCCGACCGGGCCGCCGCCGTCACGGGCGTCGGCGCCGACGTGATCGAGACACTCGCCACCGACTACGCCACCGTGCGCCCTGCCGGCATCCGCACGCTCATCGGCGCCGAGCACCACGAGAACGGTGCGATGTTCTACCGCACCCTGGCGTGCCTTCCGGCCCTCACCGGCGCCTGGGCCGAGCGGGGCGGCGGCATCGCCAAGAGCGTCGGCTCGTACACCGAGGGCCAGATCGACGACATGGCGCTGCACCGATTCGATCTCGAACGCACCGGCGGGCGACCCGAGCCGCGCACGCTCAACATGAGCCGCCTCGGCGAGATCCTCACCACGCCACACGCCGGGTGCACCGAGGGTCCCGGCGTCCATGCGTTGGTGGTGTGGAACTGCAACCCGCTCGTCGTCGTCCCCAACTCCGAAGCCGTCCGCGCCGGTCTCGAACGCGACGACCTCTTCACCGTCGTGCACGAGCAGTTCCTCACCGACACCGCCCGCTACGCCGACATCGTCCTGCCCGCCACCACCCAGATCGAAGCCGACGACATCGTGCTGCCCTGGGGCCACCTGTGGGTCGGGTGGAATGCCAAGGCCATCGAACCCGTCGGCGAGTCCTGCTCGAACACCGAGCTGTTCCGTCGTCTCGCCGGTGCCATGGGCTACATCGAGCCGTCGTTGTTCGACGACGACGAGATCCTGATGCGCCAGGCACTGCCCGATGTCGACATCGACGAACTGCGCCGCGCCGGATGGCTGCGGGCTCCCTATCCCGACGACGGGCGCCCCTTCGGTGACGGCACGTTCGACACCGCCGACGGGCGAGCCGAGTTCGCCTCCGACCAGCTCGCGCGCATGGGCCGACCACGCGTGCCCACCTACGTGCCCCCGCGTGAGGGGCCCGGCGGCGACCCTTCACTCGTCGCCCGGTACCCACTGCAGCTGCTCACACCCAAGCACCACACACGCTTCCTCAACTCCGGCTACTCGCACCTGCCCGGGCACGGCCCGGCCGAGGGCGGTCCGTTCGTGGAACTCGTGGCCGCCGACGCCGCGGCACGCGGGTTGTCCGACGGAGACACGGCCCGGGTCCGCAACGACCGCGCCTGCGTCGAGGTCACCGTGCGGATCAGCGAACGCCTCCGATCCGGTGTGGTCGCCATCCCCTTCGGGTGGTGGCGGACACAGCACGCCGATGGCAAGGTCGCCAACAGCCTCACGAACGACACCCTCACCGAGTGGGGCGGCGGCGTGGCGTACAGCGACACGCTGGTCGAGGTGGACGCGGTCCGCTGACCCCGCCCCGGCCCCCGGCGGACCGACCCCGGGGCGCCGGAGCCGGCCGCGCCGGTGTCAGGGGTTGGCCTCGCCCTGCCGAAGTGCCTCGGTAGTCTGCGGCCATGGCCGCACCGGAGCTGATCTACGCCTTCCGCGTGATGCGCCTGCCCCTGCTCGACGCCGGCGGCGCCCCGATCGGGCGGATCGAGGACATCGTGGCGATCCCCGGACGGCCGGGGCGGGGCAGTGAACCCGCCATCGCCCCACGCATCGTGGGCTTCGTGGCCAACAGCCAGCAACGTCGCATCTTCGTCAACGCCAATCGCATCGCCGAACTGAACAGCGAAGGGGCGCGCCTGCGCAGCTGGGACGTCGACCTCCATCCGTTCAAACCGCGCCCGGGCGAGCTGTTGATCGGCGCCGACCTGATCGATCAACGCGTCGGCGACGAGACCGTCAGCGATGTCGCGCTCCGTCAGCACGAGGACGCGAAGGCGTCCTACTGGGTGATCGACAAGGTCCGTCTCGCCCGGAAGAACTCCCTGCGGCGCCGGCCGAGCTTCCGGCTGGTCGACTACGACGAGGTTCCCGCCCTGTTCGGCGCCACCACGGCGATGCAGGCGGAAGCGGCCCGTCTGCGCGAGGTGCACCCTGCCGAGGTGGCGGCGATCGTCCGCGCGCTGCCGATCGACCAGCGCCGCCAGCTCGCCGAGGCGATGGACGACGAACGTCTCGCCGACGTGCTCGAGGAGCTCCCGGAAGAGGAGCAGATCCGTATCGTCGAACAACTCGACCGGGACCGCCTCGTCGGGGTGTTCGACGAGATGGAGTTCGACGACCTGGCCGACCTGCTGGGACAGATGACACCGGCCGACCAGGAGCGCATGCTGGGCGTGATGGACGACGACGACGCCGACGTCGTCCGACGCCTCCTGGCCTACGAGGAGGGGACGGCGGGCGGTCTGATGACCCCCGAGGTGATCATCCTCGGTCCCGACTCCAACGTCGCCGAGGCACTGGCGCACGTGCGCGACCCCGACTGGGTCGTGAGCATCGCCGCCCAGGTGTTCGTGACCCAGGCTCCGTACCGGGCGCCCACCGGCAAGCTGCTGGGCGTGGTGCACGTGCAGCGTCTGCTCCGCGAACCGCCCAACATGGAACTCGGTCGCCTCGTGGCCGAGGACCCGACGGTGGCGCCGGACACCACCGACCGCCAGGTCGCCGAGATCCTGGCCAGCTACGACCTGCTGGCGGTGGCGGTCACCGACAGCGCCGGCCGGTTCCTCGGAGCGATCACCGTCGACGACGTCCTCGACCGCATGCTCGGCGTCGGCTGGCGCACACGGCACCGCCGACCCGACAACCCCTCCGGGGCGGCTGCAGGACACGTCGGTCATGGCGGGGTCGACACGCAGGCAGGGGCGTCGTGAAGCGCCGGGAGGACCTCACCGCACCGCGCGCGTCGGGCCGCGTGGGCATCGCCTACGACTCCGACACGTTCGGCTGGTTCAGCGAGTCGATCGCCAGCTTCATGGGCACGGCACGATTCCTCGTGTGGCAGACCGGGATCATCGTGTTCTGGATCGTGTTCAACACGGCCCTTCCGGCACGCCTCCAGTTCGACCCGTGGGACCGTGGCCTCGTCCTGTTGACGCTGGTGCTCTCGATCCAGGCCTCCTACGCCGCCCCGCTGATCCTGCTGGCCCAGAGCCGGCAGGAACGGCGTGACCGCGTGACGGCACAGCGAGATCGCGACATCGCCGAACGCACCCAGTCCGACACCGAGTTCCTCGCACGCGAGATCGCCGGAGTGCGCCTCTCGATGTCCGACATGGTCACGGGCGAGAGCTTCGACGACCGGCTGGACCGGCTCACCGAGATCGTCGAGCAGCTGTCGGTCCAGGTGGGTCAGCTCGCCGGCGACAGCGGCTCGGACCCCCGGCGTGCCACCGACTCGACCAACGCGACCGTCGACGACGCGAACTGATCCGGCTGCTCCCAGGGACAGAGGTGGTCGGCACGCACCTCGTCGACCGTCGCCCCCAACGCCGCCGCCAGTGCTCGCTGCTTGCGGGGCCGCACCAGCCGATCCTTCGTGGTCACCAGCATTGCTGCCGGCACGTCGAGTGAGCCCGCCCACGACCGTGCGTCGAACGTACTGAGGGCACGTCCCGCCTGCACGATGGCGTGGGCGTTGCCACGTTGGATCTCGGCCTGCAGCCAGGGGATGTACGTCTCGAGCTGGTGATCGGCGGGAATCAGGCGGGGCAGAGAACGGCGCAGGTACCGGGGGTACGCCCACGACCTCAGCACGACACCCAGCACCGGGAGCCACTGCCACGTCAGACGCTCACGCCACGTCGCCCGCCACTCGAGCGCCGTGGACTCCACCACGATGCCGGACACGAACTCGGGATGCCGGCGGGCGAGTTGCAGGGTGATCGGACCGCCCATCGAGTAGCCGAGGGCGATCGCACGGTCGACACCGAGGGCACGGGCGACGAGGTAGGCGTCGTCGGCAGCATCCTCCAGAGAGAAGGCGTCGAGGCTGCGCATGCCGCGGCCGTGACCACGGTGATCGACGGCGATGAACGAGCACCGTTGCGCCAGCGCCCGGTAGGCGGTGAAGAACTGCAGATCGGCCGACGCCGTCCAGCCGTGGAGCAGCAGCACGGTCGGAGCCGCGGGATCCTCGTGGCGGTGGTGTCGTACGAACATCTCGCCGCGACCTTCCAGACGCACGATCTCCGCGGGTGGCAACCAGGGCAGCTCCATCCCTCCATCGTGCCGGTGCGAGCGCCGTCTCCCCACCCACGTGCGATGCAGCGGTGTCGGCTGCCGATCGCTAGGCGGCCACGCGGCGCACCGACGGGACCCCCGTGAACTCCTGGAGCCGCACACCGAGCTCGCCGATCGTGTGCAACAGACCGAGCGTGTCCAGCCCGGCGTCCGCCGTGCGAACCACCCCGGCGGGAAGCCGGCGGTCGATGGCCGCCGAGGCGAAGGTCACAGCGGTGGCGGCCGTGGCGGTGCCCACCAGTTCGGCGATGCCGAGGATCCGGGTGGTCCTGCTCCCGTCGGATGCGCTCCCGCGCACCTCCACCCGCACGGCCCCGACACCACCTTCACGGTGCGGCGGGCTCAGCATCGGCAACCAGCTGGTGAAGCGGTCACGGCGGTTGGCGGAGACGCGCGCACTGATCCGGTCGGCCTGGGGGAAGGATGCATGCAGCAGGATCGGCGATGCCATCTCGGCCCGATAGCAGTCGTATCCGCCCACCGGCTCGGGAAAGAAGCAGAGTTCCCGTCCCGACCCGGCCGGACGCCGGATCCACGCTCCGTCGTGCCAGCCGACGGCGAGCCCCGCGAGGGCGCGATGCTGCTCGCGCGCGCAGCTCGGGCCTGCCGTGCCGTGCACGGCGACGTGGATCTCGTCGACCGACGCCATCCGTGAGGCCAGGTGGCGAGCGAGCAGACCGGTCAGTCCGGGCGACATGCCGGCGCCCACCACCAACGGCACGTCGGCGTCGCGGGCGGCGTCGTCGAGGTCGGTCAGCGCTCGCACGTCGTCGAGACGGTCGGCGACGGAGACGGTCGGGATGCCGGTGGCGAGGAGATCTGCTGCAGCGGACGCATGCGGCGCCGACATGGCGAGCACCACGACGTCGCACTGTTCGACATCCGCCGGAGTCCACCGTCGCGGGTCGACGGAGACGATCTCCACGTCGGCGATCGCCAGGGGGAGGCGCCGCACGACACGTTCGCCGACCACACCGTCGCCGACCACACCGACACGTCTCATCGATCGTGGCTCATCGGTCGGGCAGTTCCAGCGGGCGCCATCCTCCGTGCTGGGGCGGGGTGCCGCCGGAACCGCGCACACGGAGCACACCGGCGACCAGCCCGGCAATGGCGAGTGCCGACATGATCCGGCGCAACAGCTTCATGGCTGCGGAACCGTACCAGTCGACCAGCGCCACCCGGACTGCCCATGAACGGGCGTGGTGCGCCTCCGGAGCGCGAAACGAGGCGCCGTGAGGCGCCTCGTGCGGGATGGCCGGTGGTGGGGCTAACAAGAATCGAACTTGTGACCTCTGCCTTATCAGGGCAGCGCTCTAACCGACTGAGCTATAGCCCCGGCAAGTCGGAGAGGCTATCGGCCCGGGACGGGCTTCACCTCACGGGCATCGGCCGAAAGTGGGCTCAGCGCCCGATGCTGCCACTGTCGTCGACGACGGCCTCACGGATCATCGGACCCGACGCATCACTCGAGATGGCCGGCACCTCGGGTTCGGGTCGGCGGACCACGAACCGTCGCATCGGGGAGTTCCTGGTCTCGACCACTTCCTCTTCGAGCACGGTGAACCGCATCCCGCCGACGAGGTCGGTGATCAGGTTGAACAGCGTGGCGGCGAGGACGGCCAGGCCCGTGAACCCCACCACCAGGAACAGGCCGCCGACCCAGGCGCTGTGGTAGATCTGCCCGCCGTTGAACTCGAACGAGGTCCAGCCGAACGACTCGAAGAAGCGTTCGACGTTGTCGATCGTGCCGGTCGCATACGCAACGTTCCAGAGCAGCACACCGGCCGTGAGCAGGATCACGTACAGCACGATGTTGGCCACGATCGCGATCTTGAACACGCTCCACGGATCGACGTGGCGGACCACCCGGGTCACACGCCGCACGCGTGGCTTACGCCCCAACATCCGCGGCACGTTGAGCGGAATCGGCATCGGTGCCGGGTCGTACTCGGGTGAGCGCCTCGGGCGCCGGATCCCCGACGAGGTGTCGTCCTGCGGTGCCGGCGCCACGACCGGGCCGTCGACGTCGGCCCGACGCAGTTCGTCGAGCACGTCATCGGACACCTCGGGCACCACCTCGGTGCCGGCATCGTCATCGTCGGGCTCCACCCGGGGTGCGCGCCTCGCGATCAGGGGATCGGTGCCGGCGACCACGTCGGGTTCGGGCTCGGTGGCCAGCACGATCTCGGGAAGCTCGTACCGGTCGTCGATCGGATCGACGTCGTGGTCGTCGATCGGGTCGACGTGTGTCTCGTGTCCGGACTCGGCAGCAGCGGTGGCCGGATCCGTGCCGGTCTCGATGTCGGGATCCCGATCGTCGTCGAGCGCGGTGTCGGCCTCGTCGAGGGCGCGCTCCGTCTTGCTCACCCCCCCGAGTGTAGGCACCCGGCGCGACGACATCTCGTCAGCACCCTGTCAGGGCACCTCGACGGCGTCAGTGGCGGCTGCCGTTGCGGTGCGATCGCCCACACGCACCACCACCGTGACCACGCCCGTCCTCGGTGCAGCGACGAACTCCACGAGTTCGGCGCCGTGGGCATCGGCCAGCTCGGCCGCCACCGGCTTCCCCCCGTGCAGCCCGCCGAGTGCTGCGCTGTCGGCAGCGGTCTGGGCGCGAACCTGATCGAGTGTTCGATGGCCCAGCGTCACCAGTGCCACCACCGTGACGGCGAACAGCGCCGCTGCGACCATCACCACCGCCACTGCAGCTTGGCCCCGGTCGCTGCCGGTACCGTCACCGATCTTCACCGATGCGCTGTGCATCGCGACCTCCCACGACGTGGTTCAACGGGCGAGTGTCGCGATCGGGCGCCTCGGCGCGATGTCGACCGACGCGGGAGCGAGCCGGTCGACGGGTCAGTCGGTGGCCAGGATCGGGGCGACCGAGCCGAGCACGTCACCTTCGTCCATGTTCATCACACGGACGCCGGTGGCATCTCGGCCCTGCGAGGAGATGCCGCGCACCTCCATGCGGATGGTGACGCCGTGGTTCGACACAGCGACGATCTCGTCGTCGAGGCCGACCATGAACGCCGACACGACGGCTCCCTTGCGACCGGTGAGCTTGATGCCACGCACACCCTGGCCGCCACGGCCCTGCACGTTGAACTTGTCGAGTTGGGTGCGCTTGCCGTAGCCGGCCTCGGTCATGATGAGGATCGCCGTGTCGTCGCGTGCGACATCGACCGACACGACCCGGTCGTCGGCGGACTTGAGCTTCATGCCGCGAACGCCTCCGGCGGTGCGGCCCATCGCCCGGACGTCGTTCTCGTCGAAGCGGATCGTCATGCCGCTGCGGCTGACCATGAAGATGTCGTCGCTGCCGCTGGTCTCGATCACCCGGACGAGCTCGTCGTCGTCGCGCAGGTTGATCGCGATGAGGCCGTCACGGCGGCTCGAGTCGTAGGCGTCGAACGCCGTCTTCTTCACGATGCCGTTGCGGGTGGCGAAGAACAAGAAGCGTTCGCCGGCGAAGTCGCGGGTGTCGATGATCGCCTGGATGTGCTCGTCGGGTTGCAACGGCAACAGGTTGACGATCGGCATGCCCTTGGCCGTGCGCTCACGCTCGGGGATCTCCAGTGCACGCAGGCGGTACACCTTGCCGCGGTTGGAGAAGAACAACAGGTGTGCGTGCGCCGTCGTGAAGATCACGTGACGCACGATGTCGTCGACCTTCATCTTGCCGCCCGAGACACCGCGGCCGCCACGACCCTGGGTCTTGAACGAGGCGGCGGGCACCGCCTTCACGTACTGGGCCTGAGTCATCACGACGACCAGTTCCTTGTCGTCGACGAGGTCCTCGATCGACATCTCACCGTCGTCGTAGGTGATCTCGCACACGCGCGGCGTGGCGAATTCGTCCTTGATGGCGCTGATCTCGTCGCGGATGACCGTGTTGAGCCGGCCGATGTCGTCGAGGATCTCCTGCAGGTCGATGATGCGCGCCTGCACGTCGGCGAGCTCGGACTCGAGATCGATGCGCGACAGTCGGGTGAGCTGGCGCAACTGCATGTCGAGGATGTCGTTGGCCTGCACCTCGGTGAACTCGTAGGGCGCCGCCATCAACCCCGTGCGCGCCGCGTTGGCGTCGTCGCTCGCGCGGATGAGCGCGATGATCTCGTCGATCACGTTGAGGGCCTTGATACGGCCCTCGAGGATGTGCTCGCGGCGCCTCGCCTTCGCCAGCCGGAACTCGGTACGGCGCGTGATCACCTCGCGCTGGTGCTTGACATACGCCACGATGGCGTCGCGGAGGTTGACCTGGCGTGGCACGCCGTCGACGAGGGCGACCATGTTGATCGAGAACGTCGACTGCAGCTGCGTGAGCTTGAACAGGTTGTTCTTCACCACCATGGCGTTGGCATCGCGCTTGAGCGTGATGATCAAGTTGGTGGCACCACCCGAGGAGGCGTCGTTGACGTCGGCGATGCCGTCGAGATCACCTGCGTCCACGAGGTCCTGGATCCGCGAGGCGATCGACGAGCAGCTCGTCTGGTACGGCAGTTGGCTGACCACGATCTCCATGCGACCGTTGCGGCCTTCTTCGACCATGGCGGTGGCGCGCATCTTCACCGAGCCGCGGCCCGTGCGGTAGGCGTCCATGATCCCGGCTCGTCCGAGGATGCTCGCCCCGGTCGGGAAGTCGGGACCCTTCACGAACTGCATGAGGTCGTCGGGCGTGGCGTCGGGGTTGTCGAGCAGGTGGACGACGGCGTCGATCACCTCGCCCAGGTTGTGCGGCGGGATGTTGGTGGCCATGCCGACGGCGATGCCCTGGCTGCCGTTGACCAGCAGGTTGGGGAAGCGCGCCGGCAGGACGAGCGGCTCCTCGGTGGTGCCGTCGTAGTTGGGGATCATGTCGACGGTGTCTTCGTCGATGTCGGCGAGCAACTGCATGGCCAACGGGTGCAGACGGCACTCGGTGTAGCGCGAGGCGGCCGGGCCGAAGTCGGGGCTGCCGTAGTTGCCGTGGAAGTCGATCAGCGGGTGACGCAGCGAGAAGGGCTGGGCCATGCGCACGAGCGCGTCGTAGATCGCGCTGTCGCCGTGGGGGTGGAACCGGGCCATGGTGTCGCCCGACACACGGGCGCACTTGACGTGGCCGCGATCGGGGCGGAAACCCTGTTCCTCCATGTCCCAGATGATGCGGCGGTGCACGGGCTTGAGCCCGTCGCGCACGTCGGGGAGGGCCCGCGACATGATGACCGACATCGCGTACTCGAGGAACGAGTTCTCCATCTCGTCGTGGAGGGAGATCGGCTGGATCGGATCGTCGGGTGGGGTGAGGTCGTTGCTGTCACTCATCGTTGCTCAGTTCGAGAAGTCAAGGGGAGAAATCGCGGGCGTGATCGGGGGATGCGGCGACGGAGGCGCCGTCAGAAGTCGAGGTGGCGGACGTCACGGGCGTTGGTGGTGATGAACTCGCGGCGGCTGGCGACGTCGTCGCCCATGAGCACCGAGGTGATCTCGTCGGCGAGTGCGGCCTCTTCCACCGTCACCTGCAGCAGCGTGCGGGTGCTGGGGTCCATGGTGGTGGCGCGCAGCTCCTCCCAGTCCATCTCGCCGAGGCCCTTCAGCCGCTGGAACTGCTTCTTGTGGTTGGGCCGGTCCTCGAGGAACGCGTTCTTGGCGATGTCGTCTTTGAGGTAGACCTTCTCCTTGCCGACCTCGGTGGAGTACAGCGGCGGCTGGGCGATGTAGCAGTAGCCGGCCTCCACCATCTCCCGCATCTGGCGGAAGAAGAAGGTGAGCAGCAGCGTGCGGATGTGGCTGCCGTCGACGTCGGCGTCGGCCAGGGCGATCACCTTGTGGTAGCGGGCCTTGGTGACGTCGAACTCGTCGCCGACACCGGCTCCGATGGCGGTGATCAGCGCCTGGATCTCGTTGTTCTTGAGCATCTTGTCGATGCGGGCGCGTTCGACGTTGAGGATCTTGCCGCGGATGGGCAGGATCGCCTGGGTGCGGGGGTCGCGAGCGTCGACGGCCGTGCCGCCGGCGGAGTCGCCCTCGACGATGAAGAGCTCGGATTCGTCGGCGTTGCGCGAGGAGCAGTCCTTGAGCTTGTCGGGCATGCCGGCACCGGAGAGTGCGGTCTTGCGACGGATCGCGTTGCGGGCGTTCTTCGCGGCCACACGCGCCTGGGCCGCAGCGAGCCCCTTCTTGACGATCTTGTTGGCTTCGGTGGGGTTCTCCTCGAGCCATTCGGCGAGACACTCGTTGGTGGCCTTCTGCACGAACGAGCGCATCGGCACGTTGCCCAGCTTGGCCTTGGTCTGACCTTCGAACTGCGGCTCGCGCAGTTTCACCGACACGATCGCCGTGATGCCCTCGCGGATGTCCTCACCCGTGAGGTTGGGATCTTTCTCCTTGAGGAGGTTCTTCGAACGGGCGTACTTGTTGACCACCGAGGTGAGTGCCGTCTTGAAGCCCTCGACGTGCATGCCCCCTTCGATGGTGGAGATGCCGTTGGCGTACCCGTGGATGCCCTCGTGGTAGCCGGTGTTCCACTGCATGGCGATGTCGAGCATCTGCCCGTCGTCGTGGTCCTCGTCCTCGTACTGGCACACCTTGGCGAACAACGGCTCCTTGGTGGCGTTGAGGTGCTTCACGAAGTCGACGATGCCGCCCTTGTACTGGAAGGTGACCTGTTGCTCACGGCCTTCGCGCCGGTCCTCGAACACGATCTCGAGGTTCTTGTTGAGGAACGCCATGGTCTGCAGGCGTTCGAGCACGGTACGGGCCACGAACTCGACGCCCTCGGCGGCGAACACGGTGGGATCGGGCCAGAACGTGATCGTGGTGCCGGTGGAGCGACCCCGCTTGGGTGTGTCGCCCACGACGGCCATCTTGCCCTGGGGCTTGCCGCCCTTGGCGTACTCCTGCCGGTAGTGCTTGCCACCGCGGTCGACCTCGATGACGAGACGCTCGGACAGTGCGTTGACGACCGAGACGCCCACACCGTGCAGACCGCCGGACACCTTGTAGCCGTCGCCGCCGAACTTGCCGCCCGCGTGCAAGACGGTGAGCACCACCTCGGCGGCGCTCTTGCCCTTGTGCTCACCGGAGGTGAAGGGATCGACCGGGATGCCACGGCCGTTGTCGGCCACCTCGCAGCCCCCGTCGGGAAGCATGGTGACACCGATGCGGTCGCAGTAGCCCGCCATGGCCTCGTCGACGGAGTTGTCGACCACTTCCCAGATCAGGTGGTGCAGACCCTGCAGACCGGTGGACCCGATGTACATGCCGGGACGCTTGCGGACCGGATCGAGGCCTTCGAGGACCTGGATCGCCTTGGCGTCGTAGTCACCCGTGACCTTCGTGGATGTCGGGGTGCGCGAGCCGGAGGCCCTCGTGGTGGCTGTTTTCGGCGTGGCCGGCGAGTTCTCGGCGGCCGTTGATGCTGCGGTGTCGTCGGACACTCGTACCTCGATGTGTTGGCGGTGTGGTGCGGCACCCGAGACGGGCACGTTGTCGGGGCGAAACGAACGCGGTCGGCCAGGATTCCCGGACGGTTCCGGCCGACCGGCCGCACGCCCGGAGATCGGCGCCACGCTGTGTCGCGAGTGTCTCCGAGTCTACCAGCGGGCTGTCACGGTGATGGGGAGCCCGCACGTTGATCGCGACGGGCCCGGAAGGGGGCGGAACCCTCGTTCGGGCCGTCAGCGACGGCGCGCCACGCGGACCTCGACCCGGTCGATCCGCACGCCGGCGACCTCGGCGAGCCGCGACGTGATCGTGGAGGCCAGGAACTTCACCTGCGTCGCCCACGCCGGGTCGTCGGCCTCCACGGTGAGGACGCCCTGATCGAGCCGGACGGGCCGGACGTGAGCCGCCACCGTCTCGCCGACCGCATCGTCCCAACGTCCGAACACACCGCCGATCTGGATCCGGTCGGTCCCGCGCAGCGACCGCATGATCGAGTCGAGCGATCGCGAGATCGGGACGGGGTCGGCCATCGACCTCACGCTACTGCCGGCAACCGGCGCAGGATTCACCACGACACGACGCGTCACGTCGCGCTGGTGACCCGACCCGCGTGGACACGCAGGACGTGGTCCGCGGCAGCGGTCGGCGGCAGCTCACTCGCCGTGGTGATCACCACCTGACCATCGGGCAACCGGTCGAGCAGGGCGGTGGCCCGGTGATCGTCGAGTTCGGACAACACGTCGTCGAGCACCAGCACCGGGGCGGACCCCGTGCGTTCGGTGATCAGCTGGTGTGCCGCCAGCCGGAGCGAGAGGGCGAGCGTGCGTTGCTCACCCTGTGAGGCATGGGTCCGGCTCGGCAGGCCACCGATCGACAGGTACAGGTCGTCACGGTGCGGGCCGACGGTCGACACGCCGCGCCGCAGATCGGTCGGCCTGGCCTCGATCAACGCCGCAGCGAGGCCGACACGTCGCCACGGTGGCTCGTATCGCAGCTCGATCGCCGTCGGTTCGCCCGCCAGCTGCTCGTAGGCCTCGTGCACCATCGGGTCGAGCCGGGCCGCGAGGGTGGCCCGGGCGTGGCCGAACCGGTCGGCGAGTTCCACGAAACGCGAGTCCCACACGTCGAGCGTCGCCTCGACCTCCTCGGTGAGCCGCCCTCCGGCCTGTTTCAGCAGGGTGTTGCGCTGACGGACCACCCGGTCGATGTCGAGGCGGATGGCGTCGTACTTCGTCGCCAGGGCCACCAGCGAGTCGTCCATGAACCGACGGCGGTCCCCGGGTCCTCCCTTCACCAGTGTGAGGTCGTCGGGTGAGAACACCGTGACCCGCACCGACCCGAGGAGATCGCGCACACGGCCGAGTCTCTGCCGGTTGACCTGCACCCGGTTCCGGCCGTTGACCGACAGCTCCATCTCGATGAGCGTGGAACGATCGTCGTCGTGTCGCACCGTTGCTCGCACGACGGCCGTGTCGGCTCCGGCACGCACGAGGGCGTCGTTGGGGGCACCCCGGAAGCTCGTCAGCGTGGCGAGGTAGGCCAACGCCTCGGCGAGGTTGGTCTTGCCCTGACCGTTGTCACCGATGATCGCCGTGGTGCCCGACGTGAGATCGAACGATCCGTGCTCGTAGTTGCGGAAGTCCACCAACTCGAGATGTTCGATGATCACTGCCGACCCGACCTCCCGATCACCGGTGTTCTCCGAGGCCTCGACGACGACTACGGGACGCGGACGGGCATCAGGAGGTAGAGGTAGTCCTCCTGGCCGACGCCACGCAACACCGCCGGCTTCATCGGGTCCATCGTGGCGAGAGTGACGTCGTCGCTGTCGATGGCATCGATGCCGGCGGACAGGTAGTCGGGATTGAACGCCACCGTCATCTCCGCACCGTCATACGACGCGTCGATCTCCTCGGCGGCGTTGCCCACGTCCTGGGTGATGGCGGTGAGCTGCACCGTGGGTCCACCGAGTGTGAGCCGCACCGGCGTCGAGTCCTGCGCCAAGATCTTCACACGGCGGATGGCCTCGATCATCGCGGCCTTGCCCACCGTGAGGAGGTTGGGATAGCTCGACGGCAGCAGGTTCCGGTAGTTCGGGAACTCACCCTCGATGAGGCGGGTGCTGAGCCGCGTGGTACCGGCTTCGAAGGTCGCCTCTCGTTCGCCGAGGCGGACCGTCAATTCGTCGTCGTCACCGATGATCCGCTGCAGTTCGCCGAGGGCGCGTGCGGGGATCAGCACCTTCTGACCGGAGCCGAGCACCGACGAGTCGGGGAGGTCACGTACGGCGAGCCGGTACGAGTCCGTGGCCACGAGTCGGAGCCCGTCGTCCTCGGCAGCGAGCAACACCCCGGTGAGCACGGCACGGGCATCGTCGGTGGAGGCAGCACGGACCACTTGACGCAGCGCGTCGGCCATCGTGCTGGCGGGGAGCGTGACCCCCTCGGCCGACGGCTCGGCCTGGGCCGGGTAGTCGTCGAGCGACA